>ENA-OUQC01001455-OUQC01001455.1-human-gut-metagenome-genome-assembly--contig:-NODE-1455-length-12324-cov-6.975630_pt1 | contig 12324 bp, 10 predicted proteins | sample MGYA00237942_ERZ548815 | MGnify/ENA primary metagenome ERZ548815 (study PRJEB26490, sample SAMN05194722) | human gut metagenome | biome: terrestrial biome; feature: human-associated habitat; material... | reverse complement strand
GGTCGGAATACTTTAAAACGAAATGTTATTTGAGAGGAGAGAACAAGCAAAACCTTGACTTGTTTTTTCTCTCCATATACATATCTATATTATTTTATTCTCAATAAAATTTGCAATACCCTCTTCATCATTTGATCCAATTATAATATCTGCTCTCTCTTTTACCTCATCAATCGCATTCCCCATTGCAACACCTGTTCCACATAATTCAAGCATTCCGATATCTGCATAATCATCTCCAAATGCAATAATTGAATCTGTACTAAATCCACATACTTCCGTAATCTTCATAATTGCGTTTTCTTTCGTCACATTCTTTTTTGTAAACTTGTACCAAAATCCATCTGAGAAACGAATACAATCACAATCAGAGAGACTTCGAGTCAGCTTATCTGCCTTATCTTGATTAAATATCTCAACACACATTTTTAATGAACATTCGTTAAAATCTGAAAAATCTGTATAAATACTATCTCCCCAACTCTTATCTAACTTCTTAGGATCTATTTTATAATTCCAATAATGTGCATCTATTGTATCTATCGTAATTTCGCAATCATTTCCACAAATATTTCTTGCCATGTCAATCATCACATTAGTTTCTTCTTCGGAAAATTCTGCCCTATAAATATATTCTGTTTTGTATTTTACTAATGCACCTCCACTCGATATTAAAATATCGGGCATCAATTCATTTAAAAATACCAAAGAGTTTTGCTCACTTCTGGAGGTGGAAACACCTATCAATATATCATTTCCCCTGCATTTTTTTAGAGCTGATAATGTTCTGGTTGATATTGTTTTGTCACTCTGTAATAAAGTTCCGTCTAAATCAAGTAAAAGAAGTTTGCATTTCTTCATATCATTTTTTCCTTTTCATTCATCTCAATAATTACATTCGCAACCCTTATCCCGCCCACAAATAGAGCCAAACTAGAGCCATTTGATAAAACAAATGCCGGAAGCCCGCATAAATACAGGCTTTCGGCATTTTAATCCGTTATTCAAACTCTACAAAGACTAACGCTTTTTGTTTAGGAATTATTCTCTGTAATGTTTCTCGTTCTTTTGATTATTTGATATATCCATATTATCCTGCCTATACGAGCTAATGTTATCATTTTGTTATCGGCATTGATAACACCTACTCGATAACTGTGGATAATAACTATATGTAGCATGTCAAATTATAAGCTATTTTGCTTAGAGATTCAACACAAAACTGAAATTTTACTTTTCCTTATATTCATCTGGTATTGCTATTTGAAATGTTTCACACAACAGCATCACATCATGCACATCATTTTTATCGTGTTCATATCCCAAATGAAGCATTACCTGACTCAATGGTTCAATACAAGAAACAGTTATATCTCCAACTTTTCCAATACCGGAAAAAGTTTTTGATGGAAATATATCTCCCTCATAAACAATTCCGTCATCTGTAAATTCAAAACAATGTAAATCAATGATTCTTTGTTTATCATCTTTCCAGACAGTATGACCATCCGTTGTATAATCAGTATTTACTTCCTCAAATCCATGCTGCTTAATCACATAAATATAATCATGATAATGTTTCAGTTCAACAAACAAATCAATATCATTGTGTATTCTTGATTCTCTTTTAAGAAGTGCATCAACACCCCATCCGCCATCTAAATATACTTTAATTTCGTTTTGCAAAGCATATTTTATAATTTCACATGCATCTTCTGTACGTACCATAATCTATCCTCCAAATTCAAATCTTTGTATGCTTTCCAACTCACTAAAAGCCTGAAATTTGTCAGTCTTTCATCCTTTTTGTTATCAATCACCAATTAGCTGTAATCCATTAGGATTTAGCTGATATATTTTATCGCACACCTCTTCAATATACTTTCTATCGTGAGAAATGCTAATGACAGCCCCCGGAAATTCTCGGAGCATTTTTCTTATTACCGGACCGGACAATGGTGAAAAATTTCTTGTCGGTTCATCCAGAATAAGAACATTTGCACCACTTAAGCTCATCCTCAAGAGAAGCACTTTCGCCTTTTGTCCGCCTGATAACTCCCGAATCGGATGCTCCATTTCATCTGGTGTGTATTTAAGTGAACCAAGGTATGTTCTAATTCTTGTACGCTCTTCTTTATCTCCTGTTTTATCAAGGTAATCAACCGGTGTAACATCCAAATCCAGCAGGTCTTCATAAGTTTGAGGCATATATTCTGCTTTAATGTCATTCCGATTTAGGAGTTCTTCCGCTATCTTTTTTAGAAGAGTCGTTTTTCCTGCCCCGTTGGCTCCTATCATACAGATTTTTTCTGAACCTTTTATTTTTAAATGAATTCCTTCTGCTAAAATTCTTTTGCCATCCGGAGTCACAAGCTTTGAAAGTTCATATTCTATGACCGTTTTTCCTGCGGGAATGTGTGAGTTTTCATCCCCTAATTTGACAAAGATTGCTTCTTCCTGTTCCGGCATCTGAGTCATATTTTCATCTTCTTTTTCAAATCTTCGTTCCATTGCCTTAACCGTATGCATTTTGTCCTTTAAGTTTTTGGCAACAGACGGTGCTTGTCTGGTACAACTTCTTAATGCACCTTGTACACTCTGCATAACTCTTTGATATTTTTCATCGCGAATCTTTTTCTCCCTACGGTCACTCAGTGCCCGCTGTTTTTGGATTTCAAATTTATGAAGCCGTTCTTCCACATAGCGTCTATAGGGAAGCTTTGCCACGGTATATCTCGCCTTTGTTTTTCGTATAATCTGCTCGATATGTATCACCATGTTGGCAGTACGCTCTATCAGCGTTTCATCGTGTGAAATAAAAAGCACAATGTGCTTCCAGTCATTTATGATTTTTTCCAGTAATGTAAGCGTCGCAATGTCGATGTCATTGGAAGGTTCGTCCAACAACAGCACAGAAACATCGCGAATGAAAAGCCTCATAAGTTGTGTCTTGACTTTTTCGCCTCCTGAAAGACTACCCATTGTCTGGTTACTGTAGAAAAAATCATTTTTCATTCCAAATTTTCCCGCAATAACAGACAATTCTTTAGGCGTTTTCTCCCAGAATATTTCCTCTTCAGAAAAATATTCGTATATTGTTTTTTCCTTATCTTCATCGAGCATCTCCTGCGGAAGATAACCAAGACGTTCGTGTCCCATTATCCTTTCCCCATCTGCTTCTATATAGTTTTCTACAAGCGACGGATTGTATATCCACTTCATTAATGTCGATTTCCCATTTCCCTCTTCTCCAATAATAACTGCCTTATCTCCATCATTTAGCACAAGGTTGAAATCATTAAGAATTATTCTCAGGTCTTTTTTATGTGTTAAATTTAATTTTTTTATCTGCAACATTAAAGTTTCTCCTTTTCGAAGTCTGAGCCAATTATTATTTTGAACACACAAAAACGAGTCTTTTTTGCATACGCAAAAATAGACTCGCTAAATAGACCCTTATTTCTTTTCCAAAAGGAAAACAAAGGAAATGCCTCTTGCGATAATCCAACTTAAGCGTACACAAAACAAACCTATTCTCTACAGGCTCAATAACTATATGTGTCTTACTTAAATCAAATTATCTATTAATCATTTCCTCACCTTACACAAAATGTGCCTTTCTTTCTTCTAATGGCAATACTATCATACTGTATTTTTTGTGTCAATACATTTCACCTTATGGAAGTGCAAATTAAAATTTTCACTTCCTAATTATACATCCAACCATTACGAAATTCAATCTTTCACAACCTCTTTACAACCACAACCACAGCACTCCAGCAAACGCAGGAGCACCATACCGTAAAACGCTTATGTGTAAATCAACTCCGTTCCTACAACTTCCCTCACACAAGCCTGAATATTATTCATTCTTCCAATCCATTCGTAGGGATTATCTTTCTTTAATTGTTCCGTCACATCTTGTCTGTCGGCATATTCCTTTACCAGTCGAAGAAACATATCCTCTGCTTGCTTATCGACTTCTGCAAGATAACTATGCAGCTTTCCGCTTGTCAGCAGGTTCATATATAACACTTTATAGTGTTCCTTTAAATGCCTTGCATGTCGTTTCCCCCATAAACCAATCGGCTCTATTTCTTCTTCGGCTGGTACTGTGATGTTCGGCAATAAATAATCACCCACCTGTCTATAAGTTCCGCCCATTTCTTCAAAAATTGTCTTTGTCATTTTCCTTTTCCTCCTGTGATTTTTGTCTATCGTGATCGTGTATTATCACGCTTGCGACCTTTAACTGTTCTTGCCTGCTCCAACAAATCATCTATCTGTTTGCGACCAAAAACCTTACGGAGCAGGCTGTAATCTTTATTTTCTGCTTTTAGGATTTTGTTTTCTTCGGTCAATCTTTCATTGACTTTCTCCAAACGCTGATTGGTGCGGTATAACTGTGCATTCGCTGTATTCAGCCTATGATAGTTGTCCCACCCCTCAAAGCAGCGGGCAAGCACCGTTTTGACAAGTTGCTTCAATTTCCTTACAACCGGCTCTGCCATTTTGGTTTTATATGCCTTTGCAGTCATAAATTTCTCTGGTTCTGGCAACTGATATTTCGGTGCAGTATCAAGCTCTATTTCAAGATTTGACAGCTCGTCTTTTGCCTTATCATAGTTCAATACTCGTTCCGACAACACATCAAATTCAATCTGTTTCTGCTCGATTTTCGCACCTAATGCCGCCACTTCTTTTTCTCTTTCCTGCTTTTTATAATCCAAAACAGAAAGATGTTTTTCGTGTGTGCCTAAATGTTCCCACTCAATCCCATAACGTTCCATCACCGCCGCAAGCTGTTCTTTTTCGGACTGTATCCATTGCGACCACTCCGTATCGCCACGACTGCCGCCCTTAAAACCTTGCGTTGCAAGAGCCTGCTTTAGTGACACTCTTGTATCAAGTCCACGCTTGCTGCCTGTGGTAAAAGGTACAAAATCTATGTGCAGATGTGGTGTAGCTTCATCCATATGCAGATGAGCCGAGAACACCCGAAGCTGTGGATTTCGCTCCTGAAAACCCTGATAGTATTCATCTAAAATCTGCTTTGCCAGTTCTCCGTTTTCCGTCTCGGCGTTCATATTTCCCTTACCGCCCACCTGTAAAATGATTTCGTGGAACGGTTTTTCCTGCTTGGAACTTCGGATTTTTTCATAATAATCTTTTATCTTTCGGTCTGACCTTATCTGCTTGGCATTGTATCTTTCCAATGCTTCATCAAACAATTCGTGATAAACTGTCTTTATATTTTCATTGCAGTAGTCGATATTGAGATGAGTACGAGTTCCGTCTACATTTTCTGCTCGGAACTTTCGGCTATTGTGATTGACCGAGCCTTTACCGACCATTGCACTTATCGTTCTCTGCATTTTTTCATCTCCCATCTGTAAATTTCAACATTCTCAGGTTTTGTTACTTTTGTCAAAAGTAACGCAAAAGCACTTTTGACGGGTACACCCATCAAAAATGCGACCTGTAAACAGGTTTTGCGTTCTCCGAAGGCTCTCCGAGGGGTGAGCGTGTGCCGGTGGCACACACGCCTGCGAACCGACCGAGCCAGCAGGCGAGACCAAAGAGCCGCCTTTGAAAAGGCACTCTCTGCACACTCCCCTAAACTTTATCCGGTGTCAAAGTGTGACGATGGTGACAATGTTTTTCACAGCGTGCTGCTCTCAAAAACATTGACACCTTTGACACCGTTTGTCACGCCGTCTGCTCGGTTTCTTTCCAAAGTGAAACCTTTCTTCCGTCGTGTGTGCGGCTGTTCTGATAACGGATACCGTAATCACGAAACAGCCTGCTTGCGTTGATACTGAGCCTTAAAGAAAGTACATTCGGCTTTATATCCACCGCAAGCCTTTCGCAAAGTTCCGAAGCAGTTCCTTCCCATCTGTCACTTTCCGAAAAGAGCGTATCCGCTATCTTCTCAAGCAGAGGTTCGGGCGGTTCTTTCCACATCTCCGTTTCCGATTTTGCAAAGTTCCACACCAATCGCTCGCTGTCCCTTACAAGATGGATTTTCATATCCTGCTGGTCTCTGCCAGCAACATCAAGTGTGGCATTGTTGGAAGTACGCTTGTCCTTACTGAGAACAAATGCACCGTCTGCCGCACCCATCAGACCATTCGTGCCTGAAATCATATCGAATATATCTTCCGATTTTTGTTTGCGTGTATGATGAACAATAAGCATTGAAACCTTGTAACTGTCTGCCAACGCTTTCAGCCTTGCCACAACATCATAATCACTTGCGTAGCTGTAATCTGCTCCGCCTGCTTCACGCACACGCTTTAAGGTGTCTATGATAATCAAGCCTGTGTCTGGGTGTTCCCTCATAAACCCTCTTATCTGTTCTTCCAGTCCGCCATTGACCGTTTTACATTCCGTTGCGAAATACAGATTGCCTGTCTCCTTTGCACCGAACATCTGAAACAATCGCTTCTGCAAACGTGGGTAATCATCTTCAAGGGCAAAATAAAGCACCGTTGCCTTACGCACCTTATACTCCCAAAGCGGTGTGCCTGTGCTGATATGATAGGCAAGCTGTGCCATCATAAAGCTCTTTCCCACTTTCGGGGAACCTACGAAAAGGTAAGTTCCCCTTTGGAGCAGACCGTCGATAAGTGGTGTCTGAACCTCAAACACCGTATCATACAGCGTTGTCATTGATACTGTTTTCAGATAGGAAGGGTCTAACTGTCTGAGTATTTCCCTTTGCATTTCTTCAAAAGATTGCTCGTACCCCTTGAAATCCGTATCCTGATTGACTATACTATTGTCAGTACATTTGGAAAGTGACTGTTCCGCATCTGTTGCCGCAGATACATTTGGAATAGTCATTTCTTTTTTATTCTCCATTCGCATCCTCTCCTTTCAAACCGCCGAGAATAATGGAAATCAGTTCTATTACACTCAGCAGTTCATCATCCACACCTTTTCCTGCTTCAATCCTTTTCAGTTCCGCAAGGACTGTGGCAAATTCCGTTTTCAACGCCTTATACACTCTCGGATTGCCCTGTACCACCACATCCTGATTTAAGCAACGGCGGTAACAATACTCCTGTTTTGGCAATCCTGATAGAGCTACAGCTCTGTTAATGAGTTCGTTTTCTTCGGGCGATACTCGAAACCCTACTGTGATATTCCTCCAACGATTTTTGTTATCTCTGTTCTTAGCTGACATTTTCAAAATCTCCTTTCCCTAAATCATCTAATTTTTCTGCCATCTCAATCTGCTTTGACGGAAAGAGGTGTGCGTACTGATAAGTAATATCAATACTTTCGTGACCAACTCGGTCAGCAATCGCCACCGCAGAAAAGCCCATATCAATCAAGAGTGAAATGTGGCTGTGACGGAGATCGTGAATGCGGATACGCTTCACGCCTGCCGCCTTTGCCCCTCTGTCCATCTCGTGATGAAGATAGCTTTTCGTCACCGTAAAGATACGGTCTTTCTTCTTCAATCCGTAAAGCATACCGAGATATTCTTTCATTTCCTCACACAGAAACTTCGGCATTTTAATCGTGCGGTTGCTCTTTTTCGTTTTCGGAGAAGTAATCACATCCTGCCCTTTCAAACGCTGATAGGATTTATTGATTGTGACTGTTTCCTTATCAAAGTTGAAATCTGCCGGAGTCAAAGCTAACAGCTCGCCCTCTCGGATACCGCACCAGTAAAGCATTTCAAACGCATAAAAGGAAACAGGCTTGTCCATCATCTCAAAAGAGAATTTCTTGTATTCTTCCTTTGTCCAGAACAGCATTTCCTTGTGTTCCTCACGTCCCATATTTCCCACCTTTGCCGCAGGATTGGAACGCAGTTCATAGTAGCGGACAGCGTGATTGAAAATGGCGGACAACTGATTGTGCAGCGTTTTCAGATACGTCTGTGAATAAGGCTTTTTCTTCTCATCACGATAGGCAAGCATTTCATTCTGCCAAGTAATAATCTCCTTTGTGGAAATCTCGCTGATTTTCAGTTTCCCGAAATACGGAAGTATCTTTGTGCGTATGATATGCTCTTTGGTAAGCCACGTGTTTTCCTTCAAACGGTTCTTCACATCATTGATATAAAGCTCCGTAAAGGCTTCAAAACTCATATCAAGGTCTGAAGAAGTCTGCAATTTGAACATTCTTTCCCATTCCTGTGCTTCTCGTTTGGTAGCAAAGCCACGCTTGCATTTCTGCTTGCGTTCCCCTTTCCAGTTCACATACCTTGCCATCACATACCAAGTACCGTTATCTTCATTCTTAAATACCGGCATTTACATTTCCCCCTTTCCTGCTCCGTAGAGCCTTTCGTAAAAATACTGGCGATTTACACGCCCTGCAATCGTAATAAAGCCCTTTGCTTTCAATTCCTCATTTAATTGTCTGATGAGTTTATATGCATAAGGTTTTGATACGTTTAGTTCCTGAGCCACATCTTCGGCTCGGATAAATCTGTTTTCCATATCCTTTTTCTTCCTTTCTTAAAATAATTTTTTGCTTGCCGCTTTCTCCGTGTTAAAGTTCCAACAGGCACTCCTGCTTGTCGGCAGGCGCTGTGCTGTCCCAATGCACCGCAGTACATCAGGCGCTCGCTCGTATAGGGGTTCCCGAAAAGTCGGAGACTTTTGGGGAAGAGGAGGAGCAGTGCAGCGAATGAGCTTTTGTGCTTGCACACAAGCGAACGATACGGAACTTGCTCCGACGAGGTCTTGGCGGTTTGGCTTTTCGGACGGTCATTCAGTTGTCGCATTAAGCATATTTGTTTAATTCGTAATTTATTTTACTAAACATATTTGCTATTGTCAAGTGGTTGCAAAGAAAATATTAAACATTTTTGTTTCGGTTTTTCTTGACTTCCACTAAACATTTCTGCTATACTTATTTCACTAAATATAAAAGGAGCGTATCATTATGGCTATCAGCGAAAGAATACATTTTTTCAGACTAATGCGTGGTATGACACAAAAGTATCTCGGTACAGCAATCGGTTTTCCAGAAAAGAGTGCTGATGTGCGTTTGGCACAGTACGAAACTGGTACACGCAAACCGAAAGCAGACCTTACAAATGCATTGGCACAGGTGCTTGATGTTTCTCCACAGGCTCTTGATGTTCCTGACATAGACAGCTATATCGGTCTTATGCACACTCTGTTTACCCTTGAAGATATTTACGGTCTTACTGTCAGTGAAGCAGACGGAGAGGTATGCTTAAAGGTCAACAAGGACAAAGGCAGAGAAGCATATGAACTCCTCAAAATGCTGTATGCTTGGAAAGAACAGGCAGACAAGCTATCTTCCGAAGAAATCAACAGAGAAGAATACGATAACTGGCGTTACCATTATCCAGAGTTCGACACCACACAGCGTTGGGCAAAAGTTCCATCACAGGAATTAAGTGACGCTCTCGTGGAAGCATTCAAAGACCACTTGAAAGATAAATAAGCACCTACAGGACCTGCCACTGGCAGCTCCCTACAGATGCTTTGGCAACGACAAAAAAGCCCTTAACTATGGTTATTAACCACAGCTAAGGGCTTAGTTTATAATATGGAATTTGTTCAGAGCCAAGCTCCGAACTTTAGTCTGCAAGCCACCTGTTAATTGTTCCGTTACCCATAAACCACTGGATAACAAGAATAATGGCACTTGCTATGACTGTTATCAATTTGTTATCAAAAGACTAATCGAAATCGCTGAAACCCGCATAAACACTGGCTTTTTTAAGCAACTCGATTTATTCGAATTCAATCGTTCCCGGTGGTTTGCTGGTCAGATCGTAGAATACTCTGTTTACGCCTCTTACCTCGTTGATGATACGGCTCATTACGGTCTGGAGGACGTCGAAAGGAATTTCGGCGGCTTCTGCTGTCATGAAGTCAACGGTGTTGACGGCACGAAGGGCTACGGCATAGTCGTAGGTTCTTTCGTCACCCATGACGCCTACGGAACGCATATTTGTGAGGGCAGCAAAATACTGGCCGATTGAACGGTCAAGACCGGCTTTGGCTATCTCCTCACGGTAGATGTAGTCCGCATCCTGTACAATACGAACCTTCTCGGCTGTAACTTCTCCTATGATTCGTATTCCAAGTCCTGGGCCTGGGAATGGCTGACGGAATACAAGTTTCTCTGGGATGCCAAGCTCAAGACCTGCTTTTCGCACCTCGTCCTTGAAAAGGTTACGGAGAGGCTCGATGATTTCCTTGAAATCAACATAGTCGGGAAGTCCGCCCACATTGTGGTGTGATTTGATGACTGCCGATTCTCCGCCAAGTCCGCTTTCAACCACATCAGGGTAGATTGTTCCCTGGGCAAGGAAGTCAACGGCACCTATTTTCTTAGCTTCTTCCTCAAATACACGGATAAATTCTTCACCGATTATCTTTCTCTTCCGCTCAGGTTCTGTTACTCCTGCGAGTTTGCTGTAGTAACGTTCCTGTGCATTTACCCTTATAAAGTTAAGGTCAAACTGTCCGTTAGGACCGAATACCTGCTCAACTTCATCGCCCTCGTTTTTCCTGAGGAGGCCGTGGTCTACAAATACGCATGTAAGCTGTTTGCCAATGGCTCTTGAGAGAAGTCCGGCTGCAACGGATGAATCCACACCACCTGAAAGGGCAAGCAATACTTTTCCATTTCCTACTTTTGCTCTGATTTCTTTAATTGTATTTTCAACAAAGGCATCCATTTTCCAATCGCCTGAACAACCGCACACACCACGGACGAAGTTGGAAAGCATCTTTGTTCCCTCCTGTGTATGCAAAACTTCAGGATGGAACTGGATGGCATAGAGATTCTTATCTCTGTTTTCGGCTTCTGCCACAGGACAGTCTGCAGTATGGGCGCAGATGTCAAAACCAGGTGCAACTTTTGATATATAATCAAAGTGGCTCATCCAGCAGATTGTATTAGGGGTAACATCTGTAAAAAGTGGTGATGATGTTTCCACCATAACCTCTGTTTTTCCGTATTCCCTTACAGGTGCTTTCTCGACTTTTCCGCCAAGAACGTGCATCATAAGCTGTGCACCATAACAAAGACCAAGTACAGGAATACCAAGGTTGAACAATTCATCTGTGCACGAAGGTGCCCCCGGCTCGTAACAACTGTTAGGACCACCGGTGAGAATAATTCCCTTAGGATTCATGGCTTTGATTTTTTCAATGTCTGTCTTATATGAGTATATCTCACAGTACACATTACATTCCCTGACACGACGAGCTACAAGCTGGTTGTACTGTCCGCCAAAGTCTATAACTATGACCATTTCTCTATCCATTTCATATCTCCTTTTCTAATGTATGATTGCCCCGTGGAGCAATTCTATCGCAATTCATATAATTACGCTCTGTCTCTTATCATATCTGATGAAAAGTATTTTTACAAGTATTTATAAGTATTTCTTTATATATTGTCCTGTGTAAGATTCAGGAATCTTAGCAACCTGCTCCGGTGTTCCTTTTGCAACAACAGTACCGCCTCTGAATCCGCCCTCCGGACCGATATCTATAATGTAGTCCGCTGTTTTTATGACGTCAAGGTTGTGCTCAATTACAACAACCGTGTTGCCTGCATCTGCAAGTTTGTGAAGAATTTCCACAAGCTTGTGAACGTCTGCAAAATGAAGTCCTGTCGTAGGCTCGTCCAGAATATATATTGTCCTGCCCGTACTTCTTTTACTAAGCTCGGTAGCAAGTTTGATACGCTGTGCCTCACCTCCTGAAAGCTCTGTAGAAGGCTGTCCGAGACGTATATATGAAAGGCCCACATCATATAATGTCTGTATTTTATTACGGATTGACGGTACGTTTTCAAAAAATTTAACCGCTTCCTCAACCGTCATGTTAAGGACATCATATATTGACTTTCCTTTGTATTTTACTTCAAGTGTCTCCCTGTTATAACGTTTTCCGTCACATACTTCACAAGGGACATATACATCAGGTAAGAAGTGCATTTCAATCTTTATGATACCGTCACCGGAACATGCCTCACATCTTCCGCCTTTAACGTTAAAGCTGAAACGTCCTTTACTGTAACCCTTTGCCTTGGCTTCGGCTGTAGATGCAAAAAGGTCTCTTATCATATCAAATACACCTGTGTAAGTGGCTGGATTGGATCTTGGAGTTCTGCCGATAGGTGACTGGTCTATATTAATTACTTTGTCAAGTTTTTCTATTCCAATGATATCCTTATGTTCGCCCGGAATACATCTTGCCCTGTTAAGATCCCTTGCCAGACGTTTGTAGAGAATTTCGTTTACAAGCGAGCTTTTACCGGAACCTGAAACACCTGTAACACAGGTAAAAACACTTAACGGAATATCAA
>ENA-OUQC01001453-OUQC01001453.1-human-gut-metagenome-genome-assembly--contig:-NODE-1453-length-12342-cov-4.600716_pt1 | contig 12342 bp, 10 predicted proteins | sample MGYA00237942_ERZ548815 | MGnify/ENA primary metagenome ERZ548815 (study PRJEB26490, sample SAMN05194722) | human gut metagenome | biome: terrestrial biome; feature: human-associated habitat; material... | reverse complement strand
CACTTCTTCTCGCAACGGCGGGCTTTTTTACATACCTTTTGCGTGAAGCGGCGGCGAAGGACGACGCCGCGCCCGTTATCGTTTGCTTCCAAAGCTGATGAGCGGCGAAATCGAAATCTGAAAACAACACATGGGGTATATATGGGCAAAGATTTAACGACTTCAAGGATCGACCGTCAAAACATTCTCAATAACGAATTGGCTATTGAGGAAATGCATAATAGTGTTGATACAAAAATGGTGTTTTGGAATGACAAGTATTATTTCACCAAAGAAATGCTTGCATCCTATTTTGATGTTGAAACTCGAACGATCGAACGCTATATAAGTGCGTATAGCGAAGAACTAAAAGAAAATGGATATGAATTGCTTAAGGGTAAAAAGCTCCTTTCTTTTATCGCGGCATACGATTCAACTTTTGCGACCGACATAAATGTCGGCCACAAAATTCGTTCTATTAGTGTCTTTGATTTTCGATCGTTTCTGAATATGGCGATGCTTCTATCCGAAAGCGACAAAGCACGTGCTCTTCGCCAGCTCATGCTGGATATCGTAATTGATATCATCAATCGACGGACAGGCGGAGGGACAAAATATATTAACCAGCGCGACAAGGATTTTATTGGGTCCTCACTGCAAGAAGAGAACTATAGAAGAAAGTTTACAGACGCATTGAAGCATTATGTTGTAGAAGACCGATATAAATATGCGCATTTTACGGATATGATTTATGTCAGTATTTTCAGAGAAAAAGCTCACGAATATAAGAAGATACTTGATCTAAAGGCGAGCGACAAAGTCCGGGATACATTTTATAGCGAAATACTCGATATCATAGCCGCATATGAAAGTGGTTTGGCTGACGCTGTCAAAAATGAATATGAATCGCTTGGTCATCCTCTCAGTATAGCGGAAACAGAAGCTCTATTCCGACGTTTTGAATCCATGGCTCATTGTAAGCCTTTGATTCATCGGGGACGCACAAAAATGGCGAGCCGTGATATGGCTTTGCGAGATGCTTTTCATTATCAACTGTCCGAATATATTCAACCGCTTGATAAGGATGAATACCAGAAGTTTCTTGGTGCTGCGGGCGATGAATTAGAGCGTTTGATGGCAGAAAATCAAGAAGTTCTAAAACGGTTGAAGGAGAGTGAGTAAGAGTGGATGGGATTGTTTATATCACGCTGGACCAAGCAAAGGATATACATCGCAAAACAATCCAGTATAGTGGAGGTGGAACCTATGAGCATTTTGATCTCGGCCGATTAGATAGTGTTCTACAACACATTCAAAACGATGATTACTATCCCACGTTTGAGGACAAAATTACCCATCTGTTCTTTTGCACCTGCAAATTCCATTGCTTTGCAGATGGGAACAAACGATTGGCTATTACACTCAGCGCTCAGTTCCTGCTGTTTAACGGATATATGGCAGTCGCTAAACGTTTTTTTACTGTTATGGAAAACATCAGTTACCACGTGGCTGCAGGTAGAATTGATAAAGATTTGCTTCATCGAATTATAGTCGCGGTAATGGATGGTACATATGATTCGGATGAGGAGCTAAAGCTGGCAATCATCGAGGCAATCCAATAGGAGAAGTACAACGGCATGAGCTATGATTACTCTGAAAACATTCTTGTGCAGGAAAGCGCCGGTAACCTTCTACGGGACGAGCTGGGCTGGGATGTCAAGTTTGCCTACAACACGGAGGTGCTGGGCGATAACGGCAGCTTCCCGAGTTATTATTAAAAAACCTCCTGCTTTTTGTCGGGAGGTTTTTTGTGCTGCAAAACAGGCGGCAGAATAAATTGAACCGATGCCCGCAAAGAAGAGCTGCGCGTCCTGCGATTTTGCGGTAGACAAGCGGAATTTAAAGTGGTAAAATAGATGCATGACTATGGACAGGTTAAATATACTCGAAGTACGGTGCTCCTTTGCGCCGAACGGGCAGGAGTGAACGAATGTCAGGAAGCAGATCCAAATTACCGATTGCGGCACTTGCCGCACTTCTTCTCGCAACGGCGGGCTTTTTTACATACCTTTTGCGTGAAGCGGCGGCAAAGGACGATGCCGCGCCCGTTATCGTTTGCTCTTCCTCCGAAATTCACGTCAGCGTTGATGCTTCCGAAGAGGAGCTGCTTTTCGGCGTTACGGCAATGGACGCGGAGGACGGCGACATTACTTCATCGGTCGTTATCGAGAGCATTTCATCGTTTGTTGAGCCGGGCAAGAGCATCATAACATATGCCGCGTTTGATTCGCATAACCATGTTGCAACGGCCTCACGCACTCTTTATTACACCGATTATCATTCGCCGCGGTTTCGCATCACCGATTCGCTGCAATTTTTATCCGGAACGGTTATCAATCCTCTGCTGTATATCACGGCCGAGGACTGCATTGACGGCGATATTTCCAACAAAATTTCAATGACCCTGCTCGAATCAGGCGACTACATATCAGCAATCGGCGTTCATCCGGTTGAATTCCGCGTTACCAACAGCCTCGGCGACGTTTCATCGCTGCAAACCGAAATCGTCGTTTATGAGCGTTCATCCTATAACGCACCCTCAATAGTTCTTTCCGACTACCTTGTTTACACCGAGCCCGGCGAAAGAATCAATCCCATCGACTATGTTCGTGAGATCGCATTTTTGCGTGAAAGCTACACGGTTGAGCAATACGGTGCGGAAAACCTTGTTATTGACGATTCGGAGCTTAACATTGCAAAGCCCGGAATATACAAGGTGACGATTTACTGCGAGCGCGGGGATGCGACCGGTTCGGCGACGCTGCTTGTTGCCGTGACCGATTCGGTTTCAGCCTCATAAAAAGGGAGAGCAACAAACTATGTCAATATTTTCAAAAAACGATCTTCCCGCGGCTGAGGAGCGGCAGATTCGCCCGGATGCAGGCATTGTTGCCGCCGAGCTTATCCGCTGCCGTTGGCTGCTGCTCATCGGGCTGCTCATATCCGCCATGCTGTCCTATGTTTTTGTTACGGAGACTTACAAAGAAGAGTATTCATCCACCGCAACCTTTTTCGTAACGAGCAAGGGGTCGGTGACTTCAACCGTTTTTACAAATATCGAAACCGCAAAAAGCCTTACCGAAGCATTCCAGTATCTGCTTGAAAGCGATGCAATGCGCCGAACGGTGCTTGATGCAATCGGCGAAACGGAGTTTTCCGGCACGATAACAACATCCCAGCTTCCGGAAACCAACATCATGTCGCTCACAGTGACCTCGGACTCGCCCGGGCTGACATTCAAAATAATCCGCGCCGTTATAAACAACCATCATCTTATAACGGACAATGTCATGTCCAACGCCGCGATGGACGTGCTTATGCAGCCCACCGTTCCGAAAGCTCCGACTCACGCGCTCAACCGCCGCAGCGGCGTTATTAAGTACACCGCAATTTTGTTTGCCGTCATTGTTTCGGCAACCGTTGTTTATATCATCTTTTCCGACAAAGTCCGCAGTGAAAGAGATCTTTCCGCACTTTTGCCGAGCTGTGAACGGCTTTCGACTTTCGGCTGCGAAAAACACAGGCGCACCCTTCGCAGCCGCCTCCGCCGCGGCCGCAGCGCAAAAAAAGCCGCTTCCGAAAGCCTGCTTGTCAGCAATCCCACAACGAGCTTCGGCTATGCGGAAACCTTCCGCCTGCTCCGCACGCGTGTTGAATACCTTTTGAACAAAAACGGGCAGAAAACCCTGCTTATTGCAAGTGTTGCCGAAGGCGAGGGCAAAACAATTACCGCAGCAAATCTTGCCGTCATGCTTTCATACGCGGGCAACAAAGTTTTGCTGATTGACGGAAATTGCGACACCAAAGGCAACCCCGGGCTTTCAAAACTTTTCGACATCACACCGAAAGATGAGGACTGCCTCTGCGCCCGCCTTGAAACGGGCAATGTTTCGGGTCTGCCTTCTCCGGAGGGCGCAAAGCACCTTCGGCTGCTTCCGAACAACGATTTTTCGGGCGATGCGGCCGATATTATCGTTTCCGAAAAAATGAACAAGCTCATTCGAGCCGCCCGCGAACAATATGATTTCATAATCATCGACACTCCCGCACTGTGCCGCTCCGGGCTTGCGGAATACTATGCGGAGCTTTCGGACTGCGCTGTCATGGTTGTTCGGCAGGGCGTCGCTTCCGGCAGAAGCATACGCGATGCGGTCGATACGCTTTCCGGCAGCACGCAGATACTCGGCTGCATTTTAAACGATGTCCGCAAGGTCGGATTCCTGAGTGGGCTTTTGTCCGGCGGCTACGGCAGGCAGTACGGTTACGGAAAATATTACGGCAAATATGGGTACGGCGACTACGGCAAATACGGCTACGGCGGCTACGGCAGCCGCGGTTCATCCGAAAATAACGGGGGAGGGAAACGTCAATGAGCGAATACGACTGCCGCGCAGGTTTCGGCACACATGCACACGGAAGAGAAAGCTCTGCCGATGCGGCGGATTCATCATTTGATCTTTCGGTGTTTGCAAAGGATTCCCTGCGGATGCTTCTTCGGCTTTTCTGGCTTCCGCTTTTGCTTGCCGTTGTGTTCAGCGCACTCTTCTGTTACAACGCAAAACGTTCGTATCGGCCGATGTACAAAGCCTCCGCAACGTTTACTGTCAACGTTGTGGGCATGTCCGGTGCAAGTGCTTCTTATTATTCAAAATCAACTGCGGAGCAGTTTGCGCGAACCTTTCCGTACATTCTCACAAGCGGCGTGCTTCGCAACCTTATATGCGAGGATCTGAAGCTTAAAACGCTTCCCGCCTCCATCAATGCCTATGTTGAAGGAACGACCACGCTCTTCACCCTTGAAACAACCGCTGCCGATCCCGAGCTTGCGTACAAAGTTCTTGTATCTGCAATCGACAAATATCCGCAGGTTGCAAACTATGTTGTCGGCAACACGGAGCTCACGCTCATCAGCCCTCCCGCAGTTCCCTCTGCACCCTATAACAGCCTCAGTTACGCAAGCTGTATCAAAAAGGGTGCCGCACTCGGGATTCTTCTCGGCATTGCAGTGGCCGTTATTGCTGCCGCAACGCGAAAAACCGTTCGCAGCACAGCCGAACTCAAATCGATTCTCAACCTTCGCTGCATCGGCACGCTGCCCTATGAGCGCGTGAATCGCCGCCTGCGCAACAAGGACTCCGTCTCTCTTCGCGATGACGATGTTACAAAAAACTTCGCCGATTCAATAAAGCTTATCCGCAGCAGGATTCAAAAATCCGCCGAGGAGCACGGCGACAAAGTCATTTTGTTTGCGAGCTCCGTTCCCGGCGAGGGTAAAACCACCGTTGCACTGAATACCGCCGTTGCACTTGCGCAGGAAGGCAAATGCACCGTGCTTATCGATTGCGACGTGCGCAAGCCTGCAACTATCGGCGATTTCCGCGGACTTAAACCCGCCGGATTGGTTGAATACCTTAACGGCACGGCGGAGCTTGCGGACATTATCAGCCAGCCTGTGGATAATCTTTTTGTAATCAACGGCAATACCACTGCGGACAATGCCGCCGAGCTTTTCCGCACCGATAAAATGGCAGAGCTCATCAACGCTCTGCGCGAGGTTGCGGAGCTTATCATTTTGGATTCCCCGCCCTGCGCCATCCTTGCGGATGCACAGGTGCTTGCGGGATATTCCGATTGTGCGGTGTATGTTGTTTGCCGTGAATACACGCGCAAAAGCAGCCTTGTCAACGGCATCGGCAACCTTTCGCACACGGGCATCAGGTTCATCGGCTATGTTCTGAACAATGCTCAAAGCTCCGCTTCCGGTTTGAATTACGGAAGATATTCCCGCTACGGAAGGTATTCCGACAGGTATGGAAGATACGGAAAATACGGAAAATACGGAAGGTACGGAAAAAGCAAATAAAGCGGAAAGACCGGCAGCTGAAAAAAGCCGCATGTTCCGTTGATTGCTCCGCACGTTTTTAACCCGCAAAATACAAAGGAGGATCGAAATGCAGGATTATAAAACAGAATATCAGCGTTGGCTTAACAGCAGCGCGATCGATGAAAAAACCCGCGCCGAGCTTCTTTCCGTTAAGGATAACGAAAAAGAGCAGGAAGACAGATTTTATACCGAGCTTGAATTCGGAACGGCCGGTCTGCGCGGCATTCTCGGTGCCGGCACAAACAGAATGAACGTATATGTCGTTCGCAGAGCGACTGCGGGACTTGCCGCCGTCATTTCCAAAATATCCCCGGCACTGGCGGCGCGCGGAGTTGCCATTGCGTATGATTCGCGCCGCTGCTCAAAGGAATTTGCTTATGAAGCTGCGCGAACGCTTGCCGTCTGCGGCATTCGCAGTTTTGTTTTTTCTTCCATTCACAGCGTTCCCCAGCTTTCGTTTGCCGTGCGGGAATTATGGTGCGCAGCGGGCATCGTAATCACCGCAAGCCACAATCCGCCGCAGTACAACGGTTATAAAGTCTACTGGTCGCACGGCGGACAGGTCGGCCCCGAGCTTGCGGAAAAGATTTTTGAAAGCATCCGCCGCGCAGATTATTTTGACATCGACACGAGCTCACTCGCTTCGGTGAACGAAAGCCAGATGATCTGCACCGTCAGCGATCTTGTTGATGAAGCATACTATAAAAAAGCTCTTTCTCTCCGCCTCAATCCCGAATTGATGCAGGAGCGCGGCGCAAACTATCGCGTGGTTTACACTCCGCTGCACGGCGCGGGGCTTGTTCCCGTGACGGAGATTTTAAAGCGGGCAGGGCTTAAAAAACTGCGCGTTGTTGAAGAACAGGCGCAGCCCGACGGCGATTTTCCGACCGTTGCGGCACCGAATCCCGAAGATCCGAACGCATTTACACTCGCCTTGCAGCTTGCGAAAAAAACCGATGCACAACTTCTTCTTGCAACGGACCCGGATTCCGACAGGCTTGGCGTCATTTGCCGCTCAAAGGGCGGAAAATATCGTCCCCTTACCGGGAACCAGATCGGCTGCCTTCTGATTTACTATATTTTGACCATGCGGCGCGAACGCGGAGAGCTGCCCGATGATGCCTTCGTTGTTAAATCCCTCGTCAGCACCGGGCTTGCGGATGCGATATGCGCTTCTTTCGGGGTTGAAATGCGCACCGTTCCGACGGGATTCCGCTTTATTGCAGAGCAAATCGATCTTGCCGCAAAGCAGCACAAGGGCACTTTCATGTTCGGTTTTGAGGAGAGTTACGGCTTCCTTGCCGGCGATTTCGTTCACGATAAGGATGCAATCTCAACCGCTCTTCTCGTTTGCGAAGCAGCAATTTACTGCGAGAGCAAAGGGTCAACTCTTTGGAACATGCTGCAGGAGATTTACCAAAAATTCGGCTGCTATGTTGAAAAAACAAAATCCTACACCCTTGCGGGCCGTGAGGGCATGGAACGCATTTGCCGCGCAATGAGCGACCTCCGCAGCAAAACGCCGCAGCAGTTCGGTGCGCACAAGGTTAAAGTTTTTGAGGATTATTCCAACGGAACAACAAAGGATTTCGAGTTTAATCTTTCTTTTGCTGCTCAGCTGCCGCAATGCAATGTTCTTCGTTTTACTTTCAGCGAAGGCGGAAACTCCTCCGTTATTGTCCGCCCGAGCGGAACAGAACCCAAGCTGAAGCTTTACATCAGTGCTTCCGCAAAAAAACCTGAGGAAGCCGAGCAGAAAGCCAATGAGCTGCTTGCGGCGGCGAATGCCTTTATTGAGGAGAGCATCAAAAGCTGACACTGCGCCGGCGCACCGTGCTTCGCCGCAGAAAGCTGCCGGACATAAAAGCATATAATTCAGCATACGAAAACCACCCGCCGTTCGGCAGGTGGTTTTCGTGCACTTTGTATTCCCCGATCGTGCGGAGTGAGTTCCAAGCACTCCGCAAAAGAAAAATGCATTAAGAATGTGTGAGTTGCTCCGTTTCACCCGCTTTTGCGGAAAGGAGCCTGAACCATGCCGCTTTATGCACCGATTCCGAGTGCAGCGCGAAGAATGAGCAGTGCATCCGCCTGCTCAACGGTACCGCTGCCGTCGAAATCCGCCGCTGCAAGCTGTTCCTCCGTAAGAGTTTCCACGCCGAGCATATAGCGGAGAACGAGGAGTGCATCCCCTGTTTCAATCGCGCCGCTGCCGTTTACATCACCGGGAACCGGTTCGGGGGTTTCGCCGCCCGCGCCGATGACCGTGACGGTGTCAAGCAGGAGGGACATAACATCCGTGCAATCGCAGTGATGCCATGCAAGGTAAATTGTCTGTCCTTTATATGCGGAGAGATCGATAACGCGTGCCTCATATGAAGTGTTGGAGAGTGTTTCGCTCAAAAGCACCTCGGTGAAGCTCGTATTCAAATTATCGGTCGTGCTGAGTCTGAGTTCGTAATGTTCACCGGCAAATCCGTCGCAGGAGACGAAATATTGAAGAGTATAGACCGCACTGTCTCCGGAAAGCTCAATGGCGGGGGAGATGAGCCAGTTGTCGGGGCTTGCGGAATAGTCTTCATCAAAGGAGTCGGATGCCGCAAAACCGCCCGAACCGCCATGTGCCTTTGCACCGTTTGAGAAATACCAATAGGTATCGCTTGCAGCACCCGTTCGGCGAACCCATCTGTCGTTGGGGCTGTTGTCAAATGTTTCTTCGAACAGAACCGTGCGGTTCACAACGTTGACGGTAATCGTGTCGGTAAATCCGCCCTCTTCGGTGGTTACGGTGATAATTGCCGAACCGACTGCAACGCCGGATGCAATGCCGTTCTCGCTGACGGTCACAACGGACTCATCGGAGGAAGTGAACGTTACGTTTTGGTTTGTTGCATTTGCGGGAATAAGGCTGTAAACAAGCCGCTCCGTTCCGCCGATGGGGAGTTCCGTGCTGTCCGCCGCAAACTCAACGCCGGTCGGCGCAATGTACGGATGTTCCGCAACGCGGAGGCCGTATTCGCCGACACCGTAATAATGATAAGCGGAAACAAGCACGCGATATGTGCCGCTCATCGGTGCAGTAACATCAAGTTTCTGTCCGAATCCGAGCCCTGCGGATTCGTCGTCGCAAACAAGATAGCTGCCGTCGGGTGCGATAACGTTGAGATATGTGTCGAAGCGCAGCCCGTTGGGCGAATAAGTCAGGAAATCGTATGTTTTGCCTTCAACAAGCTCAAATTCGTATCCGACAGCGTTGGTGGTTGACAGGTAGCTTGTTGTTGCCGTTGACCGTGGGAAGCGCAGGTGGGGAACAACGTTCCACGCAATAACGCCGGTGTAGTCGGTGTCCACTTCAGCGGGAGTGAACGAAAAATCCGCAAGCCCGGGCATATCATCGGGCGCAATAACGTTGATTGTGATTGAAGCCGAAAGGCCGTTCGCTGTCGTTGCAGTGACAACGACGGTGCCGCTTACATTGCTCATTGCGGAGATTTTGCCCGCGGAGGTAACGGTCACAAGACTTGTGTCGGAAGATTCCCACGTTACCGTTTTATCGTATGCATTTTCCGGAAGCACCGTTGCAAAAACATTGGTAACGTAGCTGCCCGCCGCGAGATCGCCCTCGGTGAAATTCAGTTCAACGGATTCCGGCGATACGGGCGCAGGGACGGTTATATGAGTTGTTGCGGTGAATCCGCCGTCGGCAGTTGTTGCCGTGATATTGCATTCACCCTGCGCAACAGCGGTAACAACGCCTGCCGCGTTGACGGTTGCAACCTCTTCGTTGTCCGTTGCCCATGCAACAGTTTGAATCGTTGCGTTTTCGGGAGAGATAACGGGAACAAGCGTGAGCGGCGTGCCGATATAGACGGTTTCATTTGCGGGAAGTTCGATTCCCGTCACGGAAACAGGCTCTTCAAAGCGGATATTGTCCAACCAGACGGTATCCTCGTTCCTGTCAACGGAAGAATCCTTGGTATAACCGAAAACGAAAGTGAAGTCGCCTGCCTCTGTCACGATATAGGACTTTTCCATCCAATCGTTTATGCCATGCATTGTGTGCGCTGCAATCACGGCACCGTTCACGGTGAGCGTGAATTTGTCGTAGGTAGGTTCCGTGCTGGTTTTGATGTCGTATTTCAAAACCGTGCCCGCCGCAACACTTGCAGTCAGCGTTACAGAGGAGGTTGCCCTGCCGACGGTTTGGTTTGTTGTCTTTGCGCAGACACGCTCATCAACTGTGACAGCCTGCATGGGATATTCTGTTCCGCCGTCGGAAAAGCTGAGTGTTCCGCCCGGAACATTCAATGCGTCATCAAGCTCGGTTCGAACGGGGCCGGCTTCTGCAAAGCCGCAAAAAGGAATGATTGCCATCAGCAAGGCCACAAGCAATGCGATGGGTTTGCGAAATGCTTTCATGTTGGACTCTCCTTCGGATGTAGATAATTAACGCACAAATATGTTGTACACATATATTGTAGCATCATTGTTTCCGAATTGCAACATTATTTTAAAAATTTGTCACAGTTTTTTCACATAAGTTTCTTATATGCCCCTGATTCCGGATTGTATATGATTATTTCGAAAACCGTGCGCCGAAACGGGCTTCACGCAGAAAGGTTTAAGTTTAAAACCGGCAGCGGCGGCAGAGCTCAAAACAAAACGTGAGCCGAGAGGGTATTTCTTCCCACCGGCTCACGTTGACTGCGCATTGCGCATTGAAAACTGTTTCGCACTAAGATTTGTTTTGAATTATGCGCCAAAATTTCCATCCTGAAGCACATCGGGGATCCCATCCCCGTTTGCGTCACCCGCCGCGCCCATCATTTCATTATAGCGGACGCGATAGGCGATTTTCGCTTTTTCGACCTGTTGATGAAGCATTTCTTTAACTTCACGGGGACGCTTAATATCGCGCATAACAAGCACAGGCATTGTATGATCGGAAGAGTTGACCGTTACCGTGCCGACGCCCGTAAGGCGCTGCCAAAATGAGATTTTTACACTTATATCCCGAACTCTGTACAACAGGATATCGTCAACCGAAGTATTTAAAAAGCCTTTTTCGTAAAACAACCTGTCCTCGCCCAGACGGTAACGCTGGAAACTCAGGGGCATTCCGAGCCTGCGCCGCCGATCCTTCCAAAGGATATTGACCGTGTATTTATTTTTCTTTTTCTTTGCCATTGCAGCATCCTCCCTGTTAATAGTCAGCAAACGCTGCGGAACGAATGTTCCCCTGAAATAAGTATAGCAAACCGCTCGGAAAAATGCAACCTGTACATGTGTACAGTCTCAGCCTCATACGGCATTGAACCGAAAAAGCGGCACACCCCGCTTTTGGGGGTGCGCCGCCGTGATTTGGGTCATATCAAAGGTGAAATCAGAACTTCATGCCGTTGAACTTGACGCCGGGGCCCATGGTGGTGGAAAGCACCAGGCTCTTGATGTAGGTGCCCTTAGCGGCGGCCGGCTTGGCCTTGATAACGGCATCCATCAGGGTGTTCAGGTTCTCCTGCAGCTTGTCTACGCCGAAGGAAACCTTGCCCACGGGAACGTGAACGATGGAGGTCTTGTCTACGCGATATTCAACCTTACCGGCTTTGATATCGTTGATGGCCTTGGTCACGTCCATGGTAACGGTGCCGCTCTTGGGGTTAGGCATCAAGCCCTTGGGTCCCAGTATACGAGCTATACGGCCGATGGTGCCCATCATGTCCGGAGTAGCTACGCAAACATCGAATCCAAACCAGTTCTCGGTCTGGATCTTCTTTACCAGATCATCGTCGCCCACGAAATCGGCGCCGGCGGCCTCGGCTTCCTTAGCCTTGTCGCCCTTGGCGAAAACCAACACGCGGACGGTCTTGCCGGTACCGTGAGGCAGAACCACGGCGCCGCGGACCTGCTGGTCGGCGTGGCGGGGATCTACGCCCAGACGGATAGAGGCTTCGATGGTCTCGTCAAACTTGGCCTTGGCGGTGGAGAGCACCGTCTCAATGCCTTCGCGGGGATCGTAAAGCTTCTGCTTTTCGATCAGCTTTATGCTGTCTTGATACTTCTTGCCATGCTTCATATTCTATATTCCTTCCTGTGGTAATAACGGCTTATGCCTCCCACATCTCCTTTAGGCTTGTTCAGTCCTCAACCGTGATACCCATGCTGCGGGCGGTGCCGGCTACCATGCTCATGGCGGCTTCCACGCTGGCGGCGTTAAGGTCGGGCATCTTGATGGTGGCGATCTCCCTTACCTGGTCCTTGGTCAGCTTGGCAACCTTCTGGGTGTTGGGGCGGCCGGAAGCGGACTGCAGGCCGCAAGCCTTCTTGATAAGAACGGCCGCGGGGGGAGTCTTGGTCACAAAGGTGTAGGAACGATCCTGGTACACCGTGATGACGACAGGGATAATCCTGTCTCTTATACA
>ENA-OUQC01001446-OUQC01001446.1-human-gut-metagenome-genome-assembly--contig:-NODE-1446-length-12387-cov-3.344794_pt1 | contig 12387 bp, 8 predicted proteins | sample MGYA00237942_ERZ548815 | MGnify/ENA primary metagenome ERZ548815 (study PRJEB26490, sample SAMN05194722) | human gut metagenome | biome: terrestrial biome; feature: human-associated habitat; material... | reverse complement strand
TCGTGGGCTCGGAGATGTGTATAAGAGACAGGCAATGGGCAGGCCCTTGGCAACATCCCGCTTGTACTCCGCATCCAGCGTGTATTTGTCGTACTCCGGGTGGCCGATGACAAAGATCTGACGACCGTTCTCGGTGCTCATCAGGAAAGGCCCTGCCTCATCGCTCTCGGCAAGGATGCGCAGCGCACTGCAGTGGTCGATATCTTCCCGGCTCATGGCGGTGTGGCGGCTGTGGGGGGCATAGAACACCTCATCAAAGCCGCGCACCAGCGGGTTGGAGGGCCGGATGACCCGGTGCTCGAACACGCCGAACATCTTGGCAGGCAGCAGCTCCTTGCGGATGCCGTAGTGGTAGTACAGCCCCGCCTGCGCGCCCCAGCAAATGTGGAACGTGCTTGTAACGTGGGTCTTTGACCACTCCATTATCCGGCAAAGCTCATCCCAGTATTCGACCTCTTCGAACTCAAGCTGCTCAACGGGTGCGCCGGTAATGACAAGACCGTCGAAGTTTTTGCCTTTCACATCGTCAAAGGTTTTGTAAAAGGAGAGCATATGCTCCTCGGACGTGTTTTTCGTTTTGTGGGTCGCCGTGTGCAGAAGCTCTATCTCCACCTGAAGGGGAGTGTTACCGAGCAGACGGACAAGCTGCGTTTCCGTTGCGATCTTTGTGGGCATGAGGTTGAGTATGGCGATCTTCAGCGGACGTATGTCCTGCGTGATAGCGCGCGTCTCCGTTATAACGAAGATGTTTTCTCCCAGAAGAGTCTCCGTTGCGGGGAGGGCGTTCGGTATTTTAATAGGCATCTCTCTGCTGAAAGCTCCTTTCGGTATCAGACGCTTTCAAGCGCTGAGTCTATATCGGCAATGATGTCTTCGATGTTTTCGATGCCCACCGACATACGGACAAGATCCGCGCGGACGCCCGCGTCGGCGAGCTGCTCGTCGGTGAGCTGTCTGTGAGTGGTGGAGGCAGGATGCAGCACGCAGGTGCGCGCGTCCGCCACATGGACCACTATTTTTGCGAGGCTGAGCGCGTTCATAAAGCGCATTGCCGCGTCTCTGCCGCCGCAAACGCCAAATGACACAACGCCGCAGCACTTTCCGCCGAGATATTTTTCGCACAGCGCGTGCTGATCGCTTGACTTGAGCGCGGGGTAGTTTACCCAGGCGACCTTGTCGCTGCCCTCAAGATGCTTTGCGACCGCAAGGGCGTTTTCAAAATGGCGCTCCATGCGCAGCGGCAGGGTCTCAAGCCCCAGATTCAGAAGATATGCGGCGATGGGCTGCGGGGTCGTGCCCAGATCGCGCATAAGCTGCACTCTCGCCTTTGTGATATATGCCGCCTTGCCGAAATCTTTTGTGTATACAACGCCGTGATAGCTTTCGTCCGGTGTGGAAAGCTCGGGAAATTTTCCGTTCTTTTCCCAGTCAAAGCTGCCGCTGTCCACTATAACACCGCCGACCACCTGCGCGTGGCCGTCCATGTATTTTGTTGTGGAATGGATCACGATATCCGCGCCGAACTCAAAGGGGCGGCAGAACACGGGCGTTGCGAAAGTGTTGTCAACTATAAGCGGCACGCCGTGGCTGTGCGCAAGGCGCGCGAAACGCTCTATATCCAATACGCTCAGCGCGGGATTTGCAATAGTCTCGCCGAAAACAAGCCTTGTATTGCTGTCGAACAAAGCCTCGATCTCGTCATCTGTCATGCCCGGGGTTATAAAGCGGACCTCTATGCCCATGCGCGCCATTGTTACGGCGAAAAGGTTCGTCGTTCCGCCGTATATGGAGGAGGAGCAGACGAAGTTCTGACCCGACGACGTGATGTTGAATATGGCGCAAAGGCTTGCCGCCTGACCCGCAGAGGTGCACATTGCGCCGACGCCGCCCTCAAGAGCCGCGATCTTGTCTTCGACGCAGGCGACCGTGGGGTTCGATATTCTCGTATACATATGCCCCGGGGCGCTCAGATCGAAAAGAGCGCCGAGCTGCTCGCCGGAGTCGTATTTGTATGTTGTGCTCTGATATATGGGCAGAATTCGTGCCTCGCCGCCCTTCGGCTGCCAGCCGCCCTGCACGCATATTGTCTCTATGTGCTGCTTCATAAACCGATCTTTTACCTTTCACGCCTTTGGGGACTAATATATATTCAGCTTATATTATAAATCAATATATAACGTTTTTCAAGAGCATATTTGTGTCTTTTCGGCTTCTTTTGTGACGCCGCACGCCCATCGGGTAAGTTTTTTCGACAAGGAAAAAACTTACCCGACCAAAAGCCTTGCACAACGCGCAAAAATGTGATAATATACTATGTATGTAAAGTTGCGGCACGCGCGTCGCGGAACGGAGGTAAATATGCAGGCCGATACGTCGAGACTGGGAATTTATATCCATATTCCGTTTTGCCTTTCCAAGTGCGCATACTGCGACTTTTATTCTTTCGTCCCCGAGGGGGAAGATATTTATAAACGGTATACCGACGCCGTAATAAAGCACATGGAGTGCTACCGCGCGGCCGCGGCAGACAGGGTCGTGGACAGCGTATTTATCGGCGGCGGCACGCCTACCGTTTTGCCAACGGAGCAGCTTGTGCGGATACTGAAAGCCGTAAAGCACAATTTCCGCCTTGCCAAGGGCGCGGAGATCACGATTGAGGCAAACCCCGCAACGGCGGATAAAAAGAAATTTACAAAGCTGCGCCGCGCGGGTGTAAACAGGGTAAGCATCGGGCTTCAGTCGGCGAACGCGCCGGAGCTCAAAGCCCTTTCGAGAATACATACGAGAGATGAATTTGAAGAGTGCTTCCGTGCCGCGAGAGCCGCGAAGATCACAAACATAAGCGTCGATCTCATGTTCGGCATCCCGCTGCAGACAAAGGAAAGCCTTTTCAGAAGCCTTGACTATGTCACGCGGCTGTCGCCCGAGCATATTTCGCTTTACGATCTGAAGATAGAGCCGGGCACGCCCTTTGACCGCATACGCGACCGTCTGACGCTGCCCGACGAGGACACGGAGTACGGCATGTACACCGGCGCCATCGCCATGCTTGAGCGCCGCGGCTACCGTCAGTACGAGATAAGCAACTTCGCCCGCCCGGGCAAGACCTGCCGCCATAATCTGAAATACTGGAACTGCGACGAATATCTTGGCTTCGGACCGTCGGCATATTCTTATTTCAACAGCAACCGTTTTTCGTTTGTGCGAAACATCGAGGCTTATATGCGCGGCGTTGAGGATCTTGAAAGCAGGGTCGGCATTACGGTCGGCAGCGAGGAGATAACCGGGCGAGCGCAGATGGGTGAGTATGTAATGCTGCGGCTGAGGCTGCGCGACGGCATAGGCCTCGGCGAGTTCCGCCGCCGCTTCGGCTGCGACTTTACCGAAATGTACGGCGAAAAGCTGGGATTTTATTTCAAAAGAGGTTATATGGCAAAACGCGGCGACAGCATTTTTCTGACGCCTGCGGGTATGTTCGTGTCAAACTACATTTTGTCCGATATTCTGTCCTTCGCCGACCTTAACGCTCTGTCTCCGGCAAACAACTTCTGAGGAGTGTTGGAAAATCATGAAAAGCCGCAGATGCGGCTTTTCATGATTTTTGTGCGATGTGCACAATGTAAAGTACATGCAAAATAATTCACAATTTGTTAAATTTATTTTCGTAAATTTTGAATATTGATGTTTTTTAGGCAAAAAGATATAATATAATAAATTATGATGTGAATTCTGTCGTTTTTTTTGCGGAGTTCTACGATAGGAGCTTTTATGGAGATTGCCGTTATCGGTACGGGATACGTAGGCCTTGTTTCGGGAACCTGCTTTGCAGATGCCGGAAACAACGTAGTATGCGTTGATACGAATGCCGAAAAAATAAACCGCCTTGTGTCCGGGGATATTCCCATATTCGAGCCGGGGCTTCGCGAGCTGGTTAAAAAAAACCGCGCAAGGCTCACATTTACAACTGATATAGAGGCCGCTCTCCGAAAGGCGGAGGTCTGTTTTATCGCGGTCGGAACCCCAATGGGCGAGGACGGCAGCGCCGATCTGCACTATGTACTCGAGGTTGCGCACAGTATAGGCGCGGCAATGAAAAATGACCTTATAATCGTTGATAAATCCACGGTTCCCGTCGGCACGTCCGAAAAGGTTTCGACGGCGGTTTCCGAAGAGCTTGGGCGGCGTGAGAGTCTTCTTTCTTTTGAGGTGGTCTCGAACCCCGAGTTTCTCAGGGAGGGCAGCGCCATAGAAGACTGCCGAAACCCGGACAGAGTGATAATCGGCTGCGGGAGCGAGCGCGCCGAGCGCATAATGAGAGAGCTGTATTCCACGTTCTGCTCCGAGGATAAGCTGATCTTCATGGATATCGCTTCGGCTGAAATGACGAAGTATGCGGCAAACTGTATGCTTGCTACAAAAATCAGCTTTATAAATGAGATTGCGCGCATATGCGAGCTTTGCGGCGCGGACGTTAACAGTGTTCGCCGCGGTATAGGCAGCGACAGCCGTATAGGATACCGGTTCATAGATCCCGGCTGCGGCTACGGCGGAAGCTGCTTTCCCAAGGATGTTCGGGCGCTTATAAAAACTGCCGACGATCTGGGCTATGCGCCGCGAATACTAAGCGCGGTTGAAGAGGTCAATGCGGATCAGAAACGGTATATACCGAAAAAAATTGCCGAGCGCTTCGGAGAAGATCTGCGGGGCAGAAAAATCGCCGTTTGGGGACTTTCCTTCAAGCCCAACACCGACGATATGCGCTGCGCCGCGTCGATAGTTATAATAAACGAGCTGACAAGCCGCGGCGCCGAGGTACAAGCCTATGACCCCAAGGCTTCGGGAGAAGCGCGCAGCTGCTACCTTAAGGATAACGGCGCGGTTACATATTTCGATGAAAAATACAGCGCCTGCGACGGCTGCGACGCTTTGGTGCTCGTTACGGAGTGGGAGGAGTTTCTCGCCCCCGACTTTGAGCGCATCAAAGGGCTTCTGAAAAGCCCCGTTATCTATGACGGACGTAATATATATTCCCACTGCGGCCTTGAGGATGCAGGCTTTGAATACTATCAGATAGGAGTTTCGCGGGGAAAGACCGATATAATGTCCCGCGTGTAGTTGCATATGAAAAGGATACTTGTGACCGGCGGCGCCGGCTTTATAGGCAGCAATCTGTGCGAGAGGCTTCTTGCCGACCCGGGAAACTACGTTACGGCGCTGGACAATCTGTATACAGGCAGAATGGAAAACCTTGAAAAGTGCCTGAAGTCGGATCGCTTTGAGTTTATCGAGGCGGATGTGTGCGACCCTGTAAACATCCCGTGCGACAGAATATACAACGCGGCTTGCCCCGCAAGCCCGCCCGCATATCAGAAAAGCCCCACGAAAACGACGAAGACCTGTATTTTCGGCGTTATAAATATGCTGGAGCTTGCCACGAAGTACAACGCAACGCTTATGCAGTTTTCCACAAGCGAGGTGTACGGCGATCCCGAGGTGCACCCGCAGGTGGAGTCATACAGAGGCTGCGTCAACTGCCACGGCATCAGAAGCTGCTACGACGAGGGCAAGCGCTGCGCCGAAAGCCTTTGCTTTGACTATAACAGAGAATTCGGCACGAAAATAAAGGTCATACGCATTTTCAATACCTACGGGCCGAAAATGGACCCCGATGACGGCAGAGTAGTATCCAATTTTATAATTCAGGCTCTGAAAAACGAGCCGCTCACCGTTTATGGTGACGGAACGCAGACGCGCTCCTTCCAGTATGTGGACGACCTTATAGAGGGTATCATCCGCATGATGGAGTACAGCCGCAGCGACTTTACGGGCCCCGTAAACCTGGGCAACCCGGGAGAATTCACCATGCTTGAGCTTGCAAATCTCGTAACGGCAAAAACGGGCAGCACCGCGGGTATTATTCATATGCCCCTGCCGAGCGACGACCCCACAAGAAGAAAGGCGGATATATCTCTTGCAAACGCAGAACTCGGCGGCTGGAGTCCCGCAATATGCCTTGACGAGGGGCTTGACCGCACCATAGAGTATTTCAGAGGGCTTATATAATTTACATATCCGACGGATATGCCGTCAGGGAAAAGTGAAAAGATGAAAAAAAACGCAACCACGGTACCGCTCAAAACCGAAAACACAAGCGCCGCAAGAAAAGGCGGCGCGGTATACCGCGTACTTAAAAGATGCGCGGATATTGCCGCCTCGTTCGTCGCGCTTGTGATCCTTTTTCTGCCCATGCTCATAGTAGCTATAGCTATTGCCGTCGAGGACGGCTTTCCTGTTTTCTACGTACAGAAGCGCGTGGGTAAAGGGCGCCGCACATTCAATATGTACAAATTCCGCTCCATGAGAAAGGACGCGGATAAGATTCACGAAGAACTGAGAAAACAGTACGGCAGCGACGATGTTTCGTTCAAGCTGGCAGACAGCGAAGACCCGCGCATTACAAAAGTGGGCAGATTTATCCGCAAGACCAATATCGACGAGCTGCCCCAGCTTATAAATATTCTGCGTGGGGATATGTCCATCGTCGGTCCGCGCCCGCTTCCTACATACGAATACGAAGAAGAACAAAGCCGCTTCGGAGATACATATGCCGAAAGATACGGCGTGCCCCAGGGACTTACCTGCTACTGGCAGACCTCGGAGCGCTCAAAGGTGGATTTTGAGAGACGTATGCAGATGGATGTTGACTATGCGCGCGATGCGTCCTGCGCGGTCGATATAAAGCTTATATTCAAAACCGTGTCGTATACACTTGCCGGAAAAGCGGGATATGACGGCGCGGAGAACGCCGCCGACAGTGCGGCAGATGAGACCGTCGGCAATTCTGCGTCGTCTGACGCGACAAAGAAGCGCGGCGAAAAGCTTAACGAGGGCGAAGTATCGGCAAAGGCCGAAAAGTAAACGGTCTGAGCCGCTGTGCCGCGGCCGGATGTCGGCGCTTATAAAAACAGGTGTGCCGCAAAAAAACACGGCATGCCGCACGGGAGGATAAATAATGTCTGTTCTTGTCTGCGGCGGCGCAGGTTATATAGGCTCGCATACAAACAAAGAGCTTAACCGGCGCGGATATAAAACGATCGTACTCGACAATCTGGAGTACGGTCACCGGGAAGCGGTCAAATGGGGCCGCTTTATTTTGGGAGACCTTAAGAATATTGAAGACATAGAGGCCGCGTTTGACGCGGCGGACAGCGACGATCCCATAGAGGCTGTGGTGCATTTTGCCGCGTTTGCGTATGTGGGAGAGAGCGTTACCGACCCCGAAAAGTATTATTTCAACAATGTAGCAAATACGCTGAACCTTCTGCGGGTAATGCGCAGCCGAGGCTGCCGCAGGATCATATTTTCTTCGACCTGCGCTACCTACGGCGAGCCCGAAAGAGTGCCTATTACGGAGGATATGCCTCAGGCGCCCATAAACCCGTACGGAGCCACAAAGCTCATGGTGGAGCGCATTTTCAAGGATTATGCCGCGGCATACGGGCTGCAGTTTGCGGTGCTCAGATATTTTAACGCCGCGGGCGCGGACCCGGACGGCGAGATAGGCGAGAGCCACGACCCGGAGACGCATATTATCCCGTTGGTGCTTGATGCCGCCTCCGGCGCGAGGAGCGACATAAAGGTCTTCGGCACCGACTATCCCACTCCGGACGGCTCATGCGTTCGCGACTACATACACGTGACGGATCTTGCCGACGCGCACGTCCGCGCTCTTGAGTATCTTTCGCGCGGAGGAGAAAACGTATTTCTCAACCTCGGCAACGAGCGGGGAACTTCGGTTCTTGAAATAATCGACAGCGTAAAACGCGTTACCGGTCGGGATTTTACCGTCACCCCCGTGCAGCGCAGAGCGGGCGATCCGGCGGTTCTTGTGGGCAGCCGCGCAAAAGCGAAAAGCGTGCTCGGCTGGGAGCCGAAATATGCGGACATTGACGTGATCGTCAGCACCGCATGGAACTGGTATTGCAAAAAAGAATATTAAGAATACCGCAGATCCGGATTTTTTTGTAAAATCCGGATCTTTCGGATAGACGCCGCGACGCATAGAAACGCGCGGCGGTTATTTGCGAGAAAAGGGAGCTGCAAAAAAATGAAGAAAAAAACAATGATCTTCCTGATAATCGTTGTCGCGGCAGTGCTGGTGACGGCTTTTGTCGGCTCGGCGGTATATATGCTGCGCTTTGCGCGCGCCGCCGTCGACGTTGAATGCGGCTCGGTGCAGTGGAACCGTGCAAAGATAACTTGGAGCACCAAAGGTTTTGCGAGCGGAGAGGCGCTTGTATATTCCGACCATGAGCCGAGCGATGACGAGATCGCCGAATGCATAAGGGACGGAGGCAGCGACTCTTTAACGCTTGTTGACGGCAAAGAGTGCGACGGCGCGGGCACTTCGCTTACAAAGCTTTTGCCCGATACGGACTACTACGCAGTCGTTGCGCCGTATCGCAGCATATTCGGGAAAAAAGTGTACCTCAGGTATTCCGAAACGCTTCGGTTCACGACCGCGGAGCTCACCGTGCCCGCTCCGACAATTGAGAAGGCGGCAGCCGAGGGCGACAGCGCCGCAATGATAATGTGGTCATGCGAGCCTATGACGGAGAAAAACTCCGACGGCAGCGATATTGAGTTCGCATACGAAGTTACCGTGTATGAGAACGGGGAAATAAAGACAAATGCCGAAAACGTTTCGGGCGCCGAAACATATGAAATTAAAGACCTTGTTCCCCTTGCGGAGTATTCGTTTGAAGTCTGCACCGCTGCAAAAGCCGACGGCAGAGAGTACCGCAGCGATATGTCGGAGAACAAGAGCATCAGAACAAATCCGTCGCCTGTGACAGGGCTTTCCGCCGAGGAGCCCGACACGTCGAGCATTACGGTGAAGTGGAACGCCTGCGGCGATACCTTGCCTGAGGGAGCAAGCGCGGCATATACGCTGTACTGCTCAGATACGGCTGACGGCGAATATAAGGCAATTGCCGAAAATATAACCGAAACACAGTATGTGCACAAAGGGCTTTCCGACGATACCGAAGAGTTTTACAAGGCGACGGTATGCGTCACCGTCGGAGAAGACAAGTATACAAGCGCGCAGAGCGAGTCCGCGAGCGGACGTACGAAAAAAGCGCCGAAACCCGCTGTTGCTCCCGCACCGACAAACGGATCAAACTCCGGCGGCGATAAAGGTACATGGAGCAATAATTCCGGCTCTGCGGGCGGCTCGGGAGCGGGAAGTACAAAGTACAACGAGGCACTTGCAGTTGCAAAAAGGCTTGCGGCGGGCATTACCGGCAGCACCGATATTGAAAAGGTGCAGGCGGCGGCGCAGATAGTAGCGCAGTATTGCTTGCAGTGTACCTACACCATGGAGGGCGCGGATTACGCTACGGCGTACGGCGTGTTTGTAAAAGGCGAGTATTCGTGTGCGGGTGCAACAAGAGCGCTCGGCATGCTGCTTGGATGCATGGGATACAAATGGGCGCATGTAAACGAAAATCTGTATACGCACCAGTGGGTGCAGCTGACAATGGACGGTCAGCTCGGCTGGGCAGACGGTCAGATAGGGTACGTGGGATACGGCGAGTTTCCTTTCTGCGAGGTCGAGACCGTTACACAAAAATGATGAGCCGCCTTTGCCGGACATGCAGCCGAAACGATTTAAAAAGCTCCGCAGCCTTTTGGCTGCGGAGCTTTTATTACGGGCATTTTCGGCGTCCGCCTTATTTTGTGGGAATATACAGACCGATCATCATTCGTCTCATGAGATTCAAATCTATGCTGTTCATGTTGTCGTCATAATTGATGTCGACGGAATCATTACGCGGGTACAGACCTATCATCATCCGCCTCATAAGATTCAGATCTATTCCGTTTACGTTTCCGTCACTGTTAATATCGCCTATGATAAGATAATTCTGTGTAAGTGAGACGTTTTTCGCGGGCATTGTAAACTCGATTGCCGTGGCATTAGGATCACTGCCGATAATGTCTTCGTCTCCGCTCCAACCGGTGAAACGGTATGAAAGGAAGTTCTCCCTGTAGAACGTTATTGCCTCAAGTTTGACGGCGTCTCCCGCGGAATATACGGTCTCGGTCCCGTCAAGTGTCAGCGTGACCGCATTCGGGTCGTCGGCACCGCATACGGAGCATTTTCCGCCGGTAAATGTATGGCCTGCGGCGGGAACAGCGTCAGTGTAGCTTTTGCCGCACTTTGCGCAGGTGTATACAGCCTCGCCCGCTTCGGTACATGTTGCCGGTATCGTAATTTCGCAGGTATAGTCGTGCTCGCAGTTTTCGGTGCTGAGCGCATTTTCAACGGCGTCTCCGAGGGCGACGCGCGCCGCGCTGTAGTCGCTGTCCGATACGGAATATGTGACCATACCGGTGGTCATGCGGTCAATGTACTCATCCGATGCACCGTCGCCGAGAGCCGCGTCAAGCATAGTGAAAAGCTGATAGTCCTCGATGCCGTCGCGCATTGCCTCAAGACGCAGGCTGCCTACGGGAGTGTCAAGACCGTATTTCGCTCCGGGATAGATCAGAATGGACTCGTCGTGCGCATTGGGATATGCTGAATTCGTAATATTATTTGCATAGGGGTCGTAGCAATCGCCGGACCAGAAGTTCGCAAAGTTATAAAGAAACCCCTGAACGCCGTTGTCATACTGCTGCCAGAACAGAACTCGCTGTGCAACGCCGTCTGTCTGCATATAGTAGTTTATGTAGGGCGCTTCAACATCCCATGATATGAACCACCATACCTTCTGACCCGCGTCGCGCTTTTTCTGCATACGCTCGGCAAATGTTCCGTAAATCGAATCCCACTTCTGCGGCTGCATAAGCTTTGCGCCTGCGGTACCGAGCTCATCACTGCGGGTATAGGCAAATGTTTTGGAGCACCACAGATTGACGAAATCGTCGTAGTACGCGATCTGGTCCATAAGGTTTCCGTCGGCGTCGGTATAGTCGATATCGTTTATGTAGGTGTTAATAAACCAGAAGGGAACATCGGCGTAGTCGGGCTTTGAGGCACTGAGCCATGAATTCAGATTGTTATAGTATTCGCGCAGCTTTTCGAGATCGGCGGGCTTTGCCGCGTCGACAATGTTTGAGAAATAATACGCTTTGTTAAAACGGTGCGCGTTTTCGCTTCCTTTATAAGCCTTCTTGCTTATAAGCTTGACAATGGAGTTCTGATAGGATGTGCCGGTGTATGAACGGTCGCCCTGGAACGATGTAACTCTGGGGTTATCCATATAATCAAGGGCTTTGGTGTCGTACAGATTATAGGGCAGATAGTATGCGCAGACTCTGTTTTCAAGCAGATAGTCATAGTAGTTTTTGTATATCTCGTTCGCGTCCCGCCCCGGATATGCCGACGTAAGATAGCTGTATGCAAGATTCATGCTTGTGGCGCAGGCGGTCTCGTCGGAAAGAGCGAAATCCCATACCTTCGCGAAAACTTTTGTGGTTTTGATCGCGTTGCCGCTTGCGTCGGTCACGGTAAGATCGGAGGAGTAGAGCCCTGCCGCGGTATCGGACTTAGACGTGATCTTTATAAGAAACGCCTGGCTTTTTCCGGCGGTGAGCGAAAAAGGACCGTATGCGGAGAGGGGCGGTATCGCGTCGGGCACGCTGCCGCTCGTGCCGCAGTCATGATAAAGCTCTATAAAGATGTCTGCGTCGAGAGTGTTTCCGGCGTTGTCCGTAAAACCGGAAAGAGAAGCGCTGAGCCCGTCTCTGCCCGTATTGTCCGTTGTGCAGAGAACAAACTGCGCGTCCTCGATCTCGTTTTTCGCCATATAGACAGTCGCGCTTTTACGTCCGGTAGAGGTCGTGCTGTCGGGCGAGATCTTTTCGCTGGCATAGTCAAACCACAAATCAAGAGACGCATCCTCATTGGCTGCGGCGGTCGGCTCGTAGCCCTCGGCAGGATCGACAAAATCCGCCCCGTCCGCGGCGTTTGCGGGGAATATGCAAAGTGATGCTGCCAGCATGCAGCAGATCAGCAGAGAAGAGATAATCTTTTTCATACTAATATCACCTTTCCGAAAAAATTTGTCGGTTTTCTGCAGAATGCCGCTTTGCAGAAAACGTATCTGTAAATATTATACAAATGTTTTAAACACATGTCAATGATCTGAAACAATTTGAGTAAGCTGCGTTTGGGTTTTTTGACGACAATTTACGCGTTGTACAGCCATGCCGAAGCTTTTCGCAGGCTGTCATGGGGATCTATACACATAGTGACGTTGTATACACGCCGCACCCTCGCCGCGGATACCGCGCCGCTGCGATCCCGCCTCCCGCCGCGGATACCGCGCCTCCCGCCGCAGACGCTACGCCCTCACCGCGGATACCGCGATCCCCGCC
>ENA-OUQC01001445-OUQC01001445.1-human-gut-metagenome-genome-assembly--contig:-NODE-1445-length-12387-cov-4.210753_pt1 | contig 12387 bp, 10 predicted proteins | sample MGYA00237942_ERZ548815 | MGnify/ENA primary metagenome ERZ548815 (study PRJEB26490, sample SAMN05194722) | human gut metagenome | biome: terrestrial biome; feature: human-associated habitat; material... | reverse complement strand
CTGTTTCGCCGCCAGCGCCGCAATATGCTGCTCCGCAGTACGCCGCTCCGCCAGCAAACAATAAGTTTCCGGGTTCAAAACCTCCGCCGCCTCGCTGAGCCAGTTGTCCGGCAGTTCATGCTCCGCCGCCTGCTCCGCTGCTTTCTTTCGGACGATGGTGTGCAGCACATCGTCCTCCATCGGAAGCATCTCGGAGACTATGTCGCAGCGATTCAGAAGTTCCGGCGGAAGGTTGTCCGTGCGGTTGGCCGTCAGGACAAACACGGTGTTGGAGCAGTCAACGGGAATACCGTCGAGAAATGTGTCGCAGAGCCGGGGAGCGGATCGGTCGAGCAGTGGCAGAAGAGACTCTATTACCTGCCCGTCTTTGCCGCGATCCGTGCCGCTTCGGGCGAGTTTGTCGATCTCATCGAGAACAAGCACAGTCTCCGATGTTCCCTGCGTGCTGAAGAAGTCGATCGGTACGCCGTTCGCGGAGTCTGTGTACAGACTCTCGCAGCCGAGAAGGGTCGCCGTGGAGGACACTGTTCCGAGATCAATCCTCTTATACGGAAGCTGCAGCGCCTCGGCAAGGACCTCGGCAAGGTGAGTCTTTCCGGTGCCGGGCAGACCGTGGAGAAGTATTACGACGCCGCGGCGGGATATGCGCCGCACCTTCTGCGCAAAAAACGAGGAAAGCGTTTCCTTCAGCTCTTCGCAGCCGAGAATTTCCCTGTCAAGTACGGCAAGAATGCTTTCCTTTGTGACCGTTCCGCGGTCGCGATCCGGCGCGTCCGGAGAAATAGAGAGAAACATCTGCATTTTCTCCGTGGCTTTCTTATCAGGGATTTGCGCCGCCCAGCCGTCACAGACCTCACGCGGCCCCTGCGGAAGGAATGGCTGGATGATTCGGTAAAAGGCGCGCAGCTCCATGCCACGAAGATTCAGCCGTCTCGACCGCCCCACGCTTCTCTTGCCGCCGGTCACAAACTGAGTAAATATCTCCTGCTCCAGCGGAGCCATTTGGGGAAGTGACAGGAGATTGGCATATGCGGTTTCCGCGTCGGTTGCCCGGCGCAGATTCTTTACAAACCGCTCGGATACAATAAGGTACACGACCTTTTCCGTCTCGGCACCGGCCTTCTTATGTTGAAGTACCACAACGGCACTGCCCGCCTCAAACGCGCTGCGCTCCCAAAACGAGCCAGCCAGAATATTCAGCATGATGCGATTTTTTTCTTCCGTTCCGATGGCGGTCGCCTCGACGCGGGTTTCCGCCATCTCCGCCCAATGCGCCGCCATTTCGAGCCGATAAGCCACTGGCCTCCACGCATCCCGGCAGTATTCCTTCCAATACTTTCCTTTCGGGTTTGACGTATGGATCAAAGCGTCCCCCTCCTTTCGTTCAAGTGCATCATAAACCAGCGCACTCCGCATTTTGGGAAACGAGACAGGGGAACGGCACTTTTTGCTGTTTTGCCGCGAAAAATCTTCTGCGGCTATTGTTTGGTCTTTCCGCTGTATGGTATACTGCAAAAAAAGAGAGGAGAGGTGAAAGGAATGGATGTCCAGGAGGCGCTTCGGGGAATATGGCACGGCGACAAGCGCCATGCGGTGCTGATTTTCCCCGCCGGGACGGACATGTCCGAAGCGGCGGAAAATCTTGCCTATAATAAAAAGAAAGAAGAAGCCGTCCCGTTTCCGGTCGACCTCTCCCATGCCCGTGGAGAACACTATATTGTTTCCGAAATTCTTCGGACATATTGCGCCGCGGAAGAAACGGGCGATCTTTCCGCGAGAGGGCAGCTGCTTGAGTACTTCAATGCACCTTCGTCCGAAACTCCGGCCTTTCGCCTGATTCTGCACGGTCTGGACACCGCGCCGCGAAACGCAGCCCCCGCGCTCTGCGCCGAGCTCTCGGAGCTCTCCGCCTGCCGCGGCGTGCAGATTGTGCTGATGACCGCCTACGATTTTTCTTTTCTGGAAACGAGCTTCGGCTTTGATGGCATCGAACAGTTTTCCTCGATCCGTCTGGCAGCGCCGCACGGCGATGCGAGTGCGCTGCTCCCGCAGGCGGCAGAGGGCAGCGGGAGGGCGCTCCACAACACGCTCCTCGATGTAAACGATCAGCTTGCCAAAGCCGATGAAACATCGAAGCGCCTGAAAAAGACGCTGAAGGAAGTGAACCGCGCCGCGCGGACGCCGCAGCAGAAAAGGCGGAAGACGGGACGGATTGCTCTTATCTGTGCCGCCGCGCTGGCTCTCCTGTTGGGCGGGATCCTCTTTGTACGAAAGCAGAATGCGCCCCCGGCGGAGGCACCTGCAGAGCCGGAGATGATCGATCTTGTTCTTACGCCCGAAACGAGCATGACCCTTGCGGAATTTGCGGAAGCTACCGAAACGATCCGGGCGCGTCTGGATGTGTTCACCGCAGGGGAGGCCTATACTTTTTCCGTGGAAGACAATTCGATCCATGTTCAGCTTCCGGCCGAAGCGCTCGGCGGTGTGTCGATGGAAGATGCAATGTACTGCTACATTGCACGCCCCACCGCGTTGTATTTTATGACCAGAATACACGCCTCCAACTTTGGGACTATTCCGGTTTCCCGTAGCGATTTGGCGTCAGTTCGTCTGGTTTACGGTTCTATTGATGGGGTCGATCCATTAACTTACGACTATGAGGGAGACACCTACCCATACATTGAGATCGTATTGAGTGATGACTTCGTCGCGCAGCATGCCGAGGAGCTTGCCAGCTGGGAAAACCCGATCTTCGCGCAGGACATATCAGCCGAAAACAATGTAATATATTACTCTGAAACCTTTCCCGATCCGGATGGAAAGACCTTCCGGCTTCTAGAAGAAAGCTTTTTGGATAACTATGTAAAGACAACGCTGTACGATTACACGCATGACCCGCTCCCCGGTTCCTTTTTCATTTCTTCCTACAGTACTGCTGTCAGCTGGGAGGATCCTGCCGCCTCGCTGCGCGCCGGGGAACATCAGGTAAAGGAAGAGGAGATCACAAAGCCCTTCGTGACCATTACGTACAGCAGCTACACCGAAGACATGGTTTCTGGCGACTGGCTCGATGCCATGCTGACGCTCAAGGCGCGTCTTGACGCCGTTGGTCAACCTTACGCCATCGGAACGCAGGAGGTCGGCGGATATGCCGGTGTTCTGATAAAGACCGGATCGTCCTGGATTGCGCCCTATATGCCGGCTTTTGCACACCTGCTGGTGAAATCACGATACGATACCGAATTTCTGGTCCATGGCACAGAGAGCTATGATCGTGCCTGCGGGACATCCTACTTCCTCTCGCCGCATGTCACGGCAAAAGAAAATGGAGCCTTTGCCCTTCGTGTATCTGTAAACAACCTGTTTGACAGTGCCCCCGTCCTATCCCTTGCCGATTATGCCGAGAGTGTATGCACACCGGAGGAGCCGGGGCTTTTTCTGCGTATCGGCAATCTGCCTCTGCTTGCGGCGACGAAAGACGATATAGTCGATGACAAAACCGTCGAATTCCATCACGTGTATGGGAGAGCACAGGAGAATATCAACGAAGAAGAGCGCTGGATCTTTGATTTTGTCAAAGTATTGTTGGAAGCCTCTTTTCCGATAACGCTTACCCCAGAGGGGGTGTCCTATTCCTCAGAAGATGCTGCGGAACAGGTTTATACAAGCAGTCCCTATTATGCCGACCGAACAGCGATCTCCAATGCGATTTGTACTGCTGTCCCTACTGCGTCTGTGTCTTTTCCGAAACCCGGCGAGGTTCAGATTTGCCTAGATATTTATATTGATGGGGATCTGCCGGCTACGGCGCTGGAGCAGATCAAAGCGGTCTACAATGCCTCCGGCTTTGAGGACAGCCGCTTTACACAGCTGTTTTTCGTCCTGGTCGCTGAAGATGATAGCGCATTTGAGCGCGCCCGCGTTTCATTCAGAAAACCGGATTATTTTCAGGAAAGCGACGGCATCTATTGGCACTATATCTTTGCCAACGGCCGTCTGGAAAAATACAAGGCCGAATTTGAGGAAGCTCTCAGCAACAGCGATTTCTTCTCCGGCGGAGAGTTTCTCACTTTCTAAACAAAGATCCCCGGCAGGCCGTTTCGTCTGCCGGGGATAGTTTTTTGTCTGTCCCTCTGCGTTCTGTGCCGGGTCGTTTTCCGTTTTTCGGTCTGGGATATGCAATAATATTCTCAAACACAGCATGCGGGAGGGAAATTTATGCCGCATGATATGCCGCTTGAGGAAACTCCGTTTCTCGATGCGAGATTTTCGGACGTAGTACACTGGACAGAAGAGCCGCGCCAGAGACTCGATGTGGAAGCCTGCGAGGGGGCAACGGCTCCCTACGCCCGAGAGGTGCGGGAACTTCTGGAAAAGCACTTCGGCCGTCCGGAACGCTCTCTAACGCTCGGCACGCCGCGCCGCTCCGGGAACACCTTATACTTTTTCCATAAGATGATCGACGATGCACAGATATGCTCGCTTCGGGATACATTCAACCGTGCTCTTTCCAGCGAAGAAAGAGCCGTTTTTCCCGAGATGATCCGGCCGGAACCGGTAAAACCGGCCGACCGGCGGCAGGCTCTCCGGTGCGTGCGCTTTCGGATAACGGAGGGGCACTGGTACGCGGACTTCTTCCGGGTAGAGCGTGTGAAGTACCACCGCACATATGGCGGCGCAATCGCCGCCACACTGATTACGAGCAAACATCCGTTCGTTTCGCTTTCCTCGGTATGGCCGGAGCTCCTCTATGGGCTCTGGAACTTTCCGGGGCAGAAGACGGACTCTGATTATCCGAGAGGCGAGGGAATGCCGTATCGGATCAACCGCAATCTCTACGATAACCCGGCGTTTCGCGGCTTTGTGGTCGATTTTCTTTCCATGCTCGGCACAGCAGAGAAAAAGTACATTCTGAAAGACGCGGCGCGTACCATCGACCGCTGCGGCTTCTTTCTGCCGCAGATATCTCTGCCGGAGCTTCTTTCCTGCCGCACGCCGGGCGATGTTATCGCCAGGCAGCTCCCAGCACGCGATGCGCTGAACCGGAATCTGAACACCATGGATATCAATGCCGGCTGGGTCGCAGGGGCACTGCTCCCTCTTGTGGATGCACGCGATCGGGTAAATCTTTCAAACCTCACGGCCGAGGAGGTAAAGCGCGTTATCACCCCCGGAATCCTGTTTGACGGGCTGGGTACGCCGGACGGGCGGAAAATGTATCTTCAGCGCAGCTTTGCCCTCACTTTCGAAGAGGAGGATTTCTTCTTTGGATGGCATGAGCGGAAGATCGTGGCACGGGATTACTTCGGAATGTGCGCCGATACACATGTGCCGGTGCGCTTTGGCAGCAACGCGCGCCTACTTCTCCGTGCTCACGATGAGGTCGCCCGCATAGAACGTGAGCGCCTGATAGCGATGGAAAACGCCAGTCCCCTGATTGCCGAACCTTCACAGTTCGATGCGCTGGAGCAGTGGCTGGATGCTCTTTGCCCGAACGAGTTCGAGCGTGTGCGAACGGCGGCTCGTCTCGCCGAAGAGGGACGCTATCAGCATAACTGCGTCTTCAGCCGCCGGAACCTTCTGCGGGCGGATGCGGTCGCCGTGTTTCACTGGAGTTGCGGGGAAGAATCCTATACCGTTCAGTTTGCGACGGACGTCCTGGGCCGGTACTACACAGATGAGATCAAGGCACGGTTCAACGCGCCTTGCCGTCTCGAAGATTTGAGCCGTCTAAAGGACATTCTTCGCCAGATCAACCAGCAAGCAGCAGAATAAGATTGACGCCCCGCTGCTGGACACCGTCCGGCAGCGGGTTTCTGCCGCAATGCACATATAACCACATATAGCAGATAAAGAGGAGCGCGGAAGCAACCCCTCCGCGCTCCTGCGGCTTCCCTGTGCCCGGCAAACCGCCACTTATTCATCCCGTTCGTCCTGTTCGTCCGTTTTTTCTTCATTGACAAACAGCTCAAACAGTTCTCTGGCTCGCTCGGATTCCGGCTTTGAGTCTCTTTCTGAGCCCAGGACACTCTTCCCGGCCTCCGGAGCTTCCTCTGTCTCATCCTTCTTCGGATTCCCGCTCATCGCTGCCTTCCGGCATGCTTCTGCAAATGCCCTTGCCGCCTTCCGGCGCGCCTCCGCAGCGGCTGCTGCCGTCAGGCTGTCGTTTTCTCCCTCCTTCAGGCTTTCGTCCTCCAACTCCGCAGCGTCAAGGGGATCGTCACCGTTGGACATGTGCTGAAGCTGTCTTCGGAGCGCTTCCCTTCTTGCACGAAATTCTTGCCAACCAGCTTTGCGGTTGATCTCTTCTGCCGCTTTTCGTGCTCTTTCCCTGTCTCCAAAGAGAACCGCGAGAAGCCCGCCGCCGCACCAGCCGTATACTTCGGCAGCCGCTTGAATGTTGCTGCGAATCATGCGGCTCGTAGGCGGAATGCCGTAGCATTCGCGAAAGAGTTTATATCGGGTCTCGCCGTCTGTATCATCCAGCAGGAAAAACCCGGTGTCTTTGGAAAGCTCCAAACGGAAGTTTACCTTGTGAAGATAGGCAGCCAGCGCCTTCATTATCTTTTCATCCCAGAAATCAGCGGTGATTGGCCAGCTGGAATACACTGTAAAGGAGGTAGCGTTTACTGCAATCTCAAACTGCCCGCGTTTTATCGGCCCGGAAAGAGTGCCCTCAAACTCAAAGGCACCACGATCCTCATCAAATCGAAATTGTTTGTTTTCCTCCGCGAGGTAAGTACGAATGGCTGCCGCAATCTTTGGGGAATAACTCTTGTTGTTCATACGGTTGGTCTCCCTTCCTTGGTTTTTTCATTTACAGCATACCATTGGCAGCGGGGAAATTGGAAAATGAACCAGTCCCCAGCTGCACACAGCCGGGGACTGGTTCCCTCGTTCGGTTTTATTCGATTACCACTTCATATATTGGTTCGGGAGAAACCGCCTCCCGGCGTGAAAATGCTTTGGAAAACCCCTCCGCAGAGGCGCGGAGAATGGCCGGGTGTACGCCGCAGCAGCGCAACACATCTATCGCTGTGTCCAACTCCTGAAGGAACGCTTCAGCCGTATCGATATCGCGGCGGGAAAGCCCGCGAGAGAGAAACTCTGCGAGAAGCTTTTGTTCATTTTCGGTCAGGACCCGCACACTCCTGCTCTGCCGGATGCGCTCATACAACGACAACGGCAAATCCTCACCGCCTTCTTCCACGTCAGACAGCAGCAGCTGCTGCAAAATGACAAACGCGGAGTAGATATCCGATCGGATGCCAATCCTGTCATAATCGCAATTTATAAGCTCCGGAGCAGCATACCCTCGCGTGCTTGTTAAAAACACATCCGCACCGCCGGTCTTAATGATCCCACGTTCGTCAATCGGCAAGGAGCTGCCGAAATCTAGAAGGATCACTGGATGATTGCCCGGTCGTTCCCCGTCATTGACATGAACATAGCTGACAAGAATGTTTTCGGGTTTCAGATCGAGATGGGCGCGCGGTGCTTTGTGCCTGTGCAGCGCCCGCAGCGCGATCAGCACCTGTTTTACGAGCGAGAGCTCGTCCAGAACCCGCTCGCGCCCTTCGCCGGAAAACGACAGCTTGTCCAGAAACGTCCCGGCGTGCGTATCGATCGCGTGATATCGGTTGAGCGCGCTGTCTCCCACATCCGGCATTACTTTCGTCACGGCCAGAAACCGCGGATCGTTCGTAACACCGCCCGCCGCATCCTCGCGGTAGCGAAGCTGGTCAGCGGCAAGAAGCTCGCTGTCGAAGTTCTTTTCCGCCGTGCGGATGCGCCGTTTGTCTCGCAGGGTGAGGCCAGGGGCTTCCCGAATGCGGAGCCCGCCGCGGTAAACAAGGCCCCGATTCGCGAGCGAATACGGGTAAAACTCCTTGAGTACGGCGATGTGGCCGGTTCCTTTGTGGACGGCCTTGTAGCAGAGGCTGCTCCCCCCGGCAGCAAGAAATTCCACGACCTGATATTCTCCCAGTTCTGTGAGACCGGGAAGCGGCCGTCCGTCCGACGATGCTGCGGCATAGCCTTTTTCCGCGTGCACGACCGTCCACGGCTGCCCGCTGGGAAGGACGGGAAGCGTTTCCCGTTTCCACATTCTGTCTGGGGAGAGGAGAATATACCGCCCATCCTCGTACACCATGCTGGGACACGTCACGCCGGTTTCCCCGGCTGTATTCCTGTCCAACGATTTCACCTCTCCTGCAACGCCTTGACCGTCGCCGTGCTGCGGGTCAGATATGCATCCTCGCCCTCATACTTTTCAAAGACCGGTTCCTCCGGGTCCTCCAGATCCTGGAAAAGGATTTTCAGATAATCGTTGTCCGAGAGTTCCTGATTATCCAGCATATCCAGAACCAGCCGGTCAAATGGATCGTCACCGCCGACATCGATCTGCCGCCAGCCGCATTTGTCCAGCACATCGTTTACCTGCTGCATGTCCAGCGTTCCCTCCGTGCTGCCTCGCAGAAAGTAAAGAAGGAATGCTGTGAACAGCGTGCGGCTGATATCATTTTTTCCAAGAAGGAAGCCCTGGAGCAGTTTGGCGCACTTCCGGTTCTCCTTCATAACTTCCTCATCGTCCTCGACGTTACTTGTTGCATCCCTCGCGCTGAAAAGATATCCCAGATACATTTTGTCGTTCACGTGGAACGAAAGCTCAGGGAAGTTCACAGGCCGTTTTCCTGCGCAGGGCTCGGTATCCATGTTCATAAACAGCGAGTCCATTTCGTCCGCGTTTCCGCGCCGGATTACCGAGCGTGCATACCGGCAGAGATATCGGATAAATTCGCGACGCGTGCGCTCACGAATGGTTGAAAACATCGGGAGATAATCCTTCACCATGGCGAGAAACGTCTCGTTATCTTCCTCTAAAAGCTCGTCGAACGCCGCCTGCAGTTCTGATGTCAGTGCGCATGTCTTTTTGCTGCCTGGCTCTTCCGGTGCCGGGCAGCAGGCGGCGTCAAGATAAGCCTCCATGCCCTCCGCCGTGCAGAAGAAGCGCCCTCTGCGCGTAAAGTATTCGTCGGTCGGAAGCTGCCGCGCAAGGGGCGCGATCTTCGCCATGATTTCGCAGAGCTCCGCTGCGCTGTAATGGAGCGCCAGCGCCCGCATGATGGTAATATCCGGGAGATTCCGCACATACAGCGCTTCCGCACCGTAAATGCGCAGGAGCTTGTTGGCTTCGCGCGGGGTTCTTTGGGCGGCGATACAGTAGGCCAGGATCTTGGTTCTCCGTGAAATGCGCCGATCCTCGCCAATAAAGAGCCTCTCGAGAACGGCATCCTGTTTACTCTGGAGCCAGACACTCAGCGCTTCCCTATCCGCCCGGCAGTTTGCGGGAGCACACCGGACGGCCGCATCTGCCAGTTTTTCAAATTTGGAACTCATATTGCACGCCTCCTTATCCACTTTCTCTGCTGAATTGTATCATATCACACCGGAGGAATTGTGTAAATGAGCCGCGTGCGCCCTTGTCAATCGATGTATCCGGAGAGTTATGGAAGACTTTTTCTCATCTCACAAGCCATATTCACGCTTTTGTGTCCGGCGGGGCGAGATTGCTCTCTCGGCGATACTTGAGCGGGATACGTCGGCGTTTTCTTATTCCGTATAGGAGAATATCTCTTCCACCGTTGTGTGAAAGACTTTGGCGATATCCATGGCAAGCTTCAGCGAGGGGTTATAGCGCCCCCGCTCAAGATTGACGATCGTTTCGCGCCGGACGCCGACGAGATCGGCGAGCTCCGACTGTTTGAGCCCCTGCTTTTCCCGGTATTCTTTGATTTTGGTTGTCAGCGCCATGCTCAGACTCCCTTTTTATCCATAACGCAGAACAAAACCGTGCGGATTACCGCAAGCAAAACGAGCGTTCCCATCAGGCCGTAGCCGATGATCTCCGTGGAGATCGCAAATCTCCCGGCGGCGCAGACGAAGCCGAGCGCCACGATCAGTCCAACGATGATCTTCAGGCAGATCGCATCGCACCGTTTGAGATTTGCCTCCGACATTTCATCCGGCTCTTCCTGCTTATATTTTTTGACGCGGATAGAGCGGGATACAAAATAAAAGAACGCGAAAACGTCAATGACGTACTGAATGGTCGTATAATAGTCCTTCCAGTCGTTCCGCGCCCACAGCCAATATGTCATGGCAAGAAGAACGGCATAAACAATCTTGTCCGCAACCAGTTCCCGCAGCGATACTTTTTTCATTTTCATATAATGCCCCCACATAATGCAACAAGTGATATATTTATCACATTCGATGTGGCAAATATATCACTTTGCATTTCCTCTGTCAATAGCAAGGTGCGAAAAAAGTCACTTTACTGTCTTTTCCCGCTGGAGCAGTTTCAGTATTCTCTGCCGGTTATAGCGCTGCATTACTACGAACAGCATGTCGAACGCCGCTGCCAGCAGGGAGGTCACGATAAACACCGGATACGCGCCGAACCGGATGCCCGCCGCGATGGGCAGAAAGCTCAGCACAGCGCTCGTCTCATGCACGAGTTCCGCCTGACAGGTGGCCTGCGCGATCTCGTCCCAGGTATGAGCGTGCGGATCGAAGAGCGCGCCATCAAAGGTCGGCATTTTGGCCTTCCATCTCTTCACATGCAGCGCTTCGTATACTGCCATTTCCCGTTCTCCCACCCGATACCAGCGCCTCCGGTACTCCGCTTTGTTTCGCATCCCCACATGATACGAGAGTCCAACAAGCAGCCGCATGACGATATGATACGAAATGGTACCAAAGGTGATGGCAAGCGACAGCAGGGCTTCCTGCTGTGTATTCCGGTACAAAAGGGACAGGATGACCGTGCCTGCCAGAGACAGCGCCGCGGTCAGCGTCATTTTCTTTGCCATGTTTCTCCCTCGGCCATGAGTTAGTCACAAGACCGGCGCTGCTGCCGAATCTCCTCGCGTTTCTTTTTGGCGGTATTGTCGAGCAGCACACCGGCGAGAATGCCGAGGCTGATGCCCGGCGCCAGCCCCCAGATCATCTGGCCGCACATCTGCCCAACGGACATACCAATGGCGATGCCGAAGAGCATATACGTGGATATTTGGCCGGGGAGCGGACTTTCCTGCACAAAGCGCGGCCCTTCCTCGCCCGTCGTCCCGTCCGGCACAAAGCCGCACTTCTCCAGTACCCGCTGGGAAGCTTTATTCTCCGCCTCGGTTTCCGCTTCCACGAATACAACGTCTTTCTGTTTGAACGCCCACGCCGTCATGGCCTGCACCGCTTCGGTGGTATAGCCCTGCCCTTCGTACTCCGGCAAAACGCCGTACCCGATCTCCACAGCATGGTTTTTGATCGGCCCTTTGAAGCCAAGGTCGCCTATACAGGTTGCAGAGTCTTTCAACGTCATCGCCCACGGCGCATACCAGACCCGGTTTTCCGGATCGTTTTTGCCGCCGGAGAGCATTTCGCCGTACGCGGAGCGGAGCTCCTCGGAAGGCGTGCGCTCCATCAGCGCTTCGATCTCCGCGTCCGACATGGGACACAGCGTCAATCTCTTTGTTTTGATTTCCGTTTTCATGGTATATCCTTCTTTCCGCACGGGTCAAACTTCGATTTCATATCCATATTCGTGCAGCACAAAGCCATTTACGGAATTGCATCGGAATCATTCATAATGCTTCCCCATGATCTTCCGATTTCCTGCATTGTTTCGTATTTCATCTTTTCATCCCCAGCGCCTTTGACAGTCGGAACGGGGCATGACGTTTCGTCATACCCCGTTAAATATTCCGGTTTTAAAATATCTTCGAGAGCAGCACCGCCGCTGCGACGACCGCGGCGAGCGCCACGGCATAGAGCGTGCCGGTCACGAGCGGCTTTTTCGGGTGCGAGATGCGTCCATATTCGTCGTTTTCCGGCGGCACGGGGCTCGGCAGCGGCAGCTCGCTCTCGAGCTGCGCCACGGCCTCCTCCTCGGAAAGTCCCTGCTCCTTCAAGGCAGTGAGCTTTTTCTGATATTCCACAATCTTATCCAGCTTTTCCTCCGCAGGAAGCTGGTTGAAGCGTTTTTCCAGTTGGGCGAAAAATTCCGCGCCTGTCGCCATAGGTCGTTCCTCCTTGTTTTCTCCGGTCACAGAAGTTCCCGGTAGTACAGTCCGCCGGTACGCTCCCGCTCCGACTTTTTCCCCGCGCAGTAGTCCGCCGCGATGGCGGCGCACTCCGCCGCCGATTCGCGCGTGAACCACAAGATAAGATGATCCAGTCCGCGCAGGTCCTTATCCGCGATGTGCAGCGGCACGCTGTTCAAAAGCGTTGAATACTTTTTCTCCCCGCACTCGACCGGGAATTTGACGCCGCGGCGGTCGGTGAGCTCGCCTCGCGCGCGGCACGCCGCGCAGCCGATCTGTGCCCGGA
>ENA-OUQC01001443-OUQC01001443.1-human-gut-metagenome-genome-assembly--contig:-NODE-1443-length-12396-cov-3.830403_pt1 | contig 12396 bp, 13 predicted proteins | sample MGYA00237942_ERZ548815 | MGnify/ENA primary metagenome ERZ548815 (study PRJEB26490, sample SAMN05194722) | human gut metagenome | biome: terrestrial biome; feature: human-associated habitat; material... | reverse complement strand
CTGCCAGTAGCTCGGAAATGCCTTGTTCTTCCCTATTATTATATCGCAGGATACGCGCTGTGCGTCGAATATTCCCATCGTCTCGAGCATCGGGCTGCCGCAGGAAATCATCGACGAGGCGAAACAAATAGTCGGCTCGGACTACGTCAACATGGACAAGTACCTGCTCGACATAGCACGCGACCGCCGATACTGGGCTAACAAACGCCTCTCTATCAAAGAAAAGGAACACCGCATAGACGCGACGCTGCAAGAATACGAACTCAAGTCGTCCGAGCTGCGGCAGTCCCGCTCCTCGATATTGAAAGAGGCTCGCGCACAGGCACAGGAGATACTCGACACAGCCAACGCTAAAATCGAGCGCACCATACACGAAATCAAGAAGGCCCAAGCCGAAAAGGAGCAGACCAAGCAGATACGCTCCGAACTCGAGCAGTACAAGCGACAGGTGCAGGACTGCAAGGGCGACAACACGCTCCCGGGTGTTGCAAAGCTGAACAAGCCACACGGCAAGCAGCAGCCCAAAAGCCAGCGCAGCCCACAAGACGCTCTCGACAGGAAAAAGGAACTCGCCGCCGGCGACTATGTCAAGATGCATGACGGCGGCGTGGTCGGGCAAATCATCTCCGTATCTGGCAAGAACGCCGAGGTCGCCTTCGGCGGGCTGCGCACCGTTGTCGCTATCTCTCGGCTCAAGCCGGCAGCCAAGCCCAAGCCCACGGCAGCGCAGCAGGCACTCTCCATCTCGCAGTCCACATCCAACGACAGCCGAACACGCCAGCTCAATTTCAAACAGGAGATAGACCTGCGTGGCATGAGGGCTGACGAGGCTTTGCAAGCCGTCACATACTTCATCGACGACGCTGTCCAGTTTGAGATACCGCGTGTTCGCATACTCCACGGCACAGGCACGGGAGCGTTGCGCGAGGCAATACGCCAATGGCTCGGCGCAAGCCCGGTGGTCAAATCATACCATGACGAGGACGTGCGCTTCGGTGGAGCGGGCATCACAGTTGTCGAACTCTGACACTGCCTCTGTTCGGTCGTTTCGCGAGACGGATTTGCGTATGACACGGAAATGTGCTATCTTTGTAAACTAATACAAAAGGACGCACAGCGCGTCACGGCAAGTGCCACGGCAACATGCAGGCTGCGCTGCCTACGGAACAGAAAAACAATAAGACAAAGATATGAAATTCAATGTACAGAGCAAGGCTCTACAGTCACAGCTCCAAGCTGTCAGCAAGGTGATCAACACCAAGAACGCGATGTCGATACTCGACAATTTCCTCTTCGAGGTGAAAGGCGACCGCCTCTACATCACCGGCTCTGACCAGGAGAACGTTATGACCGCCTCGCTCGAGATAATGGAAGTCGAGGGACAGGGCAAGGTGGCCCTCAACGCCAAGAGGCTGCTCGATATGCTCAAGGAAGTGCCAGGGCAGGGGCTGACGTTCTCTATCAACGAGGACAACCTCGAAACCGAGATACAGTTTCTGTCAGGACATTTCAGCTTCATGGGCGTAGACGCGACGGAATACCCCGTGGACAGCCATGACAGCGAGGAACACCGCGACATCACCCTCGATTCCGAAATCGTGCAGAAGGGCATCGAGGCTACAATATTTGCCGTCAGTGCAGACACGCTGCGCCCCATGATGATGGGCATACACTGGGATTTCCACAACGAGGACATCACATTCGTCAGCAGCGACACCCACAAGCTGGTGCGCTACATCAACCGTCAGGCACAGCCAGGCTTTGAGGTCGGATTCACCATGCCAGCCAAGCCCGCTTCAATACTGCGCAACATCATCTCAAAGGAGGACAAGGAGCTGACGCTGCAGATAGGGGAGAAGCACGCCACATTCGTCATCGGCGACTATGTGCTGACATGCCGCTTCATAAACGGCAACTACCCCAACTATGACCGCGTTATACCGACTGACAACCCGTTCTCGCTGACCGTTGACCGCGTTTCGCTGCTCAATGCCATGCGCCGCGTCTCCCTGTTCGCGAGCCTCGCCCCCGGACTGGTGAAGCTAAACATCACCGCCGCCAACATACATCTTTCCGCTCAGGACGTGGACTATTCCGTGTCGGCAGAGGAAGACGTAGCATGCCAATACGAGGGCAACGACATGACCATAGGCTTCAAAGCACCGTTCCTGATTGAAGTGCTTGGCAACCTGAAATCTGACGAGGTAATACTCAACCTCTCTGACCCGACACGTCCAGGCATATTCGTACCCTCCAAGCAGCTGGACGACGAGAACATACTGATGCTGCTGATGCCCATGCAGACTTTCGACTATTGACACTGACACGCGCTGACAATGGAACTCAACCTGAAACGCCCCATAATATTCTTCGACCTCGAGACTACGGGGACGAATATCATTCATGACCGCATCGTCGAGCTGTCATTCATCAAAGTCATGCCCGACGGCACGGAAATCGAGAAATCGCGCCGCATCAACCCCGAGATGCACATACCCGAGGAATCAACGGCGATACACCATATTACTGACGAGGATGTCAAGGACTGTCCTACATTCAAGCAGGTGGCACGGTCGCTGTACGAGATTTTCGATGGCTGCGACATAGCCGGTTACAACAGCAACAAGTTTGACGTGCCAGTGCTTATAGAGGAGTTCGCACGCGCCGGAATGACGTTCAGCGTCGCAGACCGCCAGTTCGTAGATGTACAGAACATATTCCACAAAATGGAGCAACGCACCCTCGTGGCAGCTTACCGCTTCTATTGCGGCAAGGAGCTGACCGATGCCCACTCGGCAATGGCAGACACTCGCGCCACCTACGAGGTGCTTAAGAGTCAACTCGACCGGTACGACACGCTGGAGAACGATGTGGTGAAGCTCGCCGAGTTTTCACGCCAAGGCCGCAACCTCGACCTGGCAGGGCGCATAGTACTAAACGACAAGAACGAGCCTGTTTTCAATTTCGGCAAGCACAAGGGGAAGGCCGTTGAGGAGGTGCTGCGCAAAGAGCCGTCATTCATCGCATGGATGCAAGAACGCGAGTTCTCGCGCAATACCATTGACGTGCTTCTGCAGCTCAAGGCCAAGTATCTGCAAAACAAAAAGAAAGGCGGTCAATGATGCTTAAGGGCAAGCACATCATACTCGGCATCACCGGGGGCATCGCCGCCTATAAGTCAGCATACCTGCTGCGCCTGCTCGTCAAAGCGGGCGCGGAAGTGCAGGTGATAGCCACGCCATCGGGCAAGGAGTTCATCACCCCTGTGACACTCTCCGCCCTGAGCGGAAAGCCCGTCGTCAGCGAGTTTTTCACCGCCAACAGCGGCGAGTGGCACAGCCATGTCGATTTGGGGCTGTGGGCAGATGCCATGGTCATTGCCCCGGCTACGGCCTGCACCCTCGGAAAAATGGCAAACGGCATAGCAGACAATATGCTCGTCACCACATATCTCAGTGCGAAAGAGAAAGTGTTCGCAGCACCGGCAATGGACCTGGATATGTGGGTACACCCATCGACACAGCGCAACATCGCGACACTACGCGCCGACGGCGTTGAAATCATAGAACCCTCTGCCGGCGAGCTGGCGAGCCACCTTGTTGGCAAGGGGAGAATGGAAGAGCCGGAACGGATAGTCGAGCGGCTGGAAGCATACTTTGCCGCCGCGCAGACGCTGTCGGGCAAGACCGTCCTCATAACAGCAGGCCCTACATACGAGAACATCGACCCGGTGCGCTTCATAGGCAACTACTCGAGCGGCAAGATGGGCTATGCCCTCGCCATGGAGTGCGCCAGCCGGGGAGCGGCAGTGGAGCTGGTCAGCGGTCCAACATCGCTGGAATGCAACCATCCGGGCATACACCTCCATGACGTATGCAGTGCCAAGGAAATGCATGAGGCTGCCAACAAATTGTTTGACTGTTGCGACGCGGCAATATTCTGCGCCGCCGTAGCCGACTATGCCCCAGCGACATGCAGCGACTCTAAAATCAAACGCGAGAAGACCGAGGAGATGACACTGCGTCTGGTGCGCAACCCCGACATAGCAGCCTCATTGTCAGGGCGCAAAAAAGGACAACTCACCGTTGGCTTCGCCCTCGAGACCGATGAAGGACTGGCAGCTGCACACCGCAAGCTCGCCGACAAGAACCTCGACTGGATAGTTCTAAATTCACTTGCCAACCCGTTGGCTGGTTTCCAGAAAGACACCAACGCCGTGACGCTGATTTCAGCCCAAGGCGAGGAGAAGACATTGCCGCCGCAGCTCAAATCGGAGATAGCCAAAGACATAATTGACACAATTTTCCGTTGACATATTATGACAGTATCGGTTCACAGTAATATTCCCCGCCTCGCAATCCGCTATCTGCTGCTTGCTGCGGCTGCGGTTCTGTCTGCCTGTATGCCATTGGCGGCACAGGAACTGAACTGCACAGTCGAGGTGAACTCGTCCCAAATCCAGGGTACAAACAAGTCTGTGTTCGAGTCTTTGCAGTCCTCTATAACGGAATACTTCAACGACCGCAAGTGGACCAACGCCCAGTTTTCCGCCAACGAGAAGATCGAATGCCGTTTCTATCTGACAGTCAAGACATACGAGGACGACCGCATCAAGGGCGACCTGCAGGTGCAGCTATCGCGTCCGGTATACAACAGCACTTACACGACCACGCTGTTCAACTTCAAGGACACTAAAATCGAGTTTGACTACCGCGACGGCGACCCGCTGGTATTCTCCGAAAACACTATGGAGAACAACCTAACGGCAATACTCAATTTTTATGCGTACATGTTTCTCGCCCTCGATTTCGACAGCTTCTCGCTCATGGGAGGCCAGCCGTATTTCGACCGTGCCGCTACCATAGTCCAGCTGGCGCAGTCCAGCGGCGAAGTGGGCTGGCGCACATTTGAGGACACTAAGAACCGAAGTGCCGTGCTTGCTGCCTTTACAGACCCTAACACACAGGGAATGAGGCGGCTGCTGTACAACTACCACCGGAAGGGCCTCGATGAAATGGTCACAAGCCCTGACAAGGGGAGGGCGGTGATAACCGAATCGCTCGCCGAAATACAGGAGATATACAAGGTCGCGCCAATGTCCGTTGCCCTCTCCCTATTCCGCGACAGCAAGCTTGATGAACTCGTCAACGTATATTCCAAAGCACCGCAGAGCGAACGCGAGGACGTGTACAACCTCCTGCATGCAATCTATCCCACGGACAATGACCGCCTCGACAAAATCAAGAACCCTCCAGAAGAGACACGCTGAGCCGCAGGTGCATAACCAAGAGACGCAATGCTGAAACGCCTGTCAATATCAAATTACGCGCTGATTTCCTCCATAGAAATCACATTCGGCGAGGGGCTGACCATTATCACCGGAGAGACCGGTGCGGGCAAGTCCATTATGATGGGCGCACTTTCGCTGTTGCTCGGCGGACGTGCCGACACCAGAGTGGTGCGTGACAAGACCGCGAAGTCTGTCGTAGAAGCGACATTCTCCGCCAACAGCCGTCTGCAACCACTCTTCGAGGCAAGCCAGCTCGACTGGGACGAAGACGAGATTATTATCCGTCGCGAGGTTTCCGCCACCGGCCGCTCAAGGGCTTTCGTCAACGACACCCCGGTTAACCTGAAAATGCTCGGCGACATCACATCGTCGCTAATAGACATACACTCGCAGAACAGCAACCTAATGCTGCGCGATGCGCACAGGCAACTCGAGATACTCGACGCGCTCGCTGACAACGATGAGCTGCTCGCTGAATACAAGACCGCTTTCCGCAAATATGTAAAGGTGCGCAACGCCCTTCAAAACGCACGCAACGAAATTGCATCAAACCGCGAGAACGAGAACTTCCTGCGGTTTCAGGTCAGCCAGCTCGACACGCTTGCACCTAAGGCCGGCGAACTCGAGGCCTTGGAACGGCAGTCTGAGATGCTCGGCGACGCGGAAGAGATTGCCGCCAATCTGTCAGCAGCGACACAGCTGCTCGACACCGGCGACAATTCAATAATCGCAAAACTTGCAGAAGTGAGGCACACGCTCTCCAAGGTCAACTTCCGTCTGCTCGAAGGCCAAGGAGCAGACAGTTCACTGCTGCAGAGGCTCGAATCGGTATATGTCGAGGCAAAGGACATCGCGCAGACTCTCCTCGCCATGGCAGAGCGTGTAGACAGCAACCCGGCCTTGCTTGCCACCGTGGAACAGCGCATGACGGAAATATACGACGCGCTGAAGCGGTACAATGCTGCCGACGATGCGCAGCTGGTCAAAATACACCAGTCGCTGAAACAGCAGCTCGACACACTCGACACCTCTGACGCTGACCTTCATGAACTCGAAAGCGAAATGAAGGAGAAGGGAAGGAAGCTGCGTGCCGCCGCCGACTGCCTCAGCGAAACGCGCATGCGTGCTGCCGAAAAGTTCTCCGAACTACTGACACAGACGGCCCGTCCGCTCGGAATGTCAAACCTGAAATTTGCCGCGCTCACCTCAAAGGGGAAACTGACGCCAGACGGACAGGACAACGTAGAGTTTCTCTGCTCATTCAACAAGAACCAGGAACTGATGCCTGTCTCTGCTATAGCCTCCGGAGGCGAGACCTCTCGCCTCATGCTCTCCATCAAGGCAATAATCGCCAGCCATGTAGCATTGCCCTCAATAATCTTTGACGAGGTTGACACAGGCGTGTCGGGCGATGTGGCAGACAAGATGGGCGCAATGATGCGCAACATGGGACGGCAGATACAGGTGATTGCCATAACGCACTTGCCACAGGTTGCAGCCAAGGGACAACAGCACTACAAGGTGTTCAAGGCCGACGACGAGGAAAAAACTGTCACAAGCATAGCCGCTCTGGATTATGACCAACGAGTGGCGGAACTGGCTGTGATGCTGTCCGGCTCCTCCGTAGACCCAGCTGCAGTCATGAACGCTAAATCCCTCCTCGACAAAAGCAACACGAAATAACCCGCATCAATGGATAAAAGTCAATACGTTTTCGGCTTGAGAGCCGTGATAGAAGCAATAGAGGCTGGTCGTGACATCGACAAGGTACTCATACGCAAAGACATGGGAGGCGAGCTCGCACGCGAACTCACTGCCAAAATCAACGAGTTCGGCATCCCCTCGCAGCGTGTGCCACTCGAGAAGCTCAACCGCATAACTATGAAAAACCACCAGGGCGCAATAGCGTTGCTGTCGCCTGTGACATACTACCGTCTCGACCAGATAGTCCCCGAGCTGTTTGACCGAGGCGCGACACCGTTGATAATGCTGCTGGACGGCGTGACAGACACACGCAACTTCGGCGCGATAGCACGCACTGCGGAGTGTGCCGGCGTTGACACCATTGTAATTCCAGAGCGAGGCAGCGCAACAGTCACACCAGATGCCGTCAAAACCTCAGCCGGCGCATTGCTGCACATACCCGTCTGCCGAGAGCGAAGCCTCGCCGATGCTGTAAGGTATCTGAAGCAATGCGGCATCAGGGTTATTGGCGCTTCGGAGAAGAGCGGCAAACAGTTTACTGACGAGGACATGACCGTCCCCACCGCAATAGTAATGGGTGCGGAAGACACCGGGCTGTCAGCTGAAGTGTCGCGCCTCTGCGACAGCCTGGCCGGCATACCCATAATCGGGCATATCGCCTCCCTCAATGTCTCGGTCGCAGCAGGGGTGATGATATACGAGGCAGTGCGCCAGCGGCTCGACGGCGGCATGGCTTTGCAATGACTTCATTCCATACTTGTAGATTTAATTACCGCTTATCATTTGCAGATTAGCAAGGTTTGAACTAATTTTGCACTGTAGCAGGGCAGATCGCGCAACTCTGCACGTGACACCCGACCCAAACACACGAACATAAAGAGTTATGATCAACCGTATTCTCATAAGAGTCAAGGTAGTGCAGACACTGTACTCTCATCTGTTGGTGGAGAAGGACTTCGCACTCGAACCGCAACCCTCATCTCCTACCAAAGAGAAACGATTTGCCTACGCCCTGTATCTGGACTTGCTGATGCTCATGGGGCAGCTGGCAAGCGAAATCAGCATACGCGGACGTGACACCCCACTCGAAGAGACACGCTTCATGAGGAGTGTAATGGCTGACGACCGGATGCGCTCGCTGAAGATGAAATATTCTGCACAGCCTTTCCCCCTGAAGCCGGCACTCCCTGCCCTTGTCGAGAAAATCAAGGAGTCTGCGCTGCTGAAGAACTTCCTGAAACACAGCGACGAAACCGCCAACAGCGACATCGACATCTGGCGCGACCTCTTCAACGTATACATAATCAAAGACGCGACACTGCAAGCGGTTATTTCTCGCCGCGAAAACTATACGCTCCGAGGCATAGACCGCGCTGCCGAGCTCATGAACGCGACTTTCGTCAACTTCTACTCCTCCAACGGCAACCTGTCGGCGGCAGTGCGCACACTCGAAACAAGTCTCAACGCATCGCGTGAGCTGTACTTCCGTCTGCTGATGCTCCCATCTGATCTCGTGCGGCTGCGCGACCAGCAGCTTGACGAGCAGCGCCACAAGTACATCACCACCGAGGAAGACCGCAACCCCAACCTGCGCTTCGTCGAGAACCGACTTGTCGAGGCTCTGGACCAGGATCCCGAAATAAACGCATACCGCAGTGCAAGCAAGCTATCATGGATAGAGCAGGATCGTGTCACCCTCACAGCCCTCATGCGCGAGATACTTGCCTCTGACATATACAACGAGTACATGGAGCTGCCCGCATCCGACTTTCACACCGATGCCGAGTTCTGGCGCAACATTTTCAAGAAGGTCATATTCCGCAGCGAGAATTTCCTGCTCGACATGGAGGACAAGTCCGTATTCTGGAACGATGACATGGAAATCATCGGCACATTCTTCCTTAAAACTCTCAAGCGTTTCGATGACCTGTATGACATCAGCACAGGACATGTCTCCCAAGAACCGGTTCTGCCAAAATTCAAGGACGATGAGGACGCTCGCTTCGGCTCGGAACTGCTGTCGTATGTACTCAACAACAAGGAACTATACCGCAGCTACATCGACCGCTATATCGACACTTCGCAGTGGGACACTGAACGCCTCGCCCTCATGGACGTTGTAATAATGATGACGGCCATAGCGGAAATCATCAACTTCCAAAAGATACCAACCTCGGTCAGCGTCAACGAGTACATCGAAATAGCCAAGTCCTACTCCTCGCCCCGCAACGCCTCTTTCATTCACGGTGTGCTGGGACGTGTAATCGCAGACTTGAGAGCCTCGGGCGAACTTATGAAAGAATGACCCGAAGCAACGTCAATCCAACGAATATTAACAACTAAACACAGAATAAAATGACTGAACTCAATGCCATTTTACTACAAGCCGGCAACGGCCAATCAGGCAGCAGCATGAGCGGCATCCTGATGATTGTCGCCATGATTGTCATCTTCTACTTCTTCATGATACGCCCGCAGCAGAGACAGCGCAAGAAGCTGAAAGAGCAGCGCGAAGCGATGAAGCCCGGATGCAAAGTTGTCACTGCTGGCGGCATTGCCGGCGTGCTGAAGGAAATGGGCGACAAATTCTTCATGGTAGAGGTGGACAAGGGCGTTACCCTCAAGATAAGCAAGGACTCCGTCTATCCTTTCGAGGAAGAAACTCCCAAGAAGGAGAAAGAGCAGCCCCGCTCTCGCAAAGAGAAATCTACAGGCAGCAAGGGAACAACTGCTGACAGCTCCACAGCCGTCCTCGCTGCGTACAACGAGGATAGAAAAAAGAAAAAGGACAACAAGAAGAACAACAAGCCTGTCTTTACTGAACCCGAACCCGCAGCTCCAGACTTCATCAAGGACGAGGAGGACGAGGAAGAAGGCAGACGCAAGGACTAACCCCACAGACAAGTCCGCATGACTGGCAAGGAACGCATCGAGCGGCTGCAAAAGTGGTGGAAGATATTCAAGACCTCACGGGGGTTTCACAATATCCTCCTCTACGGAGTGTTTGTCGCGATAGCTGCGCTCTTTTGGCTTGTCATGGCTCTCAACGACAGCATCGAGGAGTCGGTTGACGTAGGCATTCGCATCTACAACGTCCCTGACAGCGTGACGTTTATCGATGACCCTCCGGCCGAGATGCGCATTTCAGTCAGCGGCAAGGGGACATCCCTCTTGCAGACCTGCCTGCTGCGTCGCCCTACTGTCAACATCAACTTCAAGGACTATGCCGACAGGGGAGTGTTCCGTCTGCCGGCCTCGAGCATGATAGGGCTGCTCAAGTCCACATTCGGCACATCGGTGGATATTTCCTCCTACTCGATAGACTCGCTGCGGCTGCAATATACCACAAGCCCTGGGCGGCGTGTCCCCCTCGTGCTAAACGCAAACGTGTCTGCTGCCGATGGGTTTGTCATAGCCGGGAAACTGCGGTGTTCCAACCCGGCAGTTACAATATACTGCGCCTCGCCCGACAATGACACAATTTCCCGGGTGTACACCGAAAAGTTCGTCAAGCGAGGGCTGAATACAAGCGAGCAGGTAGAGGTGAAAATACGTCCGATGCCTGGGTTCAAGGTCGTGCCCGCCAAAGTGACTGTCACCATTCCCGTTGAAACGCTGGTAAAGAAGAAATCCACGATTGCTGTCAGGGTCATAAATGTGCCTTCAGGCGAAAGCCTGCTCATATTCCCTGCCAACGTTGACGTGACCTACTTCGTTCCCATGAGCCGGTTCAACGAGGCCGACACCGACATCAACGTTGTTGCAGACTACAATGACCTCGCCTCGCACCGCAGCGGCAAACTGCCGGTACGGATAGGCTCGCACGGCTCTGGCTATGTCAATGTAACCCTCCTCACGGACTCCGTAGAATACACTATCGTAAGATGACGAAACAAACGGCACACAGTTCGCTCACACTCATCACCGGAGGCATAGGCTCCGGCAAGAGCGTCGTTTCTCGCATCTGCCGTCTGCGCGGCTATGATGTCTACGACACGGACTGTGAGGCCAAGCGCATCATGGACTCCGATGCCAAAATATGCAATGCAGTCGTGTCACGGTGGGGCAGAGCCTCCGTTTCCAAAGACGGCTCTCTAAACCGCAAGCACATTGCCTCGGTCATATTCTCCGACGCCCAGGAAAGGCAGTGGCTCAACTCTTTGGTACATGCAGCTGTCAGGAAAGACCTTGAAGTGAGGATGAACCTCCGCTCGCAGCGTATGTTTGTCGAGTGTGCCATACCGGTGACTTCGCATATCATTGACTATTGTGACCGCGTGTGGCTTGTCGATGCCCCGACTGAGATGCGCATAAGCCGCTGCATGGAGCGCGACAGTGGCACTGTTGCTGAAATTGAAGCCCGCATACAGTCGCAACAGCACGAATTCGAAGCATTGCCAATTGGGATAACCGACATAATAGTAAACGACGGCACTAAGCCAGTCTGTAAACAGGTAGCCCAGCTGCTGATGCACCAACGCGAACAAAAATAGAAATCACAATCAAATACAACTGTTTATGCTAAGAGAAATATTATCGATTACCGGTCGCCCCGGTCTGTTCAAGATCGTATCGCAGAGCAACCGCATGATTATCGTCGAGGATATTACCTCCAAAGCACGCTCCGCCGCACACGAGCGTGACAAAATCGTGTCGCTCGGCGACATTGCCATGTACACAGAAGGTGAAGACCTCCCGCTCGGACAGATACTCCAGCGCCTCTACGATGCCGAGAAAGGTGCGCAGGTTGAGTTCAAGTCTCTGGACGGAAACGCTCTGCGTGAGAAGTTTGCTGCAATAGTCCCCGACTTCGACCGCGAGCGCGTACATGTGTCAGACATCAAGAAGCTCTTCACATGGTACAACCTCCTCACAGCTGCCGGCTACGACAAGTTTGTAGAGGACGAACCCGCCGAAACCGAGAAACCTGCCGAAGAGAAACCTGCCGAATAACGCCGCGACAAATCATCACGCAACAATAAATGGCGTACCTGTTTTTGAGGGTACGCCATTTGTATATTCTGCGGATTGCCGACATACGTCAGCGTATGAACAGTATCTCGCGGTACTTCGGCAGCGGCCACAGCTCATTATCCACCATCAGCTCGAGCTTGTCGATGTGATAGCGTATCTGTTCGAGCAGCGGGGCAACCGTGTCATGGTATGCCACCGCCTTCTCGCGCTGGCTGCAAATGCGGTTAGCCACCTTGCGGCACTCTGTCATCTCGTCCACCATACGCTTGATAGAGGATTATTACTGTCCGCTAAACCACAAAGAGGCATACCCAACTTCTTGAAAAGCAGAAGCCGGGCATGTTCTTTGTTGCGGACAAGCCCCCCTGTCAGCTTTCAGGGCTGTCCGGCGGCGGTTCCGAAGCCCCGGAGAGCATGGCTTTCAGGTC
>ENA-OUQC01001442-OUQC01001442.1-human-gut-metagenome-genome-assembly--contig:-NODE-1442-length-12422-cov-3.390636_pt1 | contig 12422 bp, 13 predicted proteins | sample MGYA00237942_ERZ548815 | MGnify/ENA primary metagenome ERZ548815 (study PRJEB26490, sample SAMN05194722) | human gut metagenome | biome: terrestrial biome; feature: human-associated habitat; material... | reverse complement strand
GCCATAATGCGGGCGATATTGCAAGCGCGCTTGCAATAAAAACGCTGGTGGAGAATATGCATAAAAACGCGCCCGGAACTATTCGGGAGCGGCTTATAAACGCGGTGAACATGGCCAATTCAGCCGTGTATGAACTATCCTTCAGCGATGAAGGATACCGCGGCATGGGCACAACGCTTGTGGCTGCGGTGCTGGAAGAAAAGCGTTTTATCGCGGCAAATGTTGGCGACAGCAGGCTCTATCATTATGATGGGCTGCATCTTAAGCAAATAACTGAAGATCATTCGTATGTTGCCCAGCTTGCGGCGCTTGGCTATATCACGCGGGAGGAAGCCGCGCGCCATCCTCAGCGCAATATTATAACCCGCGCTGTAGGCACACGTCCAATTGAGCGGGTGGATGTGTTTGAATGCGCATGGGAAAAGGGAGATAAGCTGCTCATATGTACGGATGGGCTTTACGGTGAACTGAGTGAAGATGAACTGGCGGACGCACTCGGCCGGCCGGCTGAAGAATTGCAAACAGCGTGCGATGCGCTTGTCGAACGCGCGCTGAAAGCCGGCAGTCGGGACAATATAAGCGCCGTAATAATATATAACGATGGGGAGAATGCCGAATGATAGGAAGAGTAATTTCCGGAAGGTATACGGTAGAATCCCTTATAGGCTCCGGCGGAATGGCGAACGTGTATAAAGCGCATGACAACATGCTCAACCGCACGGTCGCGCTTAAAGTATTAAAGGAAGAACACCGCGGGGACATGGAGTTCGTGCGCCGCTTAGAGCGCGAAGCGCGCGCCGTGCTCGATGATGCCCGCAAAAAGCTTGCCGCGGCGCTTGGGTGCGCAGCAAAGGAAGTGTACTTCACCTCCGGCGGCACCGAGAGCGACAACTGGGCCATTCTGGAGGGCGCATATCTCCAGCGGCGTGTCGGCCGGCACATCATCTCCTCCGCTGTGGAGCATGACGCCGTGCGAAAGCCGCTCGAAAGGCTCGCGCGCGAGGGGTATGAGATAACGCTCCTCGCCCCCGACAGCACCGGTGCGATTGGCGTGGACGCGGTGCGCGAGGCGCTTCGCGAGGATACGGCGCTCGTAACGCTCATGATGGTGAACAACGAAACCGGCGCCGTGACGGACATTGCGGGCATCGCCCGAATGCTTCGCACGGCGAAGTCCAAAGCGCTGCTGCACACCGACGCGGTACAGGCCTTTATGAAGGAGCCGTTCTCCGCCAAAACGCTCGGCGCGGACATGATATCCGTGAGCGGCCACAAAGTCCACGCGCCCAAGGGCATCGGCGCGCTGTATGTCCGGCAGGGGCTGAAGCTCCCGGCGCACATTCTCGGCGGCGGGCAGGAAGAGAGCATGCGCTCCGGCACCGAGCCGATGCCGCAGATCGCCGCCTTCGGCGAGGCGGTGCGCATCGCGAAGGCCGAAATGCCGGCGGCGAACGCACGGATGGAGGCGCTGCGCGCGAAGTGCGTGCAGACGCTCACCGGCACCGTGCCGGACATCGTTTTCCTCGGCGGCGGCAGCGCGCACATTCTCTCGCTTTCCCTGCCCGGCTACCGGAGCGAGGTTTTGATGAACTATCTCGAAGCGAAGGGCATTTACGTTTCCAAGAGCAGCGCATGCAAGCGCGGCAAGCGCAGCCATGTGCTCGAAGCCATCGGCGCGCCGGACAAGGTGATCGACGGGGCGCTGCGCGTTTCGTTCTCGCGCTATACGACCGAAGCGGAGTGCGACGCTTTCTGCGAAGCGCTCGCCGCAGCGCGGCGGGAACTCTACCCTTCCCTTTAACCAATCTCATTAACTAATCTATTGTACTCAAGCGCCGCCGCAGCGTCAAGAGCTGCGGCGGCGTGTTTGTGAGGAGGAGTTTATTTGATGGCGACGAATCTTTCCCTTTATACCGTCGGGACACTCACCGGCGAAGAAGCCCGTGAGGCGGTTGCGTGGCGCTACGGCGGCGAATACGCCGTTTATAACTTCCCGGACTGGGCGGAATGTGCCGCGCGCGGCTGGTCGATCACCGATGCGGCAAAGCGTGAAAACGCCTATTTTTCCGTGCGGTACGCCGGAAGCTTTCTCGGCTTTTTCCATATTATGGACCGCTCCGGCCACGTGGAGCTCGGCGTCGGAATAAAGCCGGAGCTTTGCGGGCAGGGGCACGGATACGCGCTCATGGAGAGTGCGCTTGAAACCATCCGCCAAACGCGCGGCCACACGCCGGTGCAGCTCGCCGTGCGCACGTTCAACGTCCGCGCCGTCCGCTGCTACGAGCGCGCCGGGTTCACGATCACCGATAAACGTTACGAAGATCTTGGCACCGCCCCCAGCGAGATGTTCATCATGCAAACCGTGGTTTGATCATCATAAAAAGGTTCCCTCGGATGCAGGAGCCTTTTTCTATATTTGTGCATAAAATCAACAAAAAGTAACGTTATGTAACCCATAATGTGAATATTGGGAGGCCGGACAAGCACTATTCGCTGTGGAAAACTCTGTGGGAAATGTTCAAAACTCTTTTATTTCCTATTATTTCCCGGCGCGGGACAAAAATGAATATTCACAGTCTATTCATAATAGGATGGGAGGAGAAGGGAGGCGCGTCCATGCGCAGGTTCATTTGCGCGGCTCTGGCCGCTCTTTACCTCACGATACCGGCACTCGCCGTGGAACCGCTGCCGGAGGAAAGCTTTTCGCTTTCCTGCACGGCGGCAGTGCTGATGGAGCGGCAGACCGGCACGGTACTCTATGAGAAGGAATCGCACCGGCATCTCTCCCCGGCAAGCGTGACGAAGGTGATGACGCTGCTGCTCGTGGCGGAGGCGGTAGAGAGCGGCGCGATCTCGCCGGACGATCCCATAACGGCGAGCCGCCGCGCAGCTTCGATGGGCGGCAGCCAGATCTGGCTTGAGGAGGGCGAGGCGATGACCGTGGCGGAGATGACCAAGTGCGTGGCGGTCGTCTCGGCGAACGACTGCGCCGTGGCGCTCGCGGAGGCGCTTTGCGGCTCGGAGGAGGCGTTCGTCGCGCGCATGAACCGCCGCGCGGAGGAGCTGGGGCTCACCGACACGCATTTCACGAACTGCACCGGCCTCTTCGAGGACGCGGAGCACTACACCTGCGCCTACGACATTGCGGTCATGTCGCGCGAACTATTAAAGCATGAGTTCGTCCGGCAGTACACGACGATCTGGCAGGATACGATCCGCTCGGGTGCCTTTGGCCTTACCAACACGAATAAGCTCGTGCGGCATTATACTGGCTGCACGGGGCTCAAAACGGGCTTTACGTCCACGGCGATGTACTGTCTGGCCGCCTCCGCCGAGCGCGGCGGCGTGGAGTACATCGCGGTGATCCTCCACGGTGAAACGAGCCAGCTTCGCTTTGACGCGGCGCGCACGCTCCTGGACTACGCCTTTGCCAACTACGCGCTCGTCATGCCGGAGACCGGCGCGCCCGACGTGCCAGTGTCGCTTGGCAAGGTGGAATCCGTGCGCGCGGTGTGTGAGAGCGCCGGGACGGTGCTCATCGAAAAGGCGCGGCAGAAGGAGCTCTCCGCCGTATACGAGCTGCCGGAAAAGGTTGACGCGCCCGTCGCCGCCGGGCAGATCCTCGGAATGCTCCGGTACGTTGCCGGCGGCGAGACGGTCGCGAGTGTTCCGATCTGCGCGGCGGAGAGCGTGGAGCGCGTCGGTGTCGGCGAGCTCTGGGTGCGGCTCGCCGCGGCGCTCTGCGGCCGGACAAATACGCAATAGTTCATCTTGCAAGTGAGCGCCGGAGAGTGTACAATGTCGCCAAAGAAAGAAATTAACCGCAGGGAGGTATACCAATGATTCATGTTGATCTCACCGGCGCCGCGCCGTTCTTCGGCGCACACACCCCGGACTATGCCGCCGCGGAAGCGGCGCACCGCACGCTCAGCGAAAAGACGGGCGCAGGTTCGGATTTCCTCGGCTGGACGGAGCTGCCGCACCGCATCCGTGAAACGGAGCTTGCACGCATTCTCGCCGCAGGGAAAACGATCCGCGAAAAGGGCGACGCGCTCGTCGTTATCGGCATCGGCGGTTCGTATCTCGGCGCGAGAGCGGCCTATGAGCTGATCGGCCGGCGCGAGGGCGGCGCGGAGCTGCTTTTTGCCGGAAACGGCCTTTCCGCCGCGACGCTCTGCGACACGATCGAAAAGCTCGGAGAGCGTGATTTCTGCGTGAACGTCGTTTCGAAATCCGGTACGACGCTCGAGCCGGCGCTCGGCTTCCGCGTGTTCCGCGATCTGCTCATCAAGAAATACGGCGAGGAAGAGGCCAACCGCCGCATTTTCGCCACGACCGACGCGCGCCGCGGCGCTCTCAAGAGCGAGGCGGACGCCGCCGGGTGGGAAAGCTTTGTTGTGCCGGACGATGTCGGCGGACGCTACAGCGTTCTCTCCGCCGTCGGTCTGCTGCCGCTCTGCGCCGCGGGGATCGACATTGAAAAGATCCTCACCGTCGCCGAGGAGACGTTCGCTTCTCTCGACGAGCGCAGCGAGAATAACCCCTGCTGGCAGTACGCCGCTGCACGCCAGGCGCTCTATAAGAGCGGCAAGGCCGTGGAGATTCTCGCGTGCTACGAGCCGCGCTTCCGCATGATGGCGGAGTGGTGGAAGCAGCTGTACGGCGAATCCGAGGGCAAGAACGGTCTCGGCATTTTCCCGGCGAGCGTGGAGTATAATGCCGACCTGCACTCCATGGGCCAGTACATTCAGGAGGGCCCGCGCCATCTGATGGAGACTGTCGTGAGCTTTGCCTCTCTCCCCGGCGGGTACACCGTTCCCGCCGACGCGCACGACGGCGACGGACTGAATTATCTCGCCGGACACGACTTCAACGAGATCGCCGCCATTGCCCGCGCGGCGGTGAAGACCGCGCACATCGAAGGCGGCGTTCCCAATCTCGCCATCGAGGTTTCAGACATGGCGGAGACCGGCTTTGCCGAGCTTGTCTGCTTCTTTGAGCTTGCCTGCGGCATTTCCGGCTACATGGAGGGCGTGAATCCGTTCGATCAGCCGGGCGTGGAGGCCTACAAAAAGCTCATGTTCCGCGGTCTTGCCGCGCTGAAATGAAGAACATTCGGTGAACAATCGAAAAGCGCCTTGCAACGGGCGGCGGAAGATGGTAGAATACTCAAAAAGAAGCATTCGCATCTTTCTTTAAAATTACAAATGAGGTGATTTCCTATGGTTAAACTCATCATGGGTCTGTCCGGCTCCGGCAAGACCAAGACCCTGATCTCTCTCGTCAGCGAAGCCATTGAAAAGGAGCAGGGCAATGTTGTCTGCATCGAAAAGAGCCGGCATCTGACCTATGATATTCCCTATCAGGCGCGGCTGATCCGCACCGACGATTACGGCGTCCGCGGCAACACGATGCTGCTCGGCTTCCTGTGCGGCCTGCACGCCGGAAACTATGACATCACCCATTTCTTCATCGACGATCTCAACAAGATCCTCGACGACCGCTCCAATGAGGCGCTGGAGAAGTTCCTCGACACGCTTGCCGAGTTCGGCGCGCGCGAGAACATCAACTTCACCATCACCATCACCGCCGATCCCTCCGGCGCGGGCGACGGTCTGAAGAAATATTTCTGATATGCGGCTCGACAAGTGGCTGAAGGTCTCGCGGCTCATCAAGCGCCGCACCGTGGCGCAGGAGGCGTGCGACGGCGGGCATGTGTCCGTCGGCGGGCGCGTCGCCAAGCCCTCCACCGATGTGAAGGTGGGCGACGTGATCGAGATCCGCTTCGGCGCAAAAACGCTGCGGGCGGAAGTTCTCTCCGTGCAGGAAACGGTCAAAAAAGACGATGCCGCCGCGATGTACCGCGAACTGTGATAGAAAAACGCATTCTCCGTTTCTTCGGAGAGTGCGTTTTTCCGTCTCCATCCGCCATAGCCAGAAATACGCTGGCAATTGGTGCCGGGCTGTGGTATGATAAGCATCGGTTAAATCACACAGTCAGGACGGTGCTGCCATATGATTCGGAACATTCCCGGAAAGCCCCTGCATATCGCAGACGATGCGTATATTGCGGAAAATGCCACGCTGGTGGGCGAGATCGACATTGCGCCGGAGGCAAGCATCTGGTATGGCGCTGTGCTTCGCGGCGATGTCGGCGCCATCCGGATCGGCCGCCGCTGCGCCATCGAGGACAATGTCACGATCCACGAGGCAGCGGTTTTGGGGGACGACACCGTTGTAGGCCACAACGCTGTGGTTCACGGCTGCACGGTGGGAAAGGGCTGTCTGATCGGCATGAACGCCACCGTCATGACCGGAGCCGTGATCGGCGACGGGTGCCTGATCGCCGCCGGCTGTCTGATATCGGAAGGAAAAATTATTCCGCCGGGCAGTCTTGTAATAGGCGTGCCCGGCCGGGTCGCAGGGCCGCTGACGCCGAAGCAGGCGCAGTGTATCGCGGCGGCATCGGAAAACTATCAGAAATTGGCTCAGATGCAGCTTCCGCAGCCCTTAAAACCCTGAATATAAGAACCGGGACTGTATCGCATGATTTTCTGCGTCATGCGGTACAGCCCCGGTTTTTTCGTTCGTTATTTTTCGTCCTTCTCGGGCGGCTCCGCCACGCGGAGCATGTGGAAGCCCTCGCCGTGGACTTCGTTGGATTCAAGGATGATGGTAAACGACGCCGGGTCGAGCAGCTTCACCTCGCGGGTGATGGCAAACATCTCCTTGCCGGAGCAGGCGCACAGCACCACATCGCGGTGATCCTTCCGGAAGCCGCCGCGCGCGTCGATGATCGTTGTGCCGCGGCCGCAGAGCTCGTCGATCCGCTCCGTGACGGCTTCGCCGTGGTTGGTGACGATGAGCGCGAGCTTTCCGGCGTTCGCGCCGTACATGATCTTGTCGGCAATGACGGCGAAAATGAGGTCGATCATCATGCCGTATACGATGCCGTCAAAATCGCGGAAAATGATGCCGCCGAGCACCACAACGATGCCGTCCGTGAGCATGATGAACCGGCCGAGCGGCAGGTGCGGGTGCTTGGCCTTGAGCGCCATTGTGATGAAGTCCGCGCCGCCGGTGGAGGAGTTGCGCATATAGATGAGCGCGTAGCCCAGCCCGCCGAGCACGCCCGCGCAGATGGCGGCGACGAGCCGCTCGCCGGTGTACTGCGGCAGCATCGGGGCTATGTAATCCACGAAAAGCGAGGAGAGGATCATGCACCGGACGCTGTAAAGGAAAAACCGGCGGCCAAGCATCCGGCAGCAGATGATCGCCACAGGGATGTTGAGCACAATGGTCATCACGCCGATGGGCAGACCAAAGAGGCGGTATAAGATCAGCGCGAGACCGGAAAAGCCGGTCATCGGGAACTTTGCGGGCAGCGCGAAGTTATAAATGGCAACGCCGGTCAGTATGCTTCCCGCGATCTCCACGAGCGTATCGAATAACCATGTTTTCCCGAACAGCTTTCCCACAACGGCCATCTCCCTTTCCCCTTTTATCCCCTTTTATCAAAAACAAAGAACGGACGCGAATTGTGAGACCGATCCGCATCCGCTCTTCTTTTATTTTATCACGCGAAGATTTATCTTGTCAATTCCGCCAAAAGCGCCGCGCGTATTTTTTACAATTCGACGAGCTCATATTCCCGGCTGCCAACGCTGAGAGCGGCGGCGCACTCGATCGTGTGGATACCGTGGCGCGACTCCACGCGCTCGATGAAGTGCTTCTGGCCGGGGTCGTCCGTTGCGGCGTAGACAAGATCGATGCACGCCTGATCGACCGCGACCGGGTCGAGCGAGGCGAGAATGCCGATGTCCTTCATGCAGGGATCCTCCGCCACGACGCAGCAGTCGCAGTCGACGGAGAGGTTTTTCATCACGTTCACGAACGCCATGTTGCCGTGGAAGTAGTCCACAACGGCGCTTGCCGCGTCCGCCATGCCCGCAAGGAACACATCCTGCGGCGGGAGGCTGTCCCCGAACCGGTTCTGGTCGGTCGTCGTGCCGCCGGAGTGGATCCACACCTTGCCCGCAGTGGAGGCGCAGCCGATGGAGAGCTGCTTGAGTGCTCCGCCGTAGCCGCCCATCGGGTGGCCCTTGAAGTGGGAGAGGACGAGCATGGAGTCGTAGTTTTCGATGTCCTTGCCGACGATGTCCTTTTTCAGCACGCTGCCGTTCGGAATGGGAAGCTCCAGATCGGGGCCTTCGGCATCAAGAATGTCCACGTCGAACACCTCCGACCAGCCGTGCTTGCGCAGAAGGCGGCGGTGCTGCTCGGTATAGTTGCGCGATCCGGCATACGCCGTGTTGCACTCCACGACGGTGCCCTTCACCGCATCTACAACGCTCTTCCAGAATTCGGGGTGCAGGAAATTCTGATTGCCCTCCTCGCCGGAGTGCACTTTGATCGCGACCTTGCCCGGAAGCTCCTTGCCGAGCGCGCGGTAAAGCTCAAGAACCTTTTCCGGCGTGATCTCCCGGGAGAAATATACGGTGGGTTTCATAACGTGTCTTCCTTATTTCAACGTTTATTTTTTTGCTTTGCCATGGATTCCTTAACAGACCGCACAAGATCGCCGATCACCGGCAGCGGCTCTCGCTTGCCCTTGAGAACGTTCACGATGCCTTTAATAGTGCCGATAGTGCAGATGATGCCTCCGACGGCGCCGACCCAGCCCCACCATCTTCCGAGGAGGCTCGTAACTGCCCAGAAGATCAGGAGGCCGAGCCCCTGCTCCGTGTGGTATTTCATGAAGGGATCGCCGTTCTGCGTAATGGCCGGGATCAGCCAGAAGGGGCCAAGATACGAAAGGACGGAAAGCTTCTGCCGCTCGACCGATTCGGCGGCCTTCTGCCGCATCGCATTATCGGAGGCGGAGTACGATTTCTCCTGCCGGTATTCACCGCTGTTCGCCTTTGTCTGGCCGGTACGCTGCGAGGCGTACTGTGCCTGATAGCCTCCGGCCGTGCGCTGAGAGGTATACTGTCCCTGCGCCGGGCCGCCGGTGTGCGTCTGCTGCCACGGATCCTGCTGCCAGCGCTTTTGCTGCTCGGCATAGCGGTGCTCGGCTTCTTCCTTCGCCTTTCGCTCCGCTTCCTCCCGAACTTTGCGCGCGGATTCCTCCCGCTCGCGCCGCTCGGCCTCTGCCGCAGCCTCCCGTTCCCGACGCACCTCCTCCGCTGCACGGCGGCGTTCTTCCTCGGCGGCGCGTTCCGCCGCCTCCTTCGCCTTTTTCGCCTCGGCCTCCGGGTCGTAGCCGCAGGCGGGACACGCCGTTTCCCCGATCGGGATGTACGCGCCGCATTTATCGCAAAAACTCAACGGGAATCCCCCTTTAATCCCATAAAATCTTTTATATAGTATAACGCGATTCCCGTCCGATTGCAAGGGCGCAGCACGTCAGGAGTGTCTCTTTTTGCGCGTATGAAAAGGCGGGGCATATCGGCCCCGCCCTGCAAGCAAATTCAGGTCACGCCCCATATCGTCATCATACGTCACGCCATCCACCACATAGGTATAAAACAGCACCGGGATATGGCGGCTCTCCAGATAGCTATAGGGCAGATCCACCGTGGAACAGCAGCTCAGAATAAATTTATCAGACATTGTGATTCTCCTTTCTCCGCAAGGATGATATCACAGATTTTACCACAACGTCAATAATACAGTTCACTAAGAAATGTAATGTTTCATATTAGAAAGCGGCGCTTTTGCGGCTCAATTTTCGCGGCTTTTCGTGAACAGACGGTAAAGATGCAGCACCGCCGCGTACAGCACACCCGCGACCGGCCAGACGATCCATGTGTTCTTCCAGTCCTCGGTCGTGAAGTTCCAGCCGAGATACACAGCCACAGCGAGCGTCCAGTAGGCAGCGGAAAGTGCCTTCTCCTTTTGGTTGCGCTTTTTCTCCGCCGGAGCGTAGTCGCCGGACTGCAAAATTTTCTGCATGCCCGCCCAGCGGACGCCCGTCACAACGAAAACCGCCGCGCCGACCCCGGCAAGGAACAGCATTCCGCACACCGCGAGGATCATCGCAAGATCGCTCCCCTCCGCCATGCCGATGAAGATCGGCACCGGAGAGAGGATGCAGAGCATCGTGCCGACCATGTTGCAGCGAGCATACGTGCTTTTATACTGCCGCTGCCGCTCGCTCACCATGCCCGTCACGCCGTACTCCGTGTCAAACGGCTCCTTATCAAGGAACGCATAGGGAGCGTTTTTAAAGCTGCAGGAGAGAAAAGCCGCGACCGCCGCTGCGATAAAGAGGAACAGCACGATAAGCCCTGCGGCCGAAGCGGTGTTTTCCAAAATGCCGTAAGCCGGGCTCTCGGCGAGCGCGCTGAGGATCAGCAGCGGAATGACCGAGACGATGCAGAGAAACGTCGCCGCCGCCATGAGCACGGAGGCAGTTTTTCGCAGGGCCAGATATTCGTTGGCCTCCGCGAGCGTGAGCCGCCGGGCGGCGGGCTCCTCGCCGGATGGGAATTCCTCGCTTTCTATTTCATCCTTGAGAAGATAGTCCGTCGTCACACCGAAGAGATCGCCGAGCATCAGGATTTTTTCGAGGTCGGGCACGGTCTGTGCGCTCTCCCACTTGGATACCGCCTGCCGCGATACGTTCATTTTCTCCGCCAGTTCTTCCTGCGACCAGCCGTTCTTTTTCCGCAGCCGGGCAATTTTGTCCGCCAGGATCATTATGTTTTCCTCCGTTTCGTGGCGTGGATGCCGCGCCGTGTCGTTGGAACAAATGTACCGGTTTTCCGGGTTGCAAACCACCAATCGGCGGCTGGAAATGTGTCAACCGCCGGTTGACAGGGGGATTTTCCGCTTTTTTTCGCTTTTTATAGTACTTTTTCGGCGGAGAAAATGCAAGACACATCTCACCAAAGAGATGTGTCAATGGGGGCGCGATCCTCGCTGACGGGGTTTCCCTTTGCAGAAGGGAAACCCCTCCGTCAAAAACTTCGTTTTTTCCGCCTCCCCTGTTCGGGGAGGCAAGCAGGTTTGCGGATAACGATCTTGGCTCCCCTATTAGGGGAGCTGGCACGGCGCAAAGCGCCGTGACTGAGAGGTTATAACGACGCCCCTCCGTCACGGCAGTGCAAATGCTCTCACGCGCAGAAGCGGTGCTTGCCGATCTGCACGATCAGCGGGCGCGACCAGATCCACTGGCTCGTCGCCGTGACGGGATTGAAGTAATAGATCGCGCCGCCGGTCGGGTCGTAGCCGTTCATGGCGTCGCGCGCGGCGGCGTAGGCGCTCTGCGCGACCGGCTCGTCAAACTGCCCGTCATCGAGGCAGGAGAACGCCCCGCGCTGATAAATGACGCCGGAGAGTGTATTCGGAAACGACGGATGCGCGATGCGGTTCATCACGACCGCCCCCACGGCGACCTGCCCTTCGTAGCTCTCGCCGCGCGCCTCGGCGGAGATGAGCCGCGCAAGCAGCGCTACATCGCCGGACGTATTCTGCTCAATAAGCCCCGCGGACGAGATGCCGAGCGCCGCAAGCGTTTCGGTGCCCGCTTTGCCGTCGGCGGCGAGACCGTTTTTCTGCTGGAACAGCAGCACCGCCGCTTCCGTGCGGCTGCCGTAAATCCCGTCCACGTCGGCGCTGTAGTACCCCCAGTCCTTGAGCTTCTGCTGTATTTCGGAAACGACGCTGCCGGTAGAGCCGCGCTTATACGAAGCCGCGTTCGCGTTCTGGGCCAGCGTAATGACCGCGATATTCACCGCGAACAGCACCGCGATCGCGATGCAGGCACGTTTTATTCCATATTTTGTCATAAAAACCCCTCCAAACCGTTTTTCATAGTTTGGAGGGGCACAATTTGTTTTATGATGTCAAATTTTAGTTTTTCTTTGTACGGACTTCCTCGTTCACGCGCGCGATGAACGCATCAAGCTCCATAACGCCCTCGTCGCCGCCGCGGCTGCGGACGGCCACGGTGCCGCTCTCGGCTTCCTTGTCGCCAACAACCAGCATATAGGGAATCTTCTCCATCTGGGCCTGGCGGATCTTGTAGTTGATCTTCTCGTTGCGTTCATCCAGCTCCACCCGGATACCAGCGTCCAGTAGACGGTCACGAACCGCCTTGGCAGCGGGGATGCTGCGGTCGGTGATGGTCATAACCCGCGCCTGGACAGGCGTCAGCCACAGGGGAAAGGCCCCCGCGAAATGCTCCGTCAAAATGCCGATGAACCGCTCAATGCTGCCCAGCACCACACGATGGATCATGATGGGCCGATGCTCCTTGCCGTCGCTGCCGTCGTAGGTGAGCTCAAACCGCTCGGGCATCTGGAAATCCAGCTGCACGGTACCGCACTGCCAGGTCCGGCCCAGGCAATCCTCCAGGTGAATGTCGATCTTGGGGCCATAGAAGGCGCCGTCGCCCTCGTTGATCTTATACTCCCAGC
>ENA-OUQC01001439-OUQC01001439.1-human-gut-metagenome-genome-assembly--contig:-NODE-1439-length-12433-cov-11.122799_pt1 | contig 12433 bp, 15 predicted proteins | sample MGYA00237942_ERZ548815 | MGnify/ENA primary metagenome ERZ548815 (study PRJEB26490, sample SAMN05194722) | human gut metagenome | biome: terrestrial biome; feature: human-associated habitat... | reverse complement strand
GCACCTGCACTTCCATGTGCTCAGCGGCCGCGACATGACCTGGCCTCCGGGCTAAGCTATCCTGGCATGAAATCTTCGATTTCACTTATATTTCGTAGGGGGCGATGCCCTCATCGCCCCGCCGTTTGCAAAAGCGCTATCGGACATTGAACGGGCCGATGTGGGCATCGGCCCCTACATAGATATAACCACGAACCCCGCCGCGGGCTATGCCCGCGGCGGGGTGCTTTATTATGCCTGAGCATTCTCCCGGAACAGCCACCTGTCCCGCCGCGCGCCGAACCATTTGGTGACAAAGCCCAGCACGACCCCCACCAGAACGGCGGCCATGATCGTGCCCGCGCCCACGCTGCCCAGACTGCCGATACAGAGCAGGCACACCAGCAGCGAGACGGCCACCATGGAGGAGTCGAACAGCACCTTCACCTTGGCAAAGGCCATACCGCTGACATCCGAGATGGCTTTCATCACGCCCTCGCCCGCCAGCGGCATGATTTCCGGCGGCATGTACAGGAAAATGCCCACCGCGATACACACCACGCTTACCAGCAGCATGCCGACCCGCACCGCGATATGGGTGGGATCCGGCAAAAAGGACACGCACCAGTTGCAGAATGTCGTAAAATACCCGAACACGATGCCCACCACCACCTGCAGCAGATTCACCGGCTTGAAGTCCTTCCGCAGCAGAATGACCTGCAGCAGCACCAGAAAGCAGTGGAACAGGATCGTCGCCCTGCCCATTTCGATGCCCCACACGCAGGTCATGGTATAGGGGATCGAGCTGACCGGTGAAACGCCCAGATCAGACTTCACCGACAAGGCGATCCCCACTGTCATCATAAATAATCCAGCGGTGTACACAGCAAACCGCCTTGTCAGGTTTCCTTTCATTGCTTTCCCTTCCCGGCCCCGTTGGCCGTTCTATTATCTTTTGCTTCCGCCAAGGCTCACTGCTCCAGCGCGTTGCCCAGTTCCGCTATGCGCACATACGCGTTGGCGTCCGTCACATCCCGCGCCAGCAGCTCTATCACCGCGATGACCTCCGCCATATGTTCCTTAGCCAGCTCCGGCTTCAGCAGCAGCGCGCCATAGACCTCGCTGCAAAACACCCGGTCGGCGGCCTGAGGCGTCCCCTCCGTCAGGAGGATGTGAGCTTGCTGAAAGGTGTGGAACGCCGCCACGCCGCCCCAGTAGTCGCCCTCGTCTCCCATTTTCTGGAAGTCCCAAAACCGGGTATATGCCTCGTTCGCGCCTGCCTGTGCCAGTGCCTTAATATCGGAATGATCCCGCAGCGCACTCTGCCATAGCACCCCAAAAGTCACCGCCGCAGCCGCCAGCACCACGATCAGAATCACAGAAATCCGCTTTCCCATATCCGCACCCTCCTTTTTCTTTTATTATACCATTCCCTGCCCCACGACGCAACAGCAGCCTGCGGCGAATGCCGCAGGCTGCTATGGGGTCACTTTTCCAATATCTCTTTGATCTGCTGTAAATTCTCCGCGAAATAGATTCCCTGCTGTCGCTCCTCCGAGGACAGCTCCTTTTCGATCATGCGCCGCAGCAGCGCCTTCAAATCGTCATAATAGCCGTTCAGGTTATAGAGAATACAGGGTGCATCCAGCTGCTTCAGCGACACCTTGGACATGACCTCTGCGATCTCCTCCAGCGTTCCGGTGCCGCCGGGAAAGGCGATAAAGGCGTCGCCCAGTTGGATCATCTTCGTCTTGCGCTCCGCCATATCCTTCGTCACGATCAGCTCCGTCAGACCGTCGTACTGAAAACCCGCGTCCATGAAAAACTGCGGCTCCACGCCGATGACCTCTCCACCGGCCGCCAACACGCTTCCAGCGATATCGCCCATCAGCCCGGTCTTTGACCCGCCGTAAACCAACGTGTAGCCGCTTTCGCCGATCCACCGGCCCAGCTCCCGCACAGCCTGCCCCAGAGCCGGATCGTTGCCCTCGTTTGCACCCAGATAGACTGTAATATTCATTCGGTTTCCTCCTCACGCCGCCGTTTTGCTGCGCTTTTTCTCCTCATAAATGCTGTTCAGCGTATACAAAATCACGCCCGCCCAGATGAAACAGAAGCTCACCAGCTTTTCTTTCGTCAGGCTCTCGCCCATAATCATGCCGCAGAAAATAGCCAGCGTGGGGCTGAGGTACTGGCAGATACCGGTGGTCATCAGCGGCAGGTTCCGCACGCCGATAGCGTAGAACAGCATGGGCACCGCCGTCACCACACCGGAGCCTATCAGCAGCAGCTGCCGCACTACCGTCAGGCTGCCCATGCCGTTGTCGCCCATGCGGCAGCACAGCACGAATACGATCGCCACCGGCACCATCATGATGATCTCCATGGTGGTGCTGACGATGGAATCAATGGTCAGGCTTTTCTTGATGGCGGCATAGATGGCGAACATGGCAGCCAGCGCGATAGTCACATAGGGCACGCCGCCGAAGCCGCTGGTGCTCAGCACGATGCCCACCACCACAATGGCAATGATGACGAAGTGCCGCCACGAGATCTTCTCCTTGAAGATCACCGCGCCGAAAGCGAACACCACCAGCGGCTGGATGTAGTAGCCCAGCGAGCACTCCAGCACCCGGCCGTTCTGCACCGCCCACAGATACACGATCCAGTCGCCGAACAGGAACACCGCCGCCGGGATCTCCCGCTTCAGCACCTGCTTATCCTTGAAGGCCGCCGCCAGCTGGGGCAGCTTGCCCTGCATCCACAGCAGCAGCACGCAGCACACCGCCGCCCACACAATACGGCTGGCCATCAGGAAGAAGGTATCCATGCCGCCGCACAGATACCAGTATAACGGCTGGAACCCCCAGATGAAGAAACACCCCAGCATGGCGGTCAGACCTTTTTTGTAATTGTACGCAGGCATCGCGGCAACACTTCCTTTTTCTTGTATTTTCTCCGTAAAAATGATAGAATAGCAAAAGCACTATACCACCGGAGGACGAAAATGGCAATACTTTGTCGGAATTTTTATACAGGAAATACGGTGGATATCGCCCGCAGTCTTGTGGACTGCTATCTGGTTCGGCAGTATGAGGGGCAACTGCTGGTGTGCCGCATCACGGAAACCGAGGCCTACGTGGGCGCCATCGACAAGGCCGCCCACTCCTACGGCTACCACAAGACCGCCCGCAACGCCACCATGTTCGGCCCGCCGGGCCACGCCTATATCTATCTCATTTACGGCATGCACTGCTGCCTGAACTTCGTCACCGAGCCGGAGGGGGAGCCCTCCGCCGTGCTGCTGCGGGGTCTTGCCCCGGTGCACGGTCTGGAAGCCCTCTGCCGCCTGCGGTATGGCAAGGCTCCTGACGAACTGACGGCCTATCAGCGGAAGAACTTCCTCAACGGCCCCGGCAAGTGCTGTCAGGCGCTGGGGCTGGACCGCCGCCAGAACGGCATCGACCTGACCACGGGAGAGGAGTTGTTCCTCTGCACCGCCCTCTCCGACGTGGGCCTGCCCGACCAACCGCCCCGCCCCCTCACCATCCACACCGGCAAGCGCATCGGCATCGACTATGCACAGGAAGCCGTAGACTTCCCGTGGCGCTTCTGGATCGACGATAAAGGAGAATATTTATGCTGATTTTTGACATGGACGGCACCCTCATCGACTCCAACGGCATCTGGCGTGATGTGGACACCGCGTTTCTCGCCAAGCGGGGTCTGCCCTACACCCGGGAATACTACGAGGGCGTGGCCCACACCGTGTTCCCCAAGGCCGCCATCTTCACCAAGGAGTACTGCCATCTCACGGAATCCACCGACGAGATCATGGCCGAGTGGATGGAGATGGCCGGTGACCTGTACACCACCAGCGTGCCGGTAAAGCCTGGCGTGGTGGCCTATCTGGAGAAGTGCAAAGCCGCCGGAGAGCGGATGGCCGTTCTCACCTCCAGCGTCCCGGCCCACTGTCACGCGGCGCTGGATCACCTGGGTCTGAAGCCCTATTTCGAGCACATCTACTTTGCCCAGAAGCTGGGCATGGACAAGAAGGAACCCGCCATCTACCGCAAAACGGCGGAGCTTCTGGGCGTGGACGTGGCGGAGTGCACCATCTTTGACGACTCCATCGCCGCCTGCCGCAGCGCCCGCGCCGCCGGAATGACGGTGGTAGGCGTATACGACGAATTTTTCCATGTTTCATGGGAAGAGATGCAGACGGTGTGCCACCGCTGCATCCGCAGCTTCGCGGAGCTGGTGTAAGCGGGTACATGTATGGTTACCCACGGCGGCATGAGGTCATGTCGCCCTACGAAGGTCTAGCGGTAACGCTGCGTAGGGCGGGGTGACTACACCCCGCCGTCGTCACACGGATATTCCCATCCCCCACGCGAAAAGCGGCTGTGCACTGCACAGCCGCTTTTCGCTTTGGAAGAGGTTGAGAGAGAAAATAAATGGTAAGCAGTAAGATATATTATGCCTTATAAATGCCTGCCATCAAATCGCAGATGACCGCCAGATCGGCGAACATCAGGTAGCCCAGCAGCAGGCCCGTGACCTTCACCACAGGATTGAACCAGCCCGTCACGATGGAAACGAATGTGCCCAGCACCACCAATGTCAGGAGCAGGGCCAGCACCACAGCAGTTTTCTTTTTCATAGCAAAAACTCCTTTCATCATTCTTTTTGTGTTTTGCGCTTTGCTCTTTACAGGTATGATGATACTACAGCTTTTGCCATTTGTAAAATACGTGAAAACTAAGTTCGCTATAGTCTAAAACTATGTCAAATGTGACTGCTTGTACTTCTCCGCATACTCCTCCATGGCCTGAATGTACGCCTGCGCCATGGGACTGAGCAGCATGTGGTTGCGCACGATATACCCCAGGCTCACCCGTTTCCGGGGCTTCAGCAGCAGCATGGCCGAGGCATAGACGGTGCGGGATACCTCGTCGTCCAGCCCAATACCCGGCTGATAGGCGTTGATCTCGCGGGTCAGGTCGTTGGCGGTAGCCCGGTCGCGCACCAGAATGTGCCGTGGCGTCACCGCCGGCATAGAGATATCTTCCGAGAAGAACACCGCATTATGGGTTCCCTGCTCAAAGGTCACGCAGGGATAGGGCGCCAGTTCCTCCTCCGTCACCTCGCCCCGGCCTGCCAAGGGGTGATTCTTGTCCACATACACGGTGGCATCTTTCTGCACCAGTTCCGTATAGGTCAACTCGTATTCCCGGAATAGCCGCCGCAACACCTCGCCGTTTTGCTCTGTCATCACCAGCACGCCCACCTCGCTGCGCATGCGGCCCACGTCCTCAATGACCTCATAGGTAGTGGTTTCCCGGAAGGTCATGCTGTACCGCTCGCCGCCCATATCCCGCACCACACGGGCAAACACACGGGCCGCGAAGTTATAGTGCTGGGCGGACACGGCAAACTGCTGCCGGTGGCTGGACTGTGCCCCGTAGCGGTCCTCCAGCAGCTCCGCCTGCATCAGCACCTGCCGGGCATAGCCCAGAAATTCGTCTCCCTCCCGGCTCAGCACCACGCCGCGATTAGTGCGCAGAAAGATGGTGATACCCATCTCCTTTTCCAGCTCCTGAATAGCGGCGGTCAGACTGGGCTGGGAGATGAACAGTGCCTTGGCCGCGCCGCTGATGGTGCCCGTCTCCGCCACAGCGGCGGCGTACCGTAATTGCTGCAAGGTCATGGCCGTTCCTCCTTAAAAGCTGCCGATGGGGATAGAGCCGTCGTCGCTGCCCTTGGTGATGGACTGGATGGTCAGATAGTACCCCCGGCCATTCTCCATCTCCACATAGACCCGATCCCCCGTCTTGTGGCCCATGACGGCCCGGCCCACGGGGGATTCCTTGCTGATCCAGCCCTTCAGCGCGTCCTGCCGCAATGTGGTCACCAGCTGAATGGTACGGCTGCGGCCGGTGTTCTCCATCAAAATCTCCACCGTGTCGTAAAGTCCCGCCGTGTCCTCGGTGGACTTGTCGCCGATGACCTTGGCGGTCTTTATCATCCGCTGCAGGTACCGAATGCGGCTGTCGTTGCGGTTCTTCTCCTGTTTGGCGCACTTATACTCAAAATTCTCGCTGAGATCGCCGAAGGCCCGCGCCGTCTGCACGTCCTCGATGAGCTTGGGCCGCAGCTGCTGCACCCGGTAGTCGATCTCCTCCTGCATTTTCTGAATGTCCTCTTTCGTCAGTTCGTCGTACATACTATCACTCCTTGATGATTTCCGCCAGACGCGCCAGCGCCTGGGGTAATTTTTCCAATTCGATGCCGGAATAGTTCACCACCAGCACGTGGTGGGGCGCATCCTCGCCGTGGCGGTAGTAATCCGACAGCAGTGCCAGCCGCAGTCCCCGCTCCGCCGCCCGCTGCCGCAGCGTCTCGTCCGGCAGCGCCGTGTCCAACCGCACCAGAAAGTGCAGTCCCGCGTCCTTCTCCATGATCTCCGCCCGGCCTGCCAGCGGCCCGGACAGAATGCAGTCGATCACCGCGTCCCGCTTCTGGTGATAGCGCTTGCGCATCCGGTTCAGGTGCTGCTCATAATGGCCCCGTGACAGGAACTCCGCCAGCGTGTACTGCTCAAAGCTGGACACCGTGCAGGAGTAGAACCCCAGCTTCTCCCGATAGTCCTCCAGCAGCCTTGGCGGCAGCAGCATATAGCTGATGCGGATAGACGGCGCGATGGTCTTGGAGAAGGTATTCAGGTAGATAACGTGCTGGTGCTCGTCATCGGAGAACAGCGTGGGGATCGGCCGTCCCACGAACCGGAACTCGCTGTCGTAGTCGTCCTCCAGAATGTACCGGCCCTCCCCCTCGTCAGCCCAGCGCAGCAGCTCGTGGCGGCGGGCAACAGGCATAACGATGCCGGTGGGATAGTGGTGGCTGGGGGAGATATGCACCACGTCGGCGTCGGTCTGCCGCAGCGCCTGACAGGAAAGCCCGCTCTCGTCCAGCGCCACGTGCCGCAGCTGCACCTGATTGCTCTGGTAGATGCGGCCGATCTTGCTGTAGCCGGGGTCTTCCACGGCGTAGCACTTCTCCCGCCCCAGCAGCTGGATCAGCAGCGTGTACAGCGTCTCCGTCCCGGCGCCCACGATGATCTGCCGGGGCGACACCGTCATCCCCCGGAACTGGTGCAGATAATCCGCGATGGCCTGCCGCAGCTCCAGCGCACCGGTGGAGGGTGTAGGCCGCAGCAGATGGGTGTCCTGCTCCAGAATGGTCTGCCGCAGCAGCTTCGTCCACGTGGCAAAGGGAAAGTATTCGGCGGCGGTGGAGTTGGTGACGAAATCCATAAACCACTGGCGCTCCGGCGGCTCGTCGATGGTCTCCGTCATAGCGGAAGGCGCGGCGGTCAGCGGCTGGTCGATCCGCATCACGTAGTACCCCCGCTTCTCCACACCGCAGATGTACCCCTCGGCGATCAGCTGTTCATAGGCGTTTTTCACCGTGATAACGCTGACCTCCAGATGGGCCGCCAGCGCCCGCTTGCTGGGCAGCTTCTCCCCCGCCGCCAGCACGCCGGACAGAATGTCGCTCTTAATGTGGCGGTAAAGCTGCTCGTACAGGCTTACGCCGCCGCTTTTTTCAAAGGTATAGGTCAGCATGTGGCCCCTCCATCTGGTATGCACATTTTGTCGCATTTTGGATATTTTAATAATACCAAAGAATACTATAATACACTCCAGAAAGAAATGCAAGGAGGCAATGGCAATGTCTGATAAAAAAGTGCAAAAACTGGTGGTCAGCGCCCTGATGGCCGCGCTGACGTATGTAGCCACCATGGTGGTGCGGATCCCCTCCCCCATGAACGGCTATGTGAATCTGGGTGACTGCTTCGTGCTGCTGTCCGGCTGGCTGCTGGGCCCGTGGTATGGCGGCGCTGCCGCCGGTATCGGCTCCATGCTGACCGACCTGCTGTCCGGCTATGGCTACTATGCGCCCGGCACCTTTGTTATCAAGGGACTTGACGCGCTGGTGGCCGCCCTGATCTTCAAGGCCATGGGCCGTACCAGTGCCGCCGCCATCGTCAGCGGCGTGGTGGGCGAGATCATTATGGTGGTAGGCTACTTCGGCTATGCCGGTCTGCTGCTGGGCAAGGGCATCGGCGCCGCCGCCAGCATCCCCGGCAATCTGGTGCAGGCCGCCATGGGTCTGGTCATCGGCTTCGTGCTGCTGAAGGTCATGCAAAAGACCCGTATTGCGGAAAAAATTTAACTGTGCTATAATAATGCTATTGAATCGGACGCACTGTCACCGCATGTGGCAGTGCGTCCGCAAAGCGCTTTCCAATACGTTGAAATGAGGTGTTTTTTATGGCAGGAACCGTTCATGACGTAGAGAATAAGAACCTGTTGGCGCAGGTAAAGGAAGAATCCGCCAACGCCGCCCGTCAGCTGGCCGAGGCCGCCAGACTCCACAAGGGTCAGATCGTGGTGGTGGGCTGCTCCACCAGCGAGGTGGTGGGTCACAATGTGGGCAGCTGGTCGACGCCCGAGGTGGCCAACGCCATCTTTGAGGGGCTGAACAGCGTGTTTGCTCCCATGGGGGTCTATATCGCCGCTCAATGCTGTGAGCACCTGAACCGCGCCCTCATCGTGGAGCACGAGGCCGTCCCCAATGGCGAGATTGTTAATGTGATGCCCCAACCCAAGGCCGGCAGCTCCTTTGCCACCGCTGCCTATCAGAATTTCCGCCATCCCGTGGCGCTGGAGGAGATTCGTGCCGACGCTGGCCTTGACATCGGCGGTACGCTGATCGGTATGCATTTGAAGAAGGTGGCCGTTCCCGTCCGCCTGAAGCAGAACCACATCGGCCAGGCCATCCTCCTGGCCGCCCGCGTCCGCCCCAAGTTCATCGGCGGCGAGAGAGCCATCTATGACGAGAGCCTGAAAGACGGCTATCCCGTGTTTGATTGATCTTGTAATGCGAACATACACGTCTAAAATGATAACCTGATTACACGATATGAGTTAGATAGCACCACGCACAGCCTCAGAGGACAGACTGTGCGTGGTGTTTTTTTGCTTATTCAAAATTTGTAAGCTCCCTCTTGACGGCCTCATCACTTCCTGCATGCATCATTACAATTCGGTCACAGGCTTGAGCTTCCGCCATATCATGTGTGATAACAATGCGAGTAGTATTTTCATACGCCAAATCTATTGAATCTCTTGCAATCTTTTTCAATCCGGCATCAATGGAACTGTATGCCTCATCCATGATAAGTATATCACCTCGTTTGATAAGTGCACGAGCTATTGCTATCATTTGCCTTTGTCCACCAGATAGATTCTCTCCGCCTTCCGTTATAATACTGGCGTACCCCATGGGAAGCCGCTCGATAAAATGTCTGAACGGCGTCTCATTCAAACGATCCATCGTTTCTTCCTCAGTCAGTCCGATATTGCCAACACGAATATTATCCAATAGTGAACCACGAAAGATATATGGATTTTGCGGAACATATGCAATTCTGGCACGTAATTCAGTGATAGGAATATGCTCCAGCGGCGTGTCGCCGATATAAATCTCTCCTTTTTCTACGTCATATAAGCGCAAAATAATTTTGACCAGCGTGCTTTTTCCAGAGCCGCTGTCGCCCACTAGCGCAATTTTTTCCCTTTCAGAAACATTTAGTGAGAAATCATCAAATACAAGATCTCGCTCGCCATATCTAAATGAAAGATGTCTTATCACTATGCTTCCAGCAAGCGTTCCGGTATTTGCCGCTTCCTTTTCCTCGCAAGGGTGTGCAAATACTGTATTGAGTCGTTTGGCTGATACGCGAGCCTTCTCCACTACAGGAAATAGCTCCACTATGTTTTTTATCGGCAGCAGACTCATATTCAGCAAGGAATAGAACATAAACAAAACGCCGAGGCTAATCTTTCCGCCTATTACGCCAACTCCTCCAACAGTAAGGATCAAAACTTCCCCAATTACAATAACACTTTCCGAAAGGTACGTCTGTTTCGATAGGATCAAGCTCAATACTTTGTCGCTATCCATAAGATCTGATAGCGTCTCTGCATTCTTATGGTAGGTATTTTCTTCGTATTCATAACTCTTTATTGTTTCAATACCTCTAACTGTCTCAAAAAATGTTGTTGACGCCACGGCATCCTTATTTCGTAAATCTTCTGATGCACGATTCATTTTGTCGCTGAATTTTGCTACAGGAAAAGCATATGTACCAACAATCAAGATGACAAGCGCAAAGAGCGAAAGATTTAAATTTGCTAGAACAATAAGGCACACTGTTGCCATCACAATATCAAACGCGGTTGTCATAACTATTTTAGAAATAGCTTCCCTTACAATATTACTATCCTGTAGTCTCGATATCATATCCCCGCTTGTATGCTGATTATAAAAATCATATTTAATATTCAGTAAATGCCCCACATATTGGCACATCAAATCCGTGCTGATATCTTTTGATACATTTGCTATTATTTTGGCACGTATCAAATTAACCAGCAATATAATGATATATCCAATTATAATTGCCGCAGCCAATAAAGTCAGGCTGTTCATCGACTTGTTTGGAATGATGACATCTATGAGATAATAATTAAAAAAACTTGCTCCGACACTTAACAATGTTGCACATAGCGACAAAAGTGCAACGATTGCAATCTTTCCCTTATGTTTTCCCGCCGTCTTAAAAAAAGGTAGAAATGTGCGTTTCTTTCTGAGTCCCGTCTCAAAGTGGGCATTGGGTCTCAGTGTCAACACATGTCCCGTCCAGATACTCTCAAATTCAGATACAGAATATGTGCAGCACCCTCTTGCCGGATCCCCCACAATCATCGTTGATTGGTCAACTATTTCAAAAATAACAACATAATGCTCCAACTGTCCGTCAATTATAACATGGGCAATGCAAGGAAGTGTTAATTCTTCTGATAGGAAATCCCGTACGCTTCCCGAAAGCCCCTCCGGATCAAAGCCTAGTTTTTCCGCAGCTCTGTATAATCCAAGCATATTAGCGCCATATCTATCAACTTTGGCAAGAGAGCGGATATCAAAAATGTCAACTTCTCTCCCGTAATAGGCACAAACCGTCGACAAGCACGCCGCCCCGCAATCCGTCTCCTCCACTTGTCGTATACATTTATAGTCATGTTTCATGACTCTCCTCCATAGAATTGCGCGGTTGCCTTGCATGCAACCGCGCAAAATGATGTTTATAAGTTATTTAGCACTTGCCAAAGCCCTTAAAGCCGCAAACCAGCGTACGACCGATCATCCAACCGGCAATAGCCGCACCCCAGAAGCCGCCGTTTACCTTGCGCATCTCGCTAAAGCTCATTTTCTTCATGCTCAATTCACCTCCTTATGCAAAATAATATGTACCAAAAGAGATGCAAGCTCTCATGACACCTCTGTTATTGAAGCATTAAAAATGCATCCGTATAAATCTTTTTCATTTTCTGATAAACCTCTTCAGTAACATCTCCATAAGGATTATCCAGCAAGCCATTATCATCCGCCAATTTTACGGCAGTACCGTCTTTCACAATAATTAAATTGGGCGCATATATTCTCTTTTCACCGGTCTGAATCTCATTTTCATCTGCGTCATAAATAATATAATCAGACAATACATTTTCAAACTTTGGCAAAAGGCGTGCATATCCTTCTTCACCCTCTTCTGTTTTTACCGCCTTGCCATTTTTGAGCTCATATGTATCTCGACTCGTATGAACATCAACATAATACAAAGGACTAACCGCGCATTCCGCCGCACTTTCTAAAATTGCTTCAAGACAGGCTCTGCACCACGGACATTTTGCAAATCCAAAATAGACTGCAAATGAATCTCCCTGTTCCATTAAGTCTATAATTTCAGAATATGATGCATATATCACAGAATTATTGCTTGGCACAGTCAGCGTTCTGGCTTTCATACCGTTATCATCACGTGTACCATTAACCGATTCGTATTCATATTTGAATCTTTCGGCGTCTGTTGTAAAAATTGGCATTCTTTCTTTCCCACACCCAACAAGTAACAGTACCATGATAAATATACAGATTGTTCCTATGACTCTTTTCAAATTTCATCACACTCACATTTTTTTATTGTGTACAATTCCAAACTCAAATTTTCTACAAAAAATCGCTCATTTCCCCCTTGTAAAATCAACAAATTCTTGTATACTTGTATATTGAAAGGTGTACCTTTGCGATTTGCAAAAGTACACTTTTCCAAACTTTATCCCCGCTCCCGGCCGCCCCAAGCTCACGGGCGGCGAAAAAACTCCGCGGTGAACCCCCGAAATCGGTTATCCCCGCCTGATGACAATTCGTCTCCTGTTATGATAAAACCCCCGAAACCGCTTACGCGGTTTCGGGGGTTTTGCAAAACTATACCATCGATCAACAAGGGCAGACACGGTTTTGACGGGCAGAAATGCGCCCATAC
>ENA-OUQC01001438-OUQC01001438.1-human-gut-metagenome-genome-assembly--contig:-NODE-1438-length-12436-cov-3.434618_pt1 | contig 12436 bp, 8 predicted proteins | sample MGYA00237942_ERZ548815 | MGnify/ENA primary metagenome ERZ548815 (study PRJEB26490, sample SAMN05194722) | human gut metagenome | biome: terrestrial biome; feature: human-associated habitat; material... | reverse complement strand
GACTATGATGCGGGCGGCGGTGCTGCTGGCTGTTGTGACTGGCTGCTGGGCGCAGACCTTTGAGTCAGGAGGCCTGACATTCCAGCTCGTGAAAGAGGGGGACGTTTTCTGGGGCGGCTCCAACAGCAAGATGGTAGCCGGCGTTGCGCCGAAAAGCAGCGGCAAGTATTCCGGCTACGTTACTGTGCCGGCAGAAGTGACATGCAGCGGAACGAAGTACCCTGTAATCACGATTCTGTATCAGGCCTTTTATGGCTGTACAGACTTGACGGGCATAGACCTCGGCAGTGTCAGGTATTTGGACGACAGTGCATTCTACGGCTGCACCGGGTTGAAGAGCATCGACATGAAGAACATCAAGCAGATAGGCAATTACTGCTTCCGGGAAAGCGGCATCACGAGCATTGACCTTTCCAATCTTGAGATAAACCCGGCGTATAGCTCATTTCAGGGCTGCAAGTCTCTGGAAAGCGTCACGCTCAGTGAGAACTGCAAGTCTCTTAACCGGCTGGTATTCTCCGGCTGCTTCAACCTGAAAAGCGTCAATACGCATAATGTGACGTCGATTGACAACTATGCGTTTGAGGCTTGCCGCAGTCTGGAGGCCGTAGACTTGAGCAACTGTGAGACGCTCGGCGAGAAGGTTTTCACCGGCTGTTCCGGGCTGCAGAGCATAACCTTCGGAAAAATGGCGACTATCCCCGATTCGTACTTCAAGGAGTTGAAGGGTCTGAAGAGCATTGACCTCGCGGGTGTCACCGAAATCGGCGAGTCTTCATTCGAGAACTGTTCTGCCTTGGAGAGTCTGGATTTGAAGGACGTTACAACTGTGGGCAACTATGCTTTCCTAGGGTGTACCAGCTTGGCGAGCATTGATCTGGGGAGCGTCAGCACAATAGGCAGATCCGCCTTCAATACGACAGGCATCCAAAGCCTTGACCTGAAAAATGTGGAGTCTCTTAGAGGTTATGTCTTTGCGCATTGCGAGGCGTTGCAGAGCGTCAACTTCGGTAACTGTACGGCTGTCGGCCTGGGAATGTTTTCTGGCTGTTCGAACCTGAGAACCATTGATTTCGGCAATGTGACAGAGATACCGGATCAGGCGTTCATGAACTGCGCGAGCCTTCAGGAAGTGAACTTGAACGGCATCAACGGCGTTGGCGAATCCGCGTTTGAGGGCTGTACCAGCCTGACAGACATCGACCTGTGGAATGTGGCGAGCATCGGGAAAAGGGCGTTTGCTTCTTGCGGCGCGTTGCAATACATCGACTTGGCAAGTAATAACGGAGCAATTGCAAATGATGCTTTTGCAGACTGTGATGCCCTCAGTACGGTTGTCTTGCCGTACGACTACGATCAGTTGGTTGGCGAAGATCATCCCATAGCTCGTCTGGCCGGTCTTGAGAAAGTCTATCTTAGCAGTTTGGGCACGACTGTAGTCTCTGGCATGTTCGCCAACAACCCTAACCTGAAGGAAGTCTGCATCAACGGTTTTGATGCCCCTGACGTCAATGAAGATTCATTCAACAGCAACACCTACAACGGCACATTGTATGTGCCATACGGTACTGCAGAGGGTGAATTAGAGAAATTCAGGAAGCATCCGGTGTGGGGCAAATTCCGTGAGATAAAAGAAATGCCTTACCGCGTTGGATTACATTTGGCCTCTGGAGAGCAGCCCTTCGGTATAATACTCGATATTGGCGAAAGTGTACAGGTGTCATCTGTTATAGTGCCTGCTGAAGCAGCTCCGCAGGATGCTGTACGGTATTTCTTGTGGAACAATGCCACGAATGCAATGACAGTCACTCCGGACGGGTTGTTGACTGGCATAAGCGAAGGTGATGCAGTATTGGTGGCTGAACTGGATGGCATCCAGGCGCAACGTGGCGTGAAGGTGCAGAAAGGGGGCAGTGTGTCGGTAAACGGCATTGACGCAGCCGATGCGCAGGAGTATTCAGTCTACAACCTGCAGGGCGTGCAGCTGCGTGCGCGTTGCAGCCGCAGCCAGCTGAACGAATTGCCGCAAGGCATCTATATACTTGTTTCCTCGCGCGGAAGCGAGAAGGTCAAGATTTGACCGCGAAACGGTATGTACATATCCGGTCCACGGTGCTGCTCGTCAGTGCCGTGGATTTTTTTGCGCGTATAAGTGCCGCCGCAAAAATGCTTTTGACAATCGCGGGAAATTGATTAACTTTGCGATACAAGGGCGGTGGTTCGGCCGCCTATGCCAACTATCGCATTATCCCGATATGCGCAGAGTTCTGATTACGGCAACAGCTGCCCTGGTTGCGGCGTGTTCGTTTGCTTTCACGTCGCGTCCAGCCGCAAACTCGGCTTTCGACACAAAGTCGTGCGAGGAATTGTACACATCCGGTGCCCGTCTGCTCAAGACCCACCCGGACAGTGCGCTTGCCGTCTATGCCGCCTTGGGAGACCGCTACTCCGAGTCGATGAGCGACAAGGACAAGGAATTTTGCGTGATAGGCTACAACAACGCCGCGTATGTCTGTATGTATCACCTGAAACGATATGGCGCAGCATTCGCGTATCTGCAAAAAGCTCGTGACATAGCCGAGCGAGACGGTCTGGACAAGCCGCTTGGGTCGGTCTACCTGAACCTGGGCAACCTATACGATCCGGCTCTCGCTACGGGTATCGACCCCAAATGGCGTGTACAGGGGATACAAATGTACCGCAAAGGACTCGAAACAACGCTGAAGACTGACAATGAGCCGCTTGCCGTGAAACTTTTTATCAACCTGTGCGGGATGTTCCCCGAAACGAACCTTCCGGCTCGCATCCGCAAGGATATGGACGAGGTGCGGGTCATCGACAGCGACATAGAGCAGTTTGAGCATTATCCGTTCAAGTCCGGAACTCCAAACCTGCGGTTCGCGAGGCTGCTTGCCAAGGGCTTCAAGGAGATGCGGCGCGGCGAGTATGCGGCTGCCGTGCGGACGTTCCGCGAGCAGTTTTCCGTGGTTGACGACCCGTACATGAAGGCGCAGCTGCAGTGCATAAGCCTCGATTTCATTGCCAAGAACCATGTCCTTATGGGCACATAGACTCTGCTATGCACTATGAGCGGCAGCTGCTTGACATCGCAACAAAGAATGACATACTGACCACGGAGTCATACGCCTGCAAATCGCTTGCCGACCATGCCGCTGCGCTCGGCGACACGGCGAAGAGCCGCCGCTGGGAATTTCTGTATCTGCAGAAGAATGATTCGCTAATCCGGTTTAACGGCATCGGCAACATCGGCGAGTCGCATTTCATGTATGAGCTTCACAGGGAGTCGTCGCGGCTGCAGGATGAAAAATCCAAGACACTGGCGCGGAACATAGTCATCGGATTCAGTTGGCTGCTGCTGATGCTTGCAGTCGGCTTCACAGTAGTATTGAAGCGGAACAACAAGCGGCTCGCCGAGAAAAACCGCGTGCTGTTCGAGCAAAGCCGCCTTATCTCTCGTGCTGAAGCGGAAATTGCAGCGGCAACGGAGGCCTCAGAGGACGCTGATGATGAAGTCAAGCCAACGACGCAACCCGTGCCAGACAGCGGCAATGCCCTCATACGTAAAATCCAGAAGGCTCTTTCAGACCCGGCAATACTATTCGACCCGGAACTGAAAATGTCTGCCGTAGCCAGGGCTGTAGACAGCAACACATCCTATTGCTCGGCGGCAATCAACGCCCATTACGGCATGAATTTCAGCATCCTCGTCGGCAACCTGCGTGTCAAGGAGCTGATCCGCCAAATGGAGACGGACTTCAAGCCGTTCTCTAACATGACTGTCGAGGCATTGTCAGAGAAATGCGGCTTCAAGTCGAGGGTGACATTTACCAGCGCGTTCAAGCGCGTTACAGGCCTCACGCCGTCGGAATACATCAAGTTGACCAAGGAAAATTTGTGACCCTGGTGCAGAAAAGTGTGTCCGCGCATTGCGGATATGTGCAGAAAAGTGTATCTTTGCCCCATAATTTGGTGTCTAAAAATGTAAATCAGGCATGGAAAGACTTGTAATGCAGCAACTTGCAGACTGGAAGAGCCGAAGCGGCAGAAAGCCGCTTATAGTAAATGGTGCCAGGCAAGTCGGCAAGACATGGGTTTTGCGTGAATTTGCCAAGAGGTATTATGCCAAGGAAGCGTATATAGTGTGCCGCAAGAATGAGCTTGTAGAGCAGCTGTTTAAGCAGGATTTTGACGTAGACCGCATACTGCGCGGCTTGCGGGCGTTGTCTGGGATAGACATAACCCCGGGAGACACGCTAATAATACTTGATGAGGTGCAGGAGATACCCGAAGCAGTCGAGGCGTTGAAATATTTTTGCGAGGCTGCCCCTGAATACCATATTGCTGTAGCCGGTTCGCTGTTGGGAATATCTATCCATGCTGACGTTTCTTATCCCGTCGGCAAGGTGAATGAGGTGTATGTACACCCGATGAACTTCGAGGAATTTTTGATGGCCAAGGGAGAGGAAGAAGCGTGCCGGCTGCTCAATGAGCGGGATTTCGAGACCACTAACCTGCTGCATGAGAAGTATGTAGACTTGCTGCGGCAATACTATTATGTCGGCGGAATGCCCGAAGCTGTACAACGTTATGTAGAGGATGGTGCATTGGCGGAAGTGAGGCGAATACAGCGCGAGATACTGACCGGATATGAGCGTGATTTTTCCAAGCACGCGCCCGGAGAACAGCTGGAACGCATACGCCTCGTGTGGAGAAGCATACCGTCGCAGCTGTTCAAGGACAACAAGAAGTTCATTTACGGAGCGTTGCGCAAGGGAGCGCGTGCCAAGGACTTTGAGATAGCCATACAGTGGCTCATCGACGCGGGATTGCTGCTGCGAGTGCCGCGATGCTCCAAACCGGTATTGCCGCTCGCCATTTACGAGGATTTTTCGGCATTCAAGCTGTATCTGTTTGATGTGGGACTGCTCGGTGCAATGGCAGCTACAGAGCCCGCGCAGGTGCTAATCAGCAACCGCGTGTTTGCCGAGTACAAAGGGGGCATGACCGAGGATTTCGTATTGCAGCAGTTGACAAGCCGGGGCATTGCGCCCATTTATTACCACAGTACGGACAATTCTCGTCTGGAGCTGGATTTTGTGATACAGCATAACTGCCGCGTATTGCCGATTGAGGTCAAAGCAGAGGGCAATGTGAGAGCCAACTCGCTCACGGCGTTGATGCGCAGTGACCCTGACATGAAGGCTGTCCGATTGTCGATGCTTCCGTACAGGGAGCAGGGGCAGCTGTACTGTGTGCCGCTGTATGCGGTGTGACGGGAACAAGCATATTAGCAAGTAAAACAAGGGTGCGTCGGCATGACCGGCGCACCATGACTCTACACTAATTATTACCCGTATTATAGTCTTCTTGACTGTCTCACTTGGCGATGAACTTGCGTCCGCGCATCAGGTATATTTCGCCGCTGCGGAGCGTGTATACGCGCATACCCTGCAGTGTGTATACCTTTTCCTGACTCGGGTCAACGGAAATGGTCGGTATGCCGCCGCCCTCGTTGCTGACCTCGTTTGAGAAGCCCGATTCACCGAGGTCATATACCACTTTCACCTTATAGGTATGCGTACCCTCTGCGTTGTCGGTAAATGTGCGTGCTGTCTGCGGCTCGACAGTAAGCTGCTGTCCGTCGCGGAATATATGGTAGCCCTTGAGGACGAGGTTTACAGGCTGTGCGCCAACGTCAAACGTGATGTCGTCGAGCATGAACGCGAAGCGGTAGGGAGATACGCAGCGGATGGCGAAATGTTTCGCTCCTTCGGGAATTTTATATGAATACTGTGTCCAGTTCTCAACCGGTACTTCGACGGGTGTCGGGGTCAGCGACACGAAATCGGAGACATCGGTGCTGCCGGTGGAGTACAGGAACTCAAACTGCTCAAGGCCATACTCATTGTTGGCAGTCTTGGCAAAGAAAGACACTGTCTGCTCCTCGCCGGAGAGTTCGGGCGAAATCAGCCAGTCGTCATTCTGGGGCTGCTCGCAACAGAACGAAATCGGGTACTGTTCGCCCGAATGAGGCTGCCAAGCGTCGATGGCAATGGCGGGCTGTGTCTTGGCGGGGGCGAAAATCTGGTATGCTGTCGGCTTGAAGTAGTTGGGCCAAATGCAACCCTGTATTGTGGTGACGTATGCGCCATCGCCGTCGTGCATCTTCCAGTCTCCGAAATCGGAAATAGTGAACGCCTCATAGCTCTCAAAATCCTCGGTGACAGCGTGTGCCGGTATCACTGAATAGTCAGGTTCGCTCCATGTCAGAGTAGTGATGCCAAACTCGTCCTGCTCTGCGCGGAGGTCTGTGACGGCTGGCAGCGGCTGGGTCTCTATGCGTACTGTTGCAGCGTCGGAGAGGTTGTCGCCGGGAGTTTCGTCGGCATCATAGTTGAGGCGTGCGTAGAACTCGAGCGGCGAGATGTCTGCAGCTGTCGGGGTGTATGAAAGTCGCCGGTGGGCTGGAATGAGTATAGAGCAAAATCGCTTCCCTCGGCCTGTGCGATGCCGTAAAGGAGGGGAAGGTCGGATTGCTCAGCGCGGCGGCTCTTCTTAGTGCCGTTGTCGTGGGCAGTAACTGGCTCTGTCGATTTCGGGCTGAACTCGTTGCCGGCAGGCTGTCTGACGGTGCTGCCGGGGAGCCGTCCCGGGGTCGCGCCGTAGACCAGACAGGCGATGCTTGCCAGGCCGGCCAGTGATAATAGTAGGTTTTTGTGCTTCATGCTTTCTGAAAATAAAATGTCATTTGAAATGCCCAAAATTACCCATTCCTCCACTGGCGAATGATATAAAATCATCAGAGCCAGTTCATTTTTAGGTATTTGAACCGGTTTTTATGAATATGAACCGCTGCATGTGCTTGCGGAAAGCGCGTAGTATGGGCGATTATTCCCGCATAGGCGGGTGCAGTCCTCCTGTGTGTTTTGACAATAGCGAGAAAATGCCTAATTTTGCAATAAAGAAGCGCAAATGAGATTTGAGGACGTAATCGGCCATCACGATATCAAACGCCGTCTGCGCGACATGGCGGACAGCGGTCGCATACCCCATGCGCTGATGCTTGCGGGCAAGCCGGGCATCGGCAAGATGCGCATGGCGCGGGCTTTCGTGCAGTATATTGCCTGTACGTCGCACGTTGACGGCGATGCGTGCGGCAAGTGTCCGGCGTGCCGCCAGGTGGAGAACCTCAATTTTCCGGATGTCAACTATGTGTTCCCGATAGTCAAGAAGACCAGTCCCAAGCGGGTGCTGTGTGCCGACTATGCCGACGAGTGGAGTGCGTTCCTGTCTGAACATTCATATATGCCGATGCGCGAATGGATGACCGCCATAGATGCCGGCAACTCGCAGCCCTCCATTTATGTGACGGAGAGCACCGAGATACTGCGCCGCCTGTCGCTGTCGGCTTATTCGTCGCGCTACAAGGTGACGGTGATATGGCTGCCGGAGCGCATGAACGACGAGACCGCCAACAAGCTGCTCAAGATGATTGAGGAGCCGTATGCCGATTCGCTGTTTGTCATGGTCAGCAACGAGCCGGAGAAAATCATAGCCACCATACGGTCGCGTGTGCAGACGCTCAACATGCTGCCGCTTTCGCCGCAGGAAATTGCCGGCGGGCTGATGCGTGACTGCAGCGTCAGCGAGGAGGAGGCACTCGCGGCTGCAAGGCTTGCCGAGGGCAGCTATGCCCGCGCTCTCGACCAGCTGGCACAGGGGGCGGAGACGGTGCATTTCCGAGAATTGTTCCAGGACATGATGCGCCGTGCATACGCCCGCGACGTGGTGCGCCTCAAGGAGATAGGTGAGGAAGTCGCCGCCATGGGGCGCGTCGGTGCGTGCCGCTTCCTGGCGTATGTCGCCACTATGCTGCGCGAAAACCTCATCTACAACCTCCGCAATCCCGAGCTGAATCTGCTCTCTGCCGAGGAGGAGGCGTTCTCCCAAAAATTCTCGCCGTTTGTAAACGAGGTCAACATCACGCCGCTTGCCCGCGCCGTGGACGAGGCGGCACGTGACATAACCGGCAACGCTAACGCGAAAATAGTCTGCTTTGACCTGATGCTCAAAGTGTTGATGCACATCAGGCGCAAGTAGCAAAAAATATAATACTACTAAATATCGACGATATGAAACCAACACTCTTTATCCTGGCTGCCGGCATGGGCAGCCGCTACGGTGGTCTCAAGCAGCTGGACGGCGTGGGGCCTGCCGGCGAGACGATAATGGATTATTCTGTCTATGACGCGCTGCGTGCGGGCTTCGGCAAGATAGTATTCGTCATCCGCCATGACTTTGAACAGGAGTTCCGCGACAAGGTGATAGCCAAGTACCACGGCCATGTCCCCGTAGAGGTGGTTTTCCAGTCGATAGACGCGTTGCCCGAGGGCTTTGCCCCTGCCGCAGACCGCCAGAAACCGTGGGGTACGGGCCATGCAGTGTTGATGGGCAAGGACGTTATCCGCGAGCCGTTTGCCGTCATCAATGCCGACGACTTCTACGGTGCGGAGAGCTTCCTTTGCCTCGCTGACTTCCTCAACGGCGTTGAGGGAAAGAAGGGTGAATACTGCTGCGTGGGCTTCAACATTGAGAACACGCTCAGCGAAAACGGCGGCGTGTCACGCGGCCTGTGCCACGTGTCTACAGAAGGCTACCTCACTGACGTGACCGAGTGCCACGGCATCGAGCGCAAGGAGGGCAAGCTCATTCAGGTCAACGCCGAGGGCGAGACCGTGCCGTTCCCCGAGGGCGCAGCCGTTTCCATGAATATGTGGGGCTTCACTCCCGACTATTTCGATTACTCCGAGAAGGCGTTTGTCGAGTTCCTCAAGCTGCACGGCAGCGAGCCGAAATCAGAGTTTTACATTCCCTCTGTGGTCAATGACCTTGTTAAAGCCGGCAAGGCGACAGTCAAGGTCGTCGCTACACCTTCGCGCTGGTTTGGCGTTACATACGCTGCCGACCGTCCTGCGACTGTAGCGCAGTTCCGCAAGCTGACCGACGAGGGCGTATATCCCGAAAAATTGTTCCAGTAAACGCCGCGACACCATGAAACAGAAGATATTGGTAACAGGCGGTACGGGCTATATCGGCTCGCACACCTGTGTCGAACTCATAAACGCCGGATATGAGGTGGTCATAATCGACAACCTCTCCAACTCCAACATCGGCGTGCTTGACGGCATCGAGGCTATTACCGGCGTGCGCCCTGTCTTCGTGCAGGGCGACTGCACCGACATCGCTACCCTCACGCGCCTGTTTGAGGACAACCCCGGCATAAAGGGCATCATCAATTTCGCTGCGTCAAAGGCCGTAGGCGAGTCTGTCCAAAAGCCATTGCTCTATTACCGCAACAACCTCAACACGCTGGTCAACCTGCTCGAGCTGATGCCCCGCTTCGGTGTGGAGGGGATAGTGTTCTCGTCGTCATGCACCGTCTACGGCGAGCCGGACGTGAACCCGATAGACGAGACTGCACCCATCAAGCCGGCGACGTCCCCTTACGGCAACACCAAGCAGATCAGCGAGGAGATAATACGCGATTTCGTGGCATCAGGCCAGCCTGTCAAAAGCATCATACTGCGCTACTTCAACCCCGTAGGGGCGCACCCCTCGGCTCTTATCGGCGAGCTGCCCCTCGGTGTGCCTAACAACCTTGTGCCGTATCTGACACAGGCTGCAGCAGGGCTTCGCCCGATGCTGACAGTGTTCGGCGACGACTACAACACACCTGACGGCAGCTGCATCCGCGACTTCATCGATGTGGTGGACCTGGCGAAAGCCCACGTGGTCGCCATGAGCCGGATGCTTGACGGCAAGGGCGCAGACGCTATCGAAGTCTTCAACCTCGGCACGGGGAAAGGCGTTAGCGTGCTCGAGCTAATCTCGTCATTCCGACGTGCGACAGGCGTGGAAGTACCCTACAAGATAGGGCCTCGCCGTGCCGGCGACATCGAGAAAATATGGGCGGAGCCTACCAAGGCAAATACCGTACTCGGCTGGAAAGCAGAAGTGCCCATTGACGAGACCATGCGCAATGCCTGGGCTTGGCAATGTCACCTGATGAATAAATAACTGGTTTAACACGCGATGTATAAGAGAGGGTGTGTCAAAATAGGCACACCCTCGTTTTTTGATTGCGCAGCCATAGTAGGACACGGCGTGCCGTGTTCACATGAACATGCTGCATTTCAATAACATACGTGCTTGCCGCCCTTCGGACACGGCACGCCATGTCCCTACTGTGCCGCTGCACTCTATTGCCGTTTTCAGATAGCAATAACGGCCATAATGGCTACAACAGCTTTGCTGCCAAAATACGACTGCTTATTATCCTCGCGATTTGTAAATATACAACACTGACATTAACGGTCAGCCTGCAGCCCTGTGAGCAAATTGCTGCCGCTGACGCATTGTTCTCGCTGCAAATATGGACATTAGGCTTGTACTTCAGTGCAACAGATGTAAAACAGCGTGAGGCGGCATTTGCAGTGAAATGTCATAGCAGCTTCATTTTTATCTCAATTATATTTGCGCGTTTTGGTTTTAATCAATAACTTTGCGACATTTAACTAATGCAGTATCTTAAACACATCGCTTATGAAAAGAAAATTACGGTCATTATTCACCCTCTTAGTGGCGGTATTGTCGTCTGTTAGCGGATACGCATACGAGCCGCTGGTGCAAGAAGGACTTATCTGGAACAAATCCATGTTAGAATTTGAGGACAATGGCAAGCCTTACGAAGTTGTAAAGCAACAGTACTTTGGCAAGTCCGTTGAAATGCATGGCAGAATGTATCACCCTCTCATGTACGATAACAATGTGTGCGGATATATGCGCCAAGACGGCGACAAGGTGTATCTACTTGTGGACGGAGAATACATACCTCCCTACAATGAAAAGTTGTCAGTCGGCGATGAAGTGATAGTGTATGATTTTGCTGCTAAGACGGGGGACAAGTATATGTCTGTGTCATTGTGCGGAGATGGTGACTTATATCCAAATCCGGAACTGGTAGAGATTTTCGTAACTAAGGTCGATACGGTCATGGTAAACGGTCATGAGCGGAAACGACAGTATTTGTCACCGCATGGAGACTCCTTCAGCAGCTACTATATTGCTGTCGAAGGTGTCGGAATAAACCATGGATATGTTCACCTTCCGCAGTATGTGCTTTATGACGGGCCAAGTTGGCGTGTAAGCAACATAAATTTCGACAGCATGACGGATGCGGAGGGGAACGTGCTGTTCACTGGAGCTGACTTCGACACACGCGCTTACCAGCCTATGGTGCAAGAAGGGAAGGTATGGTGCGGACTGGTTGATTTTGCTGGAACTGGACTTGATCGCCGCAATGCGTGGAAACCCGAAATGTATTTCGAGGGCAAGTACGTGTGCAATGGCAAAGAATATACTGCACTGCGGACATCTCCTGACAACATATTGGCTCTGATGCGTCAAGAAGGAGGGAAAGTGTATCTGCTTCTTGACGACCATATCCTTGATAAGTATCAGGTGGACTACAAATCATCATCAGACCCTGGTGAACTCAAAAACACCGAAGTGCTCGTTTATGATTTTGACTTGACTGAAGGGGACTGGTACAGAGGTGCTTATTATATATGGATGAACAACAGCATTTGGATTAACATCATGCCGTTGAAAGTTCTCAGTGTAGATGAAATATCTGTCAACGGTCAGACCCTCCGCAGAATTAATGTTCGGTCAATCGGTAAAATTGTCGAAGGCTATGGAGCAGAAAAAGGAGAGTGTTTGATTCCTCAGGTAGTTGGCGGCACAGCAGGGATGCATGATTATTACGACCCTGAACTGAAAATGCACCATATCATAGACCGGGCGACACGAGAGGAGATATTCTCCTACGAGGACTTCAGCAAGCCTTCCGTCGGTGTCGAGGAAATACCTGCGGAGCAGCCGTCAGACGGCGCACAGGCAAAGCCCAAGGACAATAAGATGTATGACCTGAACGGCAGGGAGATACGCAACCCTCTGCCTGGGACTGTCTACATCCAGAACGGCGAGAAGCACGTCGCCAAGTAACCCGTATCGACAATTCAGTCCGATAAACATATTGGGGTGCGCTGAAGGGCGCACCCTGCTTTTTGCAAACGGAAGGCGGTGAGGAGTGGTTGTGTGGTGTAAAAATGGTTAATTGTGTGGATATGTGTTTTTTATCTGTACTTTTGCATTGCAGATGTGCATCGGTCATGAAGAAACTTCCGCGTCAGCATGAACCGCACGTCAGCATGGGTATAATTTTTAATTCATGATGGTTATGAAAAAGCTACTGTTATTGCTGTCAGTGCTGCTGTTGCAGTCGGCTGTGAGAGCTGAGGGCTACAAGTACCTGACGTTCGAGACCTCGGGAGGGGAGCAGCAGTCCATCCCG
>ENA-OUQC01001437-OUQC01001437.1-human-gut-metagenome-genome-assembly--contig:-NODE-1437-length-12436-cov-63.065907_pt1 | contig 12436 bp, 12 predicted proteins | sample MGYA00237942_ERZ548815 | MGnify/ENA primary metagenome ERZ548815 (study PRJEB26490, sample SAMN05194722) | human gut metagenome | biome: terrestrial biome; feature: human-associated habitat... | reverse complement strand
GACTCACAGGTGCGCGAATATGCTCGCACCTGGAAGTGCAACTCGCTTGCCATCAAGCAGATGACATTTTAGGTGCGCAAGGTTTTTCACACCTGGAAGTCCTGAACACCAACAGAACGCTCTGTAACTAAGCCGACGACTCACAGGTGCGCGAATATGCTCGCACCTGGAAGTGCAACTCGCTTGCCATCAGGCAGATGACATTTTAGGTGCGCAAGGTTTTTCACACCTGGAAGAGCGGGGACCTATGGTTTATGGGGCAGAAAACGTACGGCAAAAGCTCCTTGTTAGCCGCTCCTTCTCAAGGCTTAAGGCGATGTCTGAATATTCTAGAGCGACATCAAGAACAAGATGACCTTCTTGACACCTTGGCGGATAGCCTCAAGTGCCTTGCTGATCTGATTGCGGACGGTGTTCTCGGAAAGGCCGAGCGACTGTGCTATCTCGCTGTACTTCATCCCGTCACGGCGGCTCATCAGGAATATTCTCCGTCTCTTGGCCGGGAGGCGATCAATGGCTGACCAGATCCGCGCCTCCTTGACGGAATTGTCCACGGCCTCATCATCGGAAATCACAACGCCATCCTCAATCGGAAGGACATCCTCACCTACGCTGTCCAAGCACACATTCTGATGCTGTTCTTTCCTAAGCACATCGATGCATCGGTTTCTCACGGCCGTGTAGAGATAAGCCCTCGGGCTGTCAATCCCACCATCCGAAGTCTGTTTCATCCAATATGCCGTAAAAGCCTCCTGCACCAGATCCTCGATCAGATCCTTGTCCTTGAGATAGTGCAGCGCATAGACACACAAAGGCCTGTAGTAAAGCCTGAACAAAGAATCTATGTCCGCTGTCCGCACCATAACACCGCAAAGTTAACCACTCCCCGGCATATTGCCAAATTCTCGTCCACACAAGGCAAAACAAGGCAAGAACTCGGGCACAATGCAAAAGTGCCTCCTCAACAATTGAGTAAGTACTTAGAAAACAGCCACTCATAAACATTTTCAAAGCTTTATCGACAAAATTATAACTTCGGTTATTATAATCACAGTTATAATTTTCCGTGCAAGTACTGAAAACAAATGACATTCAAAGACATAGACAATATAGAAAAAAAAATATTTCGAACCGGAATCAAGTTTGGCACGGAAATGGCATAATCCCCTGACGACATAAATATTTTTACTCATAAACCAAAAACTGACTCAATAGTTATTTCATAAGTATTGAATAAGATTAGCCGAAGCCGGGTGAGAACCTCGCTTCGGTTTTTGCTTTATATCTCGGGATAAAGGAGGTAAGGCGCGCGGCGGGACTTGAAGTTTTCGACATCGGAGGCCCAACGGGCGGAGATCCCGGCGGCGGAGGAACCGTTCCCTATCATCGAGCGGAACCAGTCCACACCGGCGAGAAGTTCAAAGAAGTTGTTCTTACCGAAGAACTTATCGCCCATATTCAGATTGCGGTAAGCATCGATGACATATTCAAGATTGATCTTTTCCGCCCAAATGTCGCGGAGCGGCTTGCGGCGAAGGTCAACGCCGTGGCACTCCTCATCCAGGAACTGCGGGCTTTTCGCGCCGGGGATGCTTCGAGGCACAAAGGAGAAGGAATATCCCGTCATCGCCGGATGCCCGTAGGTCTCAAACGGGAACTGCGTGCCGCGGCCGAGGCTGACCACCGTACCCTCGAAGTAGCAGGTTGATGAATATAGGTACACGGCCCTCATGTCCTTGATGTTCGGGGAAGGCGGCAGGATAAGGCTGTAGCGGGTGTTATGGGTGTAATTCAAGCACGGAACCACGGTCAGGTCGCAGGTGCCGTTCTCCAGCCATTTCTCGCCATTGATCATCAGTGCCAGCTCACCGAGCGTCATTCCGTGAACAGTCGTGATCGGCAGCCAACCCACGCCGGACTTGAATTTCATATCCAGCACTGGGCCGTCAACATAGAAGCCGTTCGGGTTCGGGCGGTCAAGAATGACGACCTGTTTCCCGTCTCTGGCGCAGGCCTCCATCAGATGATGCATTGTGATATAATAGGTATAGTACCTAAGGCCTACATCCTGAATATCAATCACAAGGACATCAAACTTATCGGTTTTCTCCTTGCTCGGAATCCGTGAGCCTTTCTCGTAAAGCGACAGGATCTCCACTCCGGTTTTCTCGTCCACACTGCTGCTGACATGTTCTCCGGCATCGGCGTTGCCACGGAAGCCGTGCTCCGGAGAGAAGATTGCCTTGACATCCACTCCTTTTTCGATCAAGGCATCAACAATGTGCTGACCGTACTCAATCTTTCCGCCAGGGACGGAAGGTTCGGTGAACGGGATCAAGGAAATCTCATCAACTCTCTTTCGAGGAAAGCACCCGCCATATTCAGCAAGAGCGTCTGCCAACTTGGAGCCGGTCACCTTGTCTCCGACTATACCCGTCTGATTGCTGAACACCGCAACCCGCTTCCCTTGCAGCAGCGGCTGGTACTCCTCGAACCTCTCGTCACCAAGCACTACTCTTCTTGAATATGTCCGTGCGGCAAGCGCGTCAGTCAAAGATATCGCTATTATTGTAATAATCAAGAATTTAAGATTGTGTCCCATAATCATTGGTCATTTTCTGGTTCAAGATACGAAATTTCGCAAAGAAGACACAAAAAAAGATTTGATTATAGAAATATTCATCGGGCACTTTGACAAGCTCAGTGACCGGTGGATTACTGCATCGAACCACCGACGAGGTCGAGGATCTCGGAGGTGATCTTTTGCTGACGGCCCTTGTTATATTCAAGAGTGAGTTCCTGAAGGAGGTCGTTGCCGTTGTCGGTGGCGAGCTGCATCGCGACGGTGCGGGCGGCTTGCTCGGCGGCGGTGCTGTCCAAAAGGGTGGTGAATACGCGGAGACGGACCACCTTCGGGAGAAGTGTGGCTATCAGCTCCTCCTTGGATGGCTCTACGATCAGGTCTTCTGTGGTTGGTGAGCCCTGTCGAACCATCGGCGCACCGACAGGCTCAGCGCCCCTGTTCGTGTCGGATTCGGAGGCGGAATCGGTGATCTTCCCGACCTGAATGTCAGCGGTGGCATCGGCCAAGGACAGAGGCAGATAGGTCTGCCTTGTGGTCGGCTGTGAAGAGGTTGATTTATAGTGATTATAAACCAGCTCCACCTTGTCGAACCGACCGGAGACAAAGCCGTCAAACAGTTCCTGAGCCAAAGCGGAGGCCGCATCGTATGACGGAGAATCCGACATCTTCGTGAAATCCGCGGGACTTGGGAAGCCAAGCTTCTTCATCGCCTCCGCCATCTTTCGGCCTACGGAATAGACCACAATGTCGGAATCACGGAGACCCGAGGCACGATATTCATTGATCACCGCTGTGGCCTCCCGGATGGCGTTGGAATTGAACGCGCCGCAGAGCGAAGAATTGGAGGCGAAGGCGACAATCGCAACCTTTCGCACCTCACGCTGAGCCATCAATGAATATGCCCCGTCCATCCCCGCCAGGTCGTGCCGGTTCGACAGGCTCAACCGATCACCACTCTGGTCAAATCCACGTTCAGCTGATCCTGAGCCACGTACGGAACCATCTTCCGAAGCCGCGGCGGAAATATTCATTGCCCCCATCAGGTCGATGAGCATCGAGTGCAGTCGCCTCTCGTACGGAAGCATGTTCTGAATCGCCATCTGCGCTTTCTGCAGCTTCGCGGCTGCCACCATCTTCATCGCCGAGGTGATCGCCAGAGTGCTGCTGATGGAATTGATCCTGCCCTTTATCTCCTTCAGTGACGGCATATTCTTCTACAACTAATTGAACTTCTTGACTTTCATCTTCCTTTTGCCGGAATCTATAAGAATTGACCTCACCACGCCGGAAGCCACATCCTCGATCACGTTGAACAGTTCCGGATCCACCTTTCCCGCCGACAGTTTGTCAAGTACATCGGTCTGATGGGTGGCCCTCATCCGCTCAAGGAACAGGACATCGAACTCATGCACCTGATCCAGGCTGATGTCCTTCATCAAGCCGTGGGTGCCGCAATAAAGGACGGCGACCTCCTCACCGACCGGCATCGGAGAGTACTGCGGCTGGATCAGCTGCTGATTGTTCTTGCGGCCCTTGTCCAGAACCATTTCCGTCACTCTATCCACATCCGATGAATACTTCGAGAATGACTCCAGCTCGTTGAACTGCGCCTGCTCGATCTTCAGGGTTCCGGCCACACTCTTCATCGACTTCACCTGAGCGGCTCCGCCGACACGGGACACGGAGATGCCCACATTGATGGCCGGACGCTGGCCCTGGTTGAACAGGTCAGTCTCAAGGTAGATCTGACCGTCGGTGATGGAGATCACGTTGGTCGGGATGTAGGCGGACACGTCGCCGGCCTGGGTCTCGATGATCGGAAGGGCTGTCAGCGAGCCGCCGGCCTTGACCTTGCCCTTCAACGAATCCGGAAGATCGTTCATCCGCTCGGCGACTTCCTGCTGGTCAATGATCTTCGCGGCTCTTTCCAGAAGCCTTGAGTGAAGGTAGAACACATCACCCGGATAGGCCTCACGACCGGAAGGTCGGCGAAGGATCAGCGAGACCTCACGGTAGGCCACAGCCTGCTTTGAAAGGTCGTCGTAGACAACGAGGGCGGCACGGCCGGTGTCTCGGAAATATTCCCCCACAGCCGCTCCGGCAAACGGGGCGAAATACTGCAGCGCGGCGGGATCGGCCGCGGTGGCGGCGATGACAACCGTGTAGTCCATCGCACCCTTCGAGCGGAGCGTCTCCACGATGTTGGCCACTGTGGAACCCTTCTGTCCGATAGCCACATAGATGCAATAGACGGGATTCCCGGCCTCGTAGTTGGCGCGCTGGTTGATGATCGTGTCGATGGCTATGGCGGTCTTGCCGGTCTGACGGTCGCCGATGATGAGTTCCCTCTGGCCACGGCCGATCGGGATCATCGAGTCAATCGCCATGATTCCGGTCTGGAGAGGCTCGGTGACGGGCTGACGGAATATTACACCAGGAGCCTTGCGCTCCAGCGGCATCTCCGTCAGGTCTCCTTCGACCTTGCCGAGTCCGTCAAGCGGAACGCCAAGCGGATCGACCACTCTTCCGAGCATCTGCTCGCCGACCTTGATGGAGGCGATCCGTCCGGTTCTGCGGACTGTCATTCCTTCCTTGACCTCATCGGTAGGGCCGAGAAGCACGGCACCGACATTGTCCTGCTCAAGGTTCATCACGACACCCATGACTCCGCTCTCGAATTCGAGCAGTTCTCCGGCCTCGGCGTTGGTCAGACCATACATTCTGGCCACACCGTCGCTGACCTGAAGGACTTTGCCGATTTCCTCGAACTGGAGGGAGGTGTCAATGTCTTTCAGCTGTTCCAGAAGCACCTGGGAGACTTCACTTGGTTTTATGTTGTCCATACTAAACTATTCTTCTGTTCTTTTCTATGAATTGATGCCTGATGACATCAAGCTGGCGGGAGACGCTGGCATCCAGGACGGTGTCCTCGACCTCGAATACGAAGCCGCCTATGAGGGACGGGTTGACTTCGGTTTTTAGGATCAGCTTGCAGCCGGTCTGTTTCTCGACCAAATCACGGAGACGGGACTCCAATGCCGGTCGCTGAGCTTGTCGAAGCGACCCTTCGACAGGCACAGGGTCCGAAGGAGTTGGCTCAGGATCCAGCAGTGCCGGATCAGCGACCACAAGCCGCGCGCGCTTGATGTGCCGTGAGCGGTAATATTCAGTGACGAAGGTGGTCAGAACCAGCCTTACATCACCGATGCGGCCGTTACGGATCAAGAGTTCGAGGAATTTATGCAGTTCCTGAGCCATCGAATCTTTCAACGCAGCCTCAAAAAGCGAGATTTTCCGAACCACAGACACCGCAGGATCATCCACGGCACGCCGGAACTCCGGCACCTCATCAAGCGCCTTTTCAATGACCTGCACCTGAGCGGCTACCACATCACCGGAGCCGGTCTCATCGACCAACTTCAGCAAAGCGGTGGCGTAACGTGTCGCGATAATTCCCGTGTTCATAGCATCAATTCTTCAAGTCCTTAGACGAGGAAACCTCATCCACAAGCCTGTCAACCAGAGCCGACTGCTCAGCACCATCCGAAAGGCTCGCCTTCAGCACCTTCTCGGCGACGCTGACAGAAAGCAGCGCGACCTCCTTGCGGACATCCCGCAAAGCGCTCTCCTTCTCGGCGGCGATCTGCGTGCGGGCCTGATCCAGAATGCGGGAAGCCTCCTCCCTCGCCTGAACCTTCGCCTGCTCGACGATGTTGTCCCTCGAAGCCGCGGCCTCCTTCAGAATCCGGCTCTGCTCCTGCCTGGTCTCCTCGATCATCCGGGACTGTTCCTCAGCCAGGTTGCGAAGCTTCTCCTCCGCCTCCTTGGCAGCCTTGATGGAATCATTGATCCTCTGCGCTCTCTTCTCGACCGAGCCGGTGATCATAGGGAAGCCCCACTTCGCCAGCACGAAGAAGACGATGCCGAAGATCAGCGTCATCCAGACAAGCAATCCGAAATCAGGAGTGATGAGTGACATTTGCTATTTCGCGATAAGACAAACAACGATAGCGAACAGACAGGCACCTTCGATGAGGGCGCTGACGATGATGGCCGTCATCCTGTAGTGGTCAGCCTTCTCCGGCTGGCGCGCACCGGCCTCAAGGGAAGCCGTACCGATCTTACCGATACCGAAAGCGGCGGCGAAAGCAGCCAGACCAGCACCAAGAGCCGCACCTACTCTACCAAGAGAGAGGGCCTGAAGCAAAATTGTAGAAAGTAACATAATCCTATGATTTTAAATTAATTATTCTGAATATTCCAAAATTATTCCGAAGCCTCCGGTCTCTGCCGCGAAAGTCCGATGAAGACGGCCGACAGCATCGTGAACACGTAAGCCTGAATGAACGCCACAAGCAGTTCCAGACAATCCATGAACACACCAAGCAGCACCGCCACGACCGTAAGGCTGCCGTTCAAAGCGGCTCCAAGCTCAGCGGTCAGGAATATCACAGCCACAACTCCAAGAATCATGAAGTGTCCCGCGAGGATGTTGGCGAAAAGCCTGACCATCAAGCTGAAAGGCTTTGTGAATATTCCGATTATCTCGATCGCCGGCATCAACGGAAGCGGCACCTTCAGCCAGGTCGGAACCTCCGGCCAAAGAATATCCTTCCAATAATGCTTGTTTCCGAATATATTGACAATGAAGAAGGTGAACAGTGCCAGCACGAGCGTCACGGCGATGTTGCCGGTGATGTTCGCTCCACCAGGGAAGAACGGCACGATACCCATCAGGTTGTTTATGAATATGAAGAAGAACGCTGTCAGCAGGTAAGGCGAGTATCTCTTGTAGTCCTCACCAACGCAGCTTTTTATGACATCATCCTCGATCATCGTCACGAGCATCTCCATCAGGCCGACCCCGCCTTTCGGAGCCTCCTCACGGGCGTCGTGCCTCCTGTACCACCGAGCCGTTCCCAGCACGATGAACAGCAGCAGGGCGCAGTTGATCAGCAGCCCCAACACGTTCTTGGTGATCGAGAAGTCCCACGGTCTTACCTCTGAGCCGTCAGCGGCACGTTCCACAATCTTGTTCTCGTACTTGCTTCCAGCCGGGGCGATGTAGAATCCTTCATATTCCCCGTGCTCCAAATGCTTGGAACTGAATATATGGAAGCCGTTGCCGGTCTTGCTGGCTACTATCACAGGCAGAGGGATGCTGACCGGATGGCCTTTCACCGTGGTGATGTGCCACTCGTAGGAGTCGCGGACGTGGCCGTAGAGATATTCATCCATATCAAAGCCACCACCCTTCTCCTCCGCGGCCAAAGACAACGGAAGCAAAAGACCAATGAATATGTAGATCCACTTTCTCATCACAGTTCCACGCAAGCTACAACGTGATTATCATTAACTTCCACAAAGCCAGAGGAAATCGCCACCTTGTCCGTGCCCTCACCGTTACGATAAGCGATCACGCCCTTCTCCAACGAAGAGATCAGCGGAGCGTGATCCAGCAGGACCTCGAAACGGCCTCTCGAGCCTGGAAGTTCCACGGAATCAACCGTGGCACGGACCAAAGTCCTTTCCGGAGAGATTACCTCCAGAGCGATTCCTGTTGATTTCACTGACATATTCGTACTCCCCTCTGACATCATTCCTACTTCGCCTTGGCGAGAATCGCCTCGCCCTTCTTGATCGCATCGTCCAAGGTCCCGACATTGAGGAACGCCTGTTCCGGCAGGTAGTCAACCTCTCCGTCGAGGATCCGGCGGAAGCCGTCGATCGTGTCCTGGATGTCCACCATCACGCCCGGCACGCCAGTAAACTGCTCAGCCACAGCGAACGGCTGTGACAAGAACCTCTGCACACGACGGGCACGGTTCACGGTCAGCTTGTCCTCGTCCGAAAGCTCGTCCATACCAAGGATCGCGATGATGTCCTGAAGTTCCTTGTTCCTCTGGAGGATCTGCTTCACCCTCTGGGCGGTGTCGTAGTGATCCTGTCCCACGATGTTAGGGTCAAGGATTCGGGAAGTGGACTCAAGCGGATCCACGGCTGGGTATATTCCTAACTCAGTGATTTTTCTGCTGAGCACCGTCGTTGCATCGAGGTGGGAGAAGGTGGTCGCAGGAGCAGGGTCGGTCAAGTCGTCCGCCGGCACGTAAACAGCCTGGACTGAGGTGATAGAGCCGTTCTTCGTCGAAGTGATGCGCTCCTGCATCTGGCCCATCTCCGTGGCAAGTGTCGGCTGGTAACCCACGGCGGAAGGCATTCGGCCCAGAAGGGCTGACACCTCGGAACCGGCCTGGGTGAACCTGAATATGTTGTCGATGAAGAAGAGGATGTCCCTCGGGCCGTCACCCTTGTCACTGTCTCTGAAAGACTCGGCGAGGGTCAGTCCGGACAGGGCCACTGAGGAACGCGCTCCCGGCGGTTCGTTCATCTGGCCGAACACCATCGCCACCTGGGATTTCTCAAGTTCTTTGCGATCGACCTTGGAGAGATCCCAATGGCCTTCCTCCATCGACTTCACGAACTCGTCACCGTATTTGATGACGCCGGACTCGATCATCTCACGAAGCAGGTCATTACCTTCCCTGGTACGCTCCCCTACTCCGGCGAAGATTGAGAATCCGTTATGTTTCTTGGCAATATTATTAATCAACTCCTTGATAAGCACTGTCTTACCGACTCCGGCTCCACCGAAAAGGCCGATCTTACCACCTTTCAGATACGGCTCCAGAAGGTCAATGACCTTGATGCCGGTGTAAAGCACTTCCTGCGAGGTCTTGAGATCCTCGAACTTAGGAGGCTCACGGTGTATAGGCAAGGAATTGTCTTCGTTGAGATCGCCGAGTCCGTCAATGGAATCCCCGACAACGTTCATCACACGACCTCGGATCTGCGCTCCGGTAGGCATCGAGATCGGAGCGTGAGTGTTCACAGCCTTCATTCCGCGTCTCAAACCGTCTGTCGAGTCCATAGCGACACACCTTACAGTGTCTTCACCGATATGTTGCTGAACCTCAATGACCAAAGGCCTTTTTCCCTCGCCTCTTTCGACATCAAGAGCGTCGTGAATACGCGGAAGCTGAGCCTCCTCATCAGTCACATCGAAATGGACATCCACCACAGGTCCGATGACCTGGGCAATGTACCCTATGTTTTCTTTTTCTGCCATTTTGAATATGGTTGTTAACGTGCCGCTCACGCGACGAAATCTCACTGCTGAAAAATCCAAGCCAAATTTACACAAATTCCCCCAAACGACAAAAAAGCGGGCCGATTTTAACATCGAACCCGCCTTTTTTAAGACTTTTTGATATATTCGATTTGCTATCGAAATTACTTAAGTTTCTTATAGCCATACTGGGCTGTCTCGCCGAGCTCCATCTCGATCTTCATCAGACGGTTGTACTTGGCGATACGGTCGGTGCGGCTGAGGGAACCGGTCTTGATCTGACCGCTGTTGGTAGCGACAGCGATGTCAGCGATCGTGGTGTCCTCGGTCTCGCCTGAACGGTGAGAGGTAACGGTGGTGTAGCCGTGACGGTGAGCCATCTCGATGGCGTCGAGGGTCTCGGTCAGGGAACCGATCTGGTTAACCTTGATGAGGATGGAGTTACCAGCGCCCATCTTGATACCCTTCTCAAGGTACTTGGTGTTGGTAACGAAAAGGTCGTCACCTACAAGCTGGCACTTGCCACCGATAGCGGCGGTAAGCTTAACCCAGCCTTCCCAGTCTTCCTCGCTGAGGCCGTCCTCGATGGAGTCGATAGGATACTTGGTGATGAGCTCCTCAAGGTAAGCGATCTGCTCCTCGGTAGAAAGTTTCTTTCCCTCTGGATCCTTGGCCATACCGGTCTTGAGCTGCTTGTAGTCATAGAAGAACTTGTCGCCCTCTTTGAAGCAGAACTCTGATGCGGCGCAGTCCATAGCGATGGTAACATCAGCGCCTGGCTTGTAACCAGCCTTCTCGATAGCCTCCATAATGCAGTCGAGAGCGTCGTTGATGCCGTCCAGCTTTGGAGCGAAACCACCCTCGTCACCGACAGCGGTAGAGAGTCCGCGGCCCTTGAGAACCTTCTGGAGAGCGTGGAACACCTCGGCACCCATTCTTACACCTTCGGCGATGCTCTTGGCGCCTACAGGACGGATCATGAACTCCTGGAAAGCGATAGGAGCGTCTGAGTGGGCTCCACCGTTGATGATATTCATCATAGGAACAGGAAGCACGTGGCCGTTGGTTCCACCGATGTAGCGGTAGAGAGGAATGTCAAGGTAGTTGGCGGCGGCGTGAGCGACAGCGAGGGAAACACCGAGGATGGCGTTTGCGCCGAGGTTGCTCTTGGTGGCGGTGCCGTCGAGTTTGATCATAGCCTCATCGATAGCCCTCTGCTCAAGGCAGGACATTCCGATGATTTCTGGAGCGATCTTCTCGTTGATGTTGGCGACAGCCTTGAGAACGCCCTTTCCGCCGTAGCGTTTAGGGTCACCGTCACGAAGCTCAAGAGCCTCGTTCTCGCCTGTTGATGCGCCTGATGGAACGGAAGCGACACCGATGATGCCGGATTCGAGTTCAACTTCACACTCGATTGTAGGGTTTCCTCTTGAATCAAGAATCTCCCTGCCAGTAACACGTACAATTCTCATAATAAAATAATGTATTTATTAACTTACTGTTTTTAGTCTCAAAAAAAGGCCGGGGTTTGAAACCCAGCCTTTATATTCTTTCAATTATCACGCCAGATTATTTAACGAGGCAGACAGCCACACGGTTCTCCTCAGGAGTCTCGAATGGATTGACGGTGTCACCGAAATACTCAGTGATGATCCTGTCCTTGTCGATGCCGGCGTTAACGATGGCCTCAGCGACAACCTCAGCCCTCTTCTCGGAGAGGAACTTGTTTCTCTTGGCGGTACCAGTGGCCTTGTCAGCGTAACCGGAAACGCGAACCTTGGTGTCAGGGTTGGCCTTGAGAGCCTCGACAACCTCATCGATCTTGAGCTGCTCGCTCTCACGGATGTCCCACTTGTTGATGACGAAGAGGATGTTGCGTGAAAGTGACTCGAATGCAGGAACAACCTCAACCTTCTCCTCAACTACTGGTTCTGGTTCTGGTTCTGGCTTAACAACAGGTGCCGGTGCAGGTACCGGAGCCGGAGCGACCGGCTTGGCCTTGCCGAAGCTGAAAGTAAGACCGGCCACAGCCTTGATCTGGAAATCAGCCTTTGAGCCCTTCTTTGAGTTGAAGTGGTCATTCAGAAAGCTGCAGTTGCCTTCGAGGTTGAGGGCGATCACGTCAGTGAGTCTGATGTTGAGACCGGCACCGGCCCTGAAAGCAGGAGAGATCTTGTTGTCCTCCCAAAGATAACCGTCAACGAACTTGTCCTTCACGGCCACAGCCTCATCGTTGTTGAAAGCGTAGTTCACGCCGACACCACCGAAGATGTAAGGATTGAGGGTACGGTCATATTTGTAACCAGCGAAGATCGAAGCGATGTCAGCCATAAGGTCAACGGCACCTTCAACATAATTGAACTTGTAAACAGTGGTAGGGCCGTTCACAGCACCTTTACCCTGCCATCCATTGACATTCAGCCTTGCGCCGAAAACAGGCGAGAACTGATAGCCGAATGAAACAGCGGCTGAAGGAGAGATAAGGTCAGAGAATGAGGTCTCACCGATTGTGTGAGCCGCACCACCCTGAAGCTGCATAAACCAATAAGGGTCAAAGTCCTTCTTCTGTGCGTTCGCTACGGACAGAGAAGCCACAAGCGCTGCGCTTGCAAGAATCGCAAAAATACGTTTCATAATATTGTTGAATATAAATTGCACATTTATCGACGCTAAATTACGACAATTTTTCCAATCTGCAAAATTGACTATAAAATATAACGAATAAA
>ENA-OUQC01001432-OUQC01001432.1-human-gut-metagenome-genome-assembly--contig:-NODE-1432-length-12456-cov-3.406096_pt1 | contig 12456 bp, 12 predicted proteins | sample MGYA00237942_ERZ548815 | MGnify/ENA primary metagenome ERZ548815 (study PRJEB26490, sample SAMN05194722) | human gut metagenome | biome: terrestrial biome; feature: human-associated habitat; material... | reverse complement strand
GGACCGCAGTCGGTTCATCGAGGATCAGTATATCCGCGCCGCGATAGAGCACCTTGACGATTTCCACGGTCTGCTTTTCGGAAACAGACATTTCATGGATCTTCTTGTTGGGGTCGATATCAAAGCCATAGCGCTCGCTGATCTCACGGACGCGCTGGGCCACCTTGCGGATGTCATAGCGGCCCTTCTCATCCAACCCCAGCACGATGTTTTCCGCAGCGGAAAACACGTCCACGAGCTTAAAATGCTGATGAATCATGCCGATGCCCAGGTCAAACGCATCTCTGGGCGAACGGATGACGGCTTCCTGACCCCGAACGTAGATATGTCCTTCATCCGGGAAGTAAATGCCGGCGATCATATTCATCAAGGTGGTCTTGCCGCTGCCGTTTTCTCCCAGAATAGAGAGGATTTCGCCCTCGTAGACCTTGAGGTTCACGCCCTTGTTGGCCACGATGCTGCCGAATCGTTTCGTGATATTTTTCAGTTCAATCGCTGTGCTACCGGCCACGATGCTGCCTCCCGCCTTTTTTACAGAATAGTCTTGACCCTCAAGGCTAAGGCGGCGGGCAAGCGCCGCTTCAGGGATTGAGGGTCAAGGAAAAATGCAAAATCAGGCGGGGCCGCTGGGGACCCCGCCCTTTGTTCCGTGTTGAATTACTTGGTGGTGATGCCGTCGATGTCCAGATCGAAGTAAGGAGCAGCACGGTATTCAGACTCATGGAAGTAGCCGTCGGAGATCGCCTCGGTGTCGGGAGTGAAGTCCGCATCGGTATCCACATCCGCCTTGTAAGAGGTCAGCGTCTGGCCGCCGACGGTGAAGGCGGCGGTGTCAAAGACGTGCAGCTCGCCGCTTTCCAGCTTAGCCTTGGCCGCCTCAATGGCTTCCTCGGTGCCCTCCGCAGCGCAGGCGGGATTGAGTTCGGTCAGGATGACGCCGCCGTCCTTGAGGGTCATGGTGTAGTCGGTCTCGATCTCGGTGCCGTTGATGGCGCACTCGATGATGTGCTTCATGTAGGGCTTCCAGGAGATCGCGGAGGAAATCAGCGCGGTGTTGGGCGCGATGGAGATGGTGCTGATGTTGTAGGCAACATTGGGCACGTTGTTCTCTTCGCAAGCCTTGGGAGCGCCTTCGGAGTCAGCATGCTGGGAGATCAGCACGCAGCCGTCCTGAATCAGCGCAGTCGCAGCTTCCTTCTCCTTGGCGATATCGAACCAGGAATTGGTGTACTTGACGTCCATGGTCACAGAGGGGCAAACAGAACGAGCACCCAGGAAGAAGGAGGTCAGGCCGGACTTGACTTCCGCGTAGGGGAAGGCGCCGACGTAACCCATCTTGGCCTGCTCGGCGGTGATGGTACCCGCGTCGATCATCGAGTTGATCTTCATGCCGGCGGCAATACCAGCCAGATAACGTCCCTCATAGATGGAAGCGAAAGCATTGTGGAAATTGGCAAGACCCAGGGTGTGCGCCTGCGTGCCGGTGGCATGGCAGAACTGCACTTCGGGATACTCGCGAGCAGCCTGAATCATGTAGTCCTCATGGCCGAAGCTGTCGGCGAAGATCAGCTTGCAGCCCGCGTCGGCCAGCTCAGCCGCCGCTTCGTAGCACTCGTTGGACTCGGGGATGTTGGTCTTAAACATCACCTGGTCGTCAGTCAGGCCAAGCTCCTGCTGAACCGCCTTGGCAGCGTCCATGAAGTTCTTGTCGTAGGTGGAGTTTTCGTCGTGCAGGAAAATGAAGCCGACCTTGAAGTCTGCGGGAACAGCGGTCGCGCTCTCTTCGGGAGCGGCGGTTTCCTCCGCAGCAGCGGACTCTTCGGGGGCAGCGGACTCTTCGGGAGCCACAGTTTCCTCAGCGGCAGGGGATTCAGTCGCAACGGGCTGAGACTGGCAGCCGGCGAGCATCATCAGCGCCATGGCCAGCACGAGCATAATGGCTAGAAACTTTTTCATCCTAAATTCCTCCATTGATGTGTTTATGTAAATTTGCATTTACATCGAATTCAGCGCCGGAACGTAACGGATGCATCGTCCATCGTTTCGATCACCGCGAGGGACTCCACGCGCACACCCTCGGCGCGCAGGCGGTCTCCGCCGCCCTGAAAGCCCTTTTCAATGGCGCAGCTTGCGCCCGCGATCTTCGCGCCCGCCTGATCCGCGATATCGATCAGCCCTTCCAGCGCCTTGCCGTTGGCCAAGAAATCGTCTACCAACAGGAGATTGTCGCCGGGCTGAATGTAATCCTTGCTCACCACGATGTTGTAATCCGTGTTGTGGGTGTAGGAATGCACCACCGTCGTGTACAGGTCACCGGAAAGATTGCCGGATTTGTGTTTCTTAGCGTAGACCATCGGGACGTGCATGGCCGCAGCCGCCGCCATCGCAACGGGGATGCCGCTGGTTTCGATGGTGAAAACCTTCGTCACCTTCGCGTCCGCAAAGAGACGCGCGATTTCTCGCCCCATCTCCATCAAGAAGTCCACGTCAATCTGGTGGTTGAGAAAGGACCCCACCTTCAGAATGTTGCCCGGCAGCACAGTGCCCTCGCGCAGTATTTTTTCTTCCAGTGCTTTCATGACCGGTTCTCCTCAAATTCCCGAACGTTCATCGCAGACAAGCGTTCTTTTATTCGTTCGAACTGAATAAGAAAAAGCAGACTTAAAGAGATAAGTCTGCCTGCCAATATCGCCTTTCCGCCGCAGCGGAGTTTACCAATAGTCGCAGCTTGCACGGCGCTGCGGTAGAGACATTTGGGCCAACTTTCCAAACATATATTGGCAAGAGTATTCAATTCACCCAAAGAATAGCACACAAAATGAGCAAAGTCAACAAAAATCGAGCGCAATATTCGGATTTTACAAGTCCTTATCAAAATCATAAAAACCTCTTTTCCATTCGTCGCACAGTGCGAAACGCGCCCCGGGCGGATCGGGTTTCGTCTCCTTTTCCGCACGAGGCGCGTTTTTTCGATTTTCAGTCTTTATTCGGATTTTTCGTTGGCATCCACCAGATCGCACCAGACCGTGACGCGGGTTTTGCCGCCCAGCGTGCAGGTGTAAAGCGTCAAATCGTGCCCGCTGTTTACCACCTTATCCACTTCTTCCGGCTGCACGGTTTCCACTGCCGCCACAGCATACAGATAAACTCTCCCGTCCATGTCGGTGAACTGCACCTCGTCCCCGGCCGCAAGCTCCTTCAGCCTCCCGAAATGCCTGCGGTAGTTATGCCCTGCAATCACCAAATCACCGCCCGCCGCTGTTCCGAATTCCCGGCAAGGCGCGATGCGCAGCCGCGCATAGCTCCATTCGTCGATCACGGGCAACTCCAGTCCCAGCGCAGGAACGGACAACACGCCTGCAAAATCATAGCTTTCCCTTTTACTCTCCGCTTCTGCGCTTTCGCTCTGTGCAAGAGGCTCGTCTGCTTCGGGCGTCGGCATTTCCGTCGGTGTTTCTTTCGGAGACGGGGTTGCGGTCGGGTCTTCCTCTCTTTGGGCGATTTCCGATTGTGCGCGCAGCAGCAGGCTCTCGGCTTCCTGTCCCGCGCGCTCGTCATCCGCCCGATTGTACGCAAGCAGGAGCAGCGCCGAAAGAATCAGCACTGCTCCCAGAATCACAATCACAACGCCCGCTTTTTTAGGCATTCTTTCTCTTCTTCAACAACACGATCCCGCCGAGAATCACAAGGATCGCGCCTGCAGCGCCCAGCGCGAACACCGGCCAGTTGAGCTGTCCGGTCTGGATCAGCCGCGCGGTATTGGTGATCGTCACCACATCGCCGGTTGCGGAATAAACCGGTGTGTACCCTGCGGGCACGCTGCTCTCCATCACATGCCAGTTGCCGCCCGCCGGGAGCTTCTTCCAACTGTAGCTCCAGCCGTTGGATGCGTCCAAGCGCACGGTCTCGATCGCCTTATCCCCGCTGTAAAGCGTCGCCAACGCATACTTCGGGCGCTTGTACCCTGCGTCATTGCTCCACTTTTTGTTCACGGTGATGTCCGCGTCGTAGTCCGGATAAACGTGATGATTGCGCGTGTTGGTGATGATGGTCACGTTGCCGTCGGTGCTGTAACTGACCGTGTAATCATAGGGCACCTCAGCCTCTTCGATCTTCCAGGTGTGGTTTTCGATGTTCAGGTCGTCGATTCCGCCGTCGCGCAGCTTGCTGAAGGTCTCGGTCCAGCCGTTGTCCTTCGTCAGCTCCTTGGTGCAGACCACCTTCCCATCGCAGATCAGGTTGGCCTTGACCACATCTTTGGCGTGATCGTTGCCGCTGCCGTCGCTCCACACCTTGCGCACGATCATCAGATCGTCGCTGAAGGCGTTGACTGTGAACACCCAGTCCACCTCGCCGATGCGGTTGGCGTATTGATTATCCAGTTCGATCGGCACCTTGAGCTTGACGGTGAGTGTCGCGGTTTCTCCCTTGAAGAAGCTCCCCAGCAGCACGTCGCTTGCGAGCTGCGCGGGCTGATCGGGCGAGGCGTGATAAATCTCCGTTTCGCCGTTGTAGACCCACATTTCGAGCTTGCTCAGGAATTCGTTGCTCTCCGCGGCGGAAACCTGAGCCTGCGGGGCGTTTTCCTCGCCGTGCGGCACCGCGCGCATGTAGAGATTGACGTAATCGTGCTGCGTGTCGTTGTTGGTGAACACTACCTTCTGCTCCAGCTCATCGCCGGGCATCACGTTTTTGAAGTTGTCGAAAAGGTCGGCGGAAGTGTAGCCGCTGCCGGGCTTGAACTCGAAGCCGCCGCCCGCTTCGCCCTTGTAGGTCAGGTTGATGGCCGCATCTCCTGCGACGGACGAGACGCACATCCCGGCCGCCAGCACGAGCGTCATCAGGAGGGAAAACGCGATTTTCAGCATCTTTTTCATGTTTTCGTCCTCCTTAGTTTCCGGACTTGCTCAGGGGATTATTTTCTCCCCAGGCTTCCTTTACCGCGTTTGCGGGTTCGCTCTGAATTGCGTCGGCCAGAATTTCGACGGAAAGGTCATAGTCCTTAGGGGCATTCCCTTTCTTTTCGCATTTTGTGATCAGGACAGGAGTTTCCCCTCCTGCGGCCACTGCGGTGTTGCAGTACCAATAATCGCCTTGCAGCGTCCATTTCTCACCATTGAAAGTGATGGTGTAATCCGAGTCTTTCACCGGAACAGCGGATACATTGCCGCTTGTATCCTTCCACGTCACAACGATGCGGGCGCGGATGTAGGCGGGGATATCGCCGGTGTTCTGGATTTTCACATCGGACTTCACGCCGTTTTCGAACTTCTCATCGATCGTGCAGCGCACATGAGCGTAGGTGAAGTTGTTCTGCACGGGTTCGCTCTGCGCCACGAGGAAGGCCCATGTGCCGCCGACCGCGCCGGCCAGCAGCACGATGACCGCAGCCAGCAGAATCCCGGAGCGCTTCCAGCGGAACCCGCTCTTGTTGGTGTTACGCATTTTCATGGCCTCCCTTCTCAGTTATTGCCGTTGGGTTTGATCGCGGTTTGCGTTGCCCATCGGTTCTCGCACCACGTACTGCCGTTGAGCCACTTATTCTTCGGGCGAGTGTTTTCGAAGGTCACGGTCACAACGCCGTTCTCCGCATCCTGCGGCTCAACCTTCTTGCCGTTCGCTTTAGGCGTGTACCGCCACGACCAGCCGATTTCCTCGGTGACGGTGTAGGTGCCGGGCTTGAGGCCCTTGATGGTCACTTGACCATCGCCGTGAATCACCACGTCCATGGAGAAGTTGGAATCGTCGTCCTTCTTCACTCGGAACACGAAGCTCTGGTTCTCGTCGATGTCCTGCGTACCGGTTTTCTTGATGGTCAGGTCGAAGGACTTGACGTGGACGATGAAGTGATGCGTGTTCTCCACCTCTTTCCATTTGCAGCCTTCGAACTTACAATCCTCATGGACGAACGTCGTATAATTGGTCACATCGGTAGTACCGATTTTCACCGTAACCTTGACCGGGGTGTCCTTCTCGAACTTAGCCGCAACGGGGCTGTACTCCGGAGCCAGTTCGGGCTTCGTTCCGATCATGGTTACACCTTCATCAGTGCTTTCGCCGTGCTTCCACACCTCGAAGTTGTCCGCCTTGTTGTTTTTGTAATCCGCCTCATCGCCCAGGTCGATCTGGCTGTCCTTGAAGGTCAGCTCCGGCTTGAAGACGTAGATGTTCTTCGTGACCGTCCCCGTTTTCTCCGTCACGGTTCCGGCTCCCGCAGACGCAGACGGCTTCGGCTTTACTGTTACGGTCAAAGTATACGTTGCGTCGTCCGTCAGCTTAGCGTTATCTGCAACCGTTTTTCCGTCCTCATCTTTCTTGCCGATTTCAGACGTGATCTCAACAAATGCCCCCTGCCACGGTTCAAGGCCGTAAGGATTATTCTCATCTCCCGACTGGGCAAGATTAAGCTTCTGGTCGCCAACCTTAACGGTTGCGTTGTCCCTGAGCGTTACATTCTGTATGTTGCCCAGCAGATAGACGTTCTTGTCCTCCGCCGTGATGGTGATCTCCGGGATCTTCACATTGACTGTCGGAGGATCAAATTTGCCATAGTTCTTGCCTGCGCTATCATAGATGCCGTCCGTCTCGCCCACGTTGGTCGGAACGCCGTTGCCGCCCAGGAAACCGTCTCTCACCTTCACCGTGAACTCGATGATGAGCTTTTTGCCGCCGTAGGTGCCATCACGCGGTCCGCACCAGTTGGCTGAGAAGTCGAAGTTCGTGACTTTGAGCGTCCGAACATCGGAACCTACAAAGTTATACGTCACACCCGCAGCTTCCGTTTTAGTGCTCTCATCGAACGTCAGTTCACCGTTGGTGTCTACGCCAGTGCAATCCATGGTGTAGAATTTCACCGCATTAGCATCCGTTCCCTCCGGCATATCGAAGTACGGGGTCACGGTATCCTGAATGTAGCTGTTCGAATCCAGCTTGACGTCCGCGCCACCAACCTCCTGGCTGATCTGCTGGAAGATGCCGTTCAGGTCCGCAGAACTGCCCGCAGAGAGGAAGTAGCTCTTTCCGCCATCCGGGTAAGTTGCATCACCTGTGTTATTCATGCTAGCAGCATTCTTGTAGTTGGAAGATACAAGGTGCATGTACTTGTTGGTGTCGCTCACACCATTCAAGCTCGTAACAGGAGTACCGTTCGCACCGCTAAAGATACCAATCGTATAGACAGTTGCGCCCGTAGCTTTAATGCTCTTACTGGCAGCAATTGCATCATTTGCTACATTGTCATCAAATCCATTGGAATGGTTTGGCTCACCATCCGTGAACATGATAACGACTTTCTTGCGTCCATCGTTAGCTGCACCATTGATAATCGTCTGTGCATGCTGCATGCCATAGTCGGCAGCAGTTGCGCCAGCCGGTCTAAGGCTATTAATGTCGCTTTTCAAAGTTGTCTGACCATTTGCATCAACAGTAGTTAAATTTCTTACAATCTGCGAATAGTTGTAGGTATATCCGTTCTTTCTATATGTCTCATTTCCAACTTGGTTCGTTTTATCACCAGCAAACTTGACAATCGCAATCTGGCTATTCGGTGATTTTTTCGCCACGTTATCAATAAATCCATTTACAGCAGTCTTTAGTGCATCAATCTTTTTTTGCGAGGCGCCATTTCCACTGCGTTGATAAAACTGTACATGGTTTGTATTTAAATCATTTTCACTGGTTTTAGGAGTGACATCATTCCAAAACACCCCAGTCACCCCTTCATAACCCCAACCCTACTTGTTATATCTTTCAGACCATTTAACTTCCTGATATGTCCCTGACCGCATAATATAATTGTTCTCATTCTTGTTCAGATTATATACAGGCGTATAAGTATAACTCTCCATATTATCATCCATCGACCCCGAAACGTCCAGCACAAGCACGATATCCACCGGCTCGGTCGAAACCTGGGTCGTGCTCGCGCCGGTCGCGTAGGCTTCCATGGTGATCTTGTAGGTGCTATCGGTTATTTTTTCTGCCTTCTTATCCAGCACAACGCCGTTTCCGTTGCCGTTGTCCTTTGTGTCGTCCGCAAGCGCTCTGGCACGCAGCAGTCGGGGCATCGCAGGCGCAGCCAGTAGCGGTCCAACGTCGGTATAGCTGATGATGGGCAGTCCTTCCTCACCCGGCTCTTCTTCGCCCTGGAGGGACTGGTAGTGCTCCTCCAGCGCGGCCTTCTGCTCGTCGGTGAACTGGGTGAACTGCTCCTCGGTCAGGGCGGCGAGGATCGTGTCCATCTCGTCGGCAGTGGCGCACGCCATCAGGGAATCGTAGACGGAGTTTGCGTCAAAGGGCTTCACATACAGCGGGCGGCCCTCCTTGTGGGCTTCGCCTTCGGCGGCGCCGCAGGTGCACTGCGCGGGGGTGGCGCTGGGCGCGGGCGATTCACTCGTCTCGGGGGAAGCGCTCGGCGCGGCGGTTTCCGTGGGCTGCGCGGTGGGCGCGGCGGTTTCGTCGGGGGCGGTCGTCACCGTTGTGGTGGGCGCAGCGGTTTCGCCGGGGGCGGTCGTCACCGTCGCGGTGGGCGCAGACGTGGTCGTCAGCACGGGCGTGATCGCGTTATCCGCTTCTGCGCGCGCAGGGATCACGCTCGGCACAAACAGAGCGGCAAGCATCGCAAAGCTCAGCAGCGCTGCTCCTATTCTCTTCTTCATGCTCTATCGCTCCTTTCAGGTCAGGGATTTTCGGGCGGATTCGGCACCGGAGTGGGCTCCGCCTGCGTGTCAGAAGGCCAGCCCTTTGCCGCCTGCGGGCTATCCCCATTGTTGGCGGACTGGACAGCGTAGACGATCACCTTCACATGGGCGGTGGCGTTCTGATATTCGTTGCCCATCAGCGGGTCGAAGGTGACGGTGGTGAACAGCGGCTCGGTGGTCTTGCCGGGTTCCAGAGGGCGGTTGTAGTAATAATAGCCTTCCGATTCCGAATAGGTCCAATTTCTATTGTCAAAGTTCAGGCTGACAGGATCGGATTTCATCGGCTTCTGATCCGCGCCGTAGACATTCTTCTCCACGTACAGGCGGAGGAATGCCGCGCCCGTGCCGGTGTTTTTGACCTCGACGATCTTGGTGACCTTTGTGCCGGGCATCACGCCGGTTTTGTCCTGGAAGGGCTGCGTGCGGGCATCGTCCGCCCACTCGTTGAGCTCGATTTCGACATTTCCGGTGGTGATGACGTTGTGCGCCGTACCGGTATCGGTGAAATACGCCAGGGTTCCGGCGGCCGTGACGGCAACAAGGATCGCCAGCACCGACACGATCAAGAGTTTTCGCTTCATTCTCTTCGCTCCTCTCAAGCCTGTATTATTGAGCAAAACGGTGATTCTGACCTGTTTTTGCAGGCCATGCGAGAGCATCCGGCCGATGCGCCGGGTGCTCTCGCATGGCCTGCACCCCGGGAGAGCGGGGCACAGGACCATGATCGTATAGGGGAAAATTACTTATTACTTAGCATCAAACGCGGCAAAAGCTTCTTCCCAAGTATCGAAGCCATCAGCCTGGATCGCTTCAGCAACAACATCGATTCCGAACTCACCATTCTGAGCAATGCGAGTCGTCACATCGTTACCAGTCATTTTTGCCGGAAAAGCGATCTGAGAGAACATTGCGGACGTATCAGTACTGGCATTCAAAACCGTGGTGTATTTCAGGGTCGCAACAAAATCACTGGTGGGATGATCCGGGCCAGACATATCATAAGCAATGTCAACAAGCTCCCAGCCCTCACCGAGCGTATTGTTGATAAGAGCATTGAATGCATCCTCCTGCGGAGCAGTCCAGACGTTCTCGTTGTAGAGGCCCAGCCAGTTCATGCCGTTTTCAACGGTAACAATAGCGCGGATATAAGCACCGTTTTTGCCAGTGTTATGGACAATCGGGTCTTTGGTCACAACAGCACCGGGATAAACGTCATAGTCGTTGCTGGTAACACGGTCGCCCTCTTGATTATTGATGTTGGTTTCATCAAGTTTAATCTTGACATCGCCCATCGTGAATGTATTCGCGGCGGTCTTGGTATCCGTGAAATACGCAAGGGAGGCGCCGACGATGGCGATGGCGGCAAGTGCGATGCACATGCTGAGGGCAAGAATCTTCTTTTTCATTGGTCACAGGTCCTTTCGTTTTTATATTCGGGGAAAATGGTTTACAAGGTTAACTGTGGTGGTTACTTACTAGCTTCCGCCCATGCGGCAGCCGCCGTATTGAAGCCGTCCTTCTGCACGGCATAGGCCGTGAACTTGAGCACCTGATTACCAGTGATGTCTTTGATATCTTCCTTCGTCAGGTTCTCAGAGACAGTTACCTGATTGTTAGTGAGAATGTTGAAGGTCGTGTTCTGCGTCACAGCACCGACTTCGCGGTAATAGACACCAGGTTGGTTATTCAGTGCCGTCCAGCCGTCCTCGCCAGTCTTGACAGAGTAGGTGACCTTGTCCTGAACAAACGTACCAGTCTGCTCAACCTTTATAAACAGCCAGCAGGCTTCAGAACCAGCCTTAACTCGGACGGTCGGGTCTTTCGGCAGATTTACGCCGGGGATGATCTTGTAATCCTCAACTTTCTTGACCTCGGTCGTGCCAAGCGTGTTGCTACTTGCAACATAATTGTGCTCGAACAGGTCAATGTTGATATCCCCATAGGTAAAGGTGTTGACCACAGGATCGGTCTTGGCGGTCAGCCAGGCGACCGTGCCGCCGATGGCGCAGCCGATCAGCAGCGTCACCGCCAGCATCGCGACAACGAGCTTGCCGCTGAGTTCGCGGAATTTCTTCATGCTTTTTTCTCCTTTCCAAATCGTTTGATCTAACTGTCGAATGGATTACTTAAATGCCGCCCATGCATCGTCCGCGTTATCAAAGCCGTCCGCCTGAATGGCATGTGCAACGATGTTGATCTCGATGTTGCCAAAGGCAGCCAAGGTTTCGTTCGTCCAGGTTTCAGGAACCTTAATTCCAGTAAACAGCGCTGGAAGCTTGGTGTTAGTAGTCGTGGCCGGAACCTTATCCTTGTAACGATATTCGTAGGTGATGACGGTATACTCGGCTCCGTCTTTGGTCTTTGTTTCGACCTTTTTATCGTTACGAACCCACTTTGCATCATGCCCGGTAAAGATACCATCAAGCTGTGTGGCAAGCTGTGCGTCCGTCAGAACCTTGTCAAAAGTGACAGTGACCATCTGGCGCACATAGGATGCTTCGCTACCCGCTTCAACAGTCACCGTAGGATCCTTGGTGTAGGTGTGGCCGGGCAGCAGCTTGTAGCTGTTTTCCTTGACGCGTTCAGCATTTGCAACCGGCTTACCATCAGCATCTACCTTCGCCTCGTCCAGCTTGATGGCAACCTTACCAACGGTGAAGGTGTTGGTTACCGTATCCGTCGAGGTCAGGTACGCCATGGTGCCGAACACCGACGCCGCGACGAGCAGCAGGGCGCAGGCAACCACCAGCAGAGCTTTGAACTTCTTCATGTTGGAAACCTCCTTCTCATTTATGGGCAGCCTCGTCGGGCGCGTCCGGCGCGGAGCCGTCCGCCTGCGGGGCAGAACCATCGCTGTCTTTTCCGGCCTTGCCGGACTTCTTTTTGCCTTCGCCGTCCTTGGCGAACACATCGGGCAGGAACACGAGGATCAGCAGCACCGCCGCTCCCGCGATCGCGACATACATTCCCGGCGGATGCTGGATGTAATTGGCGACGTAGCCGAGATAGGGGATGGTAAAGACCGGCGTGCCGAGCAGATTGTTGCTGTGCACCAGGCCGCCGTCCTCGCTGTCGTTCGCATCGCCCTTGGTGCGGAAGCGGACGACCGACGCATCCTCCTCGTCCGGGACGACCTCCACCACGCGGTGGGTGGCGACGGTGTCCTCATCGAGCATAAAGGTGATGACCTCGCCCGCCTGAACGGTGAGCGGATCGATTTTTTTCACATAGATCAAAGAGCCTGTGTGATAGGTCGGCTCCATGGAGCCGGAGAGCACGGTGAACACCTGCAGGCCCACCAGCCGCGCGCCGACCAGCAGCAGCGCCAGGATCACCACCAGCACGACCAGCACGGTGCTGACCGCGTTCCAGATTTTCCTAAGAAGCATAAAACCCCGGATTCCTCCTTGCGCCGAAAGCACACAGCGTTATGCCGTATCTTTTCTGTGTTCCCAGCCGTCTTTCGCATCTTTATTTCGTTTTTTCATGCGAATTTCGTTCTGCGCTTTTCTATTTTTATCTCGGCGCTGACTTTACTAAATAATACCACGAACGTTAGAAATTTGCAATAGCTCATAATAAAAAATATTGAATTATACATTTTGTGCAAAACATATCATAAAATTGTACATAAAACAATTCTTTTTATTCGTTTTATAGAAAATCTTTATTTTGTTTTTGTTCAATATAATTCTGCATTCTCTGTCATTCAGCAGCTCTATTTTTCATTCAAACAAATTGGCAGTCCTCACGAAAG
>ENA-OUQC01001431-OUQC01001431.1-human-gut-metagenome-genome-assembly--contig:-NODE-1431-length-12470-cov-3.852437_pt1 | contig 12470 bp, 9 predicted proteins | sample MGYA00237942_ERZ548815 | MGnify/ENA primary metagenome ERZ548815 (study PRJEB26490, sample SAMN05194722) | human gut metagenome | biome: terrestrial biome; feature: human-associated habitat; material... | reverse complement strand
CAAGTGTTATTATAGTATAATGTGTTTTGGTTTGCAAGCATTTTTTTAAAAAATTTTTGATTTTTTGAAATAAACGAGAAAAAAGAGGAATATATATGATATTTGACACGCATGCCCATTATGACGATCCTGCCTTTGATCAGGACAGGAATGAGCTTCTTCCGGGAATGAAGGAGCAGAATGTAGGGCTTATTGTAAATGTGGGAGCCAGCCTTTCATCCTGCCAGAAAACGCTTAAGCTGGCAGAGAGCTATCCATTCCTGTACGGGGCGCTTGGAGTGCACCCTTCGGATACGGCATATCTCACAGAAAAGGATATGGACTGGCTGAAGGAAAAAGCAGCCGGAAAAAAGATCGTGGCCATCGGAGAGATCGGTCTGGACTATCATTATGAAGAACCGGGCCGGGAAGTGCAGAAAAAGTGGTTTATCAGACAGCTTCAGATTGCACAGGAGCTGAGCATGCCGGTGATCATCCATTCCAGGGAAGCGGCGGCAGATACCATGGAAATTCTGAAAAAATACGGAAAAACCAGAGGGGTGATCCACTGCTATTCCTATGCCAGGGAGCAGGCAGAGGAATACTGCTCTATGGGATATTACTTTGGGATTGGCGGCGTTTTAACCTTTAAAAATGCCAAAAAACTGGTGGAAGCAGTAAAGATCATTCCCCTTGACAGGATCCTGCTGGAAACAGACTGCCCGTATCTGGCGCCGGAGCCCTTTCGGGGAAAGAGAAATCAGTCGGCGTATATTGATTTTGTGGCACAAAAGCTTGCGGAGCTGAAAGGGATTTCCAAGGAGCAGGTGATAGAAGCGACAGCCCGGAACGCAATGGAATTTTATGGAATAGATGAAAAGGAAGAGGCATAGAATATGGCATATTTGGGAACCCCCTCGGCAACGGCTGCTGTGATCGAAAAATATCAGTTTAATTTTCAAAAAAGATATGGACAGAACTTTCTGATCGATACCAATATTTTAAAAAGGATCATAGAAGAAGCGGGAGTAACGAAAGAGGATTGTGTGGTGGAAATCGGGCCGGGAATCGGAACCATGACCCAGTATCTGGCAGAAAGCGCCAGAGAGGTCGTTGCAGTGGAGATCGACAAAAATCTGATCCCTATCCTGGAGGATACCTTAAGCGGATACGATAATGTGACGGTGATCAATGAGGATATCCTGAAGGTAGATCTGAGGAAGCTTGCAGAGGAAAAAAATAACGGCAGGCCAGTTAAGATCGTGGCAAATCTTCCCTATTATATCACAACGCCTATTATTATGGGCCTGTTTGAAAATCAGGTGCCCCTTTCCAGCATTACCATTATGGTTCAGAAGGAAGTGGCGGACAGGATGCAGGTTGGCCCGGGCACCAAGGATTATGGCGCGCTCAGCCTGGCAGTACAGTATTATGCCAGACCGGAGATCGTTTTGCAGGTTCCCCCTGCCTGTTTCATGCCAAGGCCGGGAGTGGGAAGCGCTGTGATCCGGCTTACAAAGCATGAACAGCCGCCGGTGCAGGCAAAGGATGAAAAGAAACTGTTTGCCGTGATCCGGGCAGCTTTTGGACAGAGAAGAAAAACGCTTGCAAATGCACTTACAAACGGTTTTTGTTATGAAGCTGAGAGCGGAAAGACACAAAGGGTTACGAGGCAGCAGGTTTATGACGCTTTAGAGCAGATGAAGCTTAGCCAGACCATCAGGGGAGAAGCGCTGACTCTTGAGCAGTTTGCAGAATTATCTGATTTACTTTGAGGGTTTCCTATGGTAAACTTAAAAGATGAAAATAGGAATATTATGCCCTAAGATAAATCGTTAACGTATGAGGTGACTACCTTGGATAAATATGAATATAAAGTCCGTGCAGATGAAATAAAATCCCTGATCTCAGAAGGAGAATACGGGGAAGCCGTTAAGATCGCAGATACCATTGACTGGCGCAGAGTAAAAAGCGTTATGATGCTGTGCACCATCAGTGATCTATACAAAATTAACAGAAGATATGAAGACAGCCGTGATATTCTGCTGCTGGCCTATGAGAGGCATGCAGGCGGCCGTCTGATCGTGTATTCCTTATGTGAGCTTTCCATTAAGCTGGGAGAATTTGTACAGGCGCTGGAATATTATAAGGAATTTGTACAGCTTGCGCCAAAAGACAGCGGCAGATATATTCTGCAGTACAAGCTCTATGAAGCGCAGGAGGTCAGCTTAGAGGAACGGATCGAGGTTCTGGAAGAGCTCAAAAAGAGAGACTACCGTGAAAAGTGGGCATATGAGCTTGCTTACCTTTATCACAGGGTTGGCCTTGAATCCAAATGCGTTGAAGAATGTAATGAAATGTTCCTCTGGTTTGGGGAAGGAAGATATGTGTTAAAGGCCCTGGAACTGAAAATGCTTCATGAGCCTTTAAGTGAGGAGCAGCAGGCTAAGTATGAGCAGATGAAGGGGAACGGCGGGTTTGTCAGTTCCGATTATGCTGCTGACCAGGAGGCCATCAAGCAGGAGGCAAACAAAGAAACAGAAGAGGAAGAGGATAACGAATTCGGTATCCAGGAAAACCTTCTTGCCAGCGATACACAGGAAATGCCCCCTAAGGAAGAGGATGAGATCCAGGTTAAGACGGTGGACGTAAGCCAGTATAATACCCTGAACCTGCAAAAGGAACTGGCAGAAAGCATGAAGGAATTTCTGGAGAACAATAAAACCCAGAACCTTCCTGTAGATGAAATTGCGGAGGAAGCACAAAAAACTCAGATCTATGAGCCTGTTACCTCTGAAAATCTGATCGGGGAAACCCAGGAAGAAACAGACGCCCAGGAGGAGACAGCAGAGGAAGAGCCGGAAGCTGAAGAAAAGACAGCCACCCTCAGACAGGATACTGACGAGATGCAGCTGATCACAGAAGAGGATCTGGGTGGAAAGAATAATTCAGAAGAGGTCTTTTTTGGCAATACGGAAGAAGTCAATATTGAGGATGTGGTTTCCAAGCTTGCCAAGCAGAATGAGGACAAGTCACCCTTTACCCCCATTAATCAGAAGGAGATGCCCATAAAGCAGGAGGAAGTACCGGCTGCTCCTCAAATTTCCAAGAGCCCGCTCAGCGACACAGGCGTGATCAGGACGTTTCATAAGCCTTCAGGCTTTGATAATATGCTTTCTCAGGAGTACGATGGACAGATCTCATTGGTAGTTCCTGAAAAGGAGCAGGTTGAAAAGCAGATCACAGGACAGCTCAGCATAGAAGATGTAATGGCTGAGTGGGAGCGGATCAAGCAGGAAAATGAACGCAAGAGGATGGAAGAAATACGAAGACGCGTTCACCAGCAGACAGACGCCTTGTTTGAGGACTTTGACGAGTCCACCAAATCAGGTCTTTTGGAGGAGCTGGAAAAGGCCATGGTCACTGCAGCCATGAAGGAAGAAAAAGCAAAGGCAGCCAGTGAACGCCCCCGGGTGGTAAAAGTTGCAGACATAGAGAAGCAGGAGCCTGCTGCGGCCAAAGAGAAAACAAAACCGGCAGAAGCAGCAGAGAAAGAAGTCTTAGAAGAAACCGAAGAGATTGAAGAAATTGAAGAAATTGAAGAAATCCCTGCTTTAGAGGAAGAGGAGGTTTCTACAGAGCCTGTACCGGAAGAAGATATGCAGGAAGAGGACTTTGAAGAAGAACAGCCGGAGGCTGCAGAGGAGACTCTGGATGAGATTTCGAATAAAGCTTCGGATGAAGTTTCCGAGGAAGCCGGCGAGGCTATAGAGGAACCGGATGCTTCGGAAAAGGAAGAAGAAACCGAGGAGGCAGAGTCACAGGAGGAAGTTTCCGAGCAGAAGAAGACCGGAGATGTAAGGGAGATGACAGACAGCGAAAGAGAGCAGTTTGCCCCCTTTATCCATCACAAACGTACCAGAAGACAGATCGTTACAACGCTTGATAATATCAGCATGGCTTCCTACACGGGAAATGTGATCGTTACAGGAGAAGAAAGTGCGGAGGCAACCGCCCTTGCCAAGGTTCTTGTAAAGGAAGTACAGCTTTCTGACAGTAATTTTTCAGGAAAGGTTGCAAAAATTTCCGGCGCTACCATGAATAAAAAGGACGTAGGGGCAACCCTGGCAAAGCTGTCCGGCGGGGCGCTGATCATTGAAGAAGCCGCCTCCATGAAAAAGGCTGCAACGGAAAGCCTTTTAAAGCAGCTTAACCAGGAAGGAAAGGGGCTGATCGTTCTTTTAGAGGACACAAAGGCAAATATCGCGTCCTACCTGGAAAAATATCCTGCCCTTTCAGAGGCGTTTAACCTGCGGGTGGATGTGGAAGCGCTGGATGACCAGACACTGGTAAAATATGCTCAGAAATATGCAGTTGAACAGGAATATTCCATTGACGAGCTTGGAATTCTTGCACTGCATACAAGAATTGCGGATATGCAGACCAGCGACCATGAGGTAACGCTTGGGGAAATAGAAGAGCTTGTGGATGAGGCGATTTATTATGCCGACCGCAAGACGCCGAAGCATTTCTTTGATGTTTTATTTGGAAAGCGGTATGACGAGGAAGATATGATCGTTCTTCGTGAGAAGGATTTTATGCATTACTAAAAAATGGAAACCGGGGGTTTAAGGTATGGATGGTGAAGTTTTTATTTCTGAGGCGGATCAGTATCTGTTTGCCCAGGGAACACATTATGACATTTACAAAAAGTTAGGAGCGCACCCTTCTGTGGAAGATGGAAAAAAAGGCATGTTCTTCGGTGTGTGGGCGCCCAATGCAGAAAGTGTGCATGTGATCGGAAGCTTTAACGGCTGGGACGAAACAGCTCATCCTATGACAAAGCTGGGGCCCGGCGGGATCTATAAGCTGTTTGTCCCGGGTGTGGGAGAAGGAGAGCTTTACAAATTTCTGATCACAACGCCCTCAGGAGAAAAGCTGTATAAGGCCGATCCCTTTGCAAACAGTGCAGAGCTCCGCCCCGGGAATGCGTCGAAAACCACGGATATTTCCGGCTTTAAATGGACGGATGAGGTCTGGATGAAGGAACGGGAGGGGAAGGATTATAATCAGGAACCCGTTGCCATTTACGAGTGTCATATCGGCTCCTGGATGAGACATCCCAGACCGGAAGAACAGGGATTTTATAATTACCGGGAATTTGCAGACCGGATCGTGGAATATCTGAAGGAAATGAAATACACCCATGTAGAGCTTATGGGAATTGCAGAGTATCCCTTTGACGGCTCCTGGGGGGACCAGGTGACCGGCTATTATGCGCCGACGTCCAGATACGGAGAACCCAAGGACTTCATGTATCTGATCAACAAGCTTCATAAGCACAAGATCGGCGTTATCCTGGATTGGGTTCCTGCCCATTTTGCTACAGACGCCCATGGACTTGGATGTTTTGACGGAGAGTGTATTTTTGAGGATCCGGATCCCAGAAAGGGAGAGCACCCGGATTGGGGAACCAAGATCTTTAATTATGGTAAGAACGAGGTAAAGAACTTTTTGATCGCCAACGCATTATTCTGGATCAAGGAGTATCACATTGACGGTATCCGTGTAGATGCAGTGGCCTCCATGCTGTATCTTGATTACGGCAAAAAGGAAGGCCAGTGGGTTCCCAATAAATACGGCGGAAATAAAAATCTGGAAGCCATTGAATTTTTCAAGCATTTGAATTCGGTGGTACGGGGAACCTATCCGGGCTTTATGACCATTGCAGAGGAATCTACCGCATGGCCCAAGGTAACAGGAAATGTGGAAGAGGGCGGTCTTGGCTTTTCCTTTAAGTGGAATATGGGCTGGATGCATGATTTTTGCGAATATATGAAGTTAGATCCTTATTTCCGCAAGGATAATCATTATGCCATGACCTTCGCCATGAGCTACAATGACAGTGAGAATTATATCCTGCCTCTTTCCCATGACGAGGTAGTACATCTGAAATGCTCCATGGTCAATAAAATGCCCGGCTACAAAGCCGACAAATACGCAAACCTGCGCTGTGGATACGCTTACATGCTGGGTCATGCAGGCAAGAAGCTTCTGTTTATGGGACAGGATTTCGGGCAGGAGCGTGAATGGAGCGAGGAAAGAGAGCTTGACTGGTTCCTGCTGCAGGAGGATCTGAATAAGGGACTTCATGAATATGTGAAGGAACTGCTGAAGCTGTATCATAAGTATTCCTGCCTGTATGAGTTTGATGACAGCTGGAAGGGCTTTGAATGGCTGAACTGTGATGACAAGGACAGAAGCACATACAGCTTTTACAGACGGAATTCCTCCGGTAAAAACAACCTTATGTTCATCATTAACATGACGCCTATCAAATGGGAAAATTATAAGCTGGGAGTTCCCGCAAAGAAAAAATATAAGTTGCTTTTGTGCAGTACGGAAGAGAGGTTTGGAGGAACCGGAGAGACGGTTCCCAAGGAAATCATGGCAGAGGCAGAAAACTGTGATTACAGGGATTACTGCATAACGCTGGATCTTCCGCCTTATGCTGCAGCGGTATTTGTATTTTAAAGTATTAAGGAATGAAAAAGTTATGCCGAAATAAAGGGTGAATGCAGGAAGCATTTACCCTTTGTTTTTTGGAGCAGACATATGAATATAATATTGGATGAGAAACAGATCAAAGATGCTCAGGCATATACAAACGTAAACAAAGGGACAACTACATACCGTACCCCGGAAAAGACCGGTGAGGTTAAAAATTCCGGGTTTGCATTAGACATTTCTGGCACAGTTATGGATAACAGCGCTTATACAGGTCACGGACGGACCGCAGAAGAGGTTATGCTGGATGCAGGGCAGGAGGATATTACTGCCCGGCGAAACTATATGGCAGTTATGTCTAATTGTATGTCTGACGAAGATTTTGCAAAGCTTCAGGAGGACGGATTTCATCCCGGCAGTACGGAAATTGAAACAGTTGTCACCATTGTAGACCATATTAAAGCAGCCCTTGCACTCTCCGGCAGGGAGGTGGTTGGGTATACGGATACCATCAGCCAGGAGGCGCTTACTGCAATTACAGGCAGCGAAAGCTTTGCCCTGCAGCTTCAGGAGCAGTTCCGTGAGAAGGATATTCCACTCACAAGAGAAAACGTAGAAGCAGTATGTAAGGCATGGGATATTCTGCAGCAGACAGGGAACATAACCGAAGGATCCAAAAGATATCTGGTAGAAAATGAGATGGATCCCACTCCCGAAAATCTGTACATGGCAAAATATTCAGCGACAGAAGGCGCAGACAGACAGGCAAGGGGCTATTACAAGGACGGAACGGCAGGTTATTTTGCAGAAAAGCCTGATGTGGTGGATTATGAGAAGCTGAAGCCACAGATGGAGAAGGCGATCTCAGAGGCAGGATTTACTGTGACGGAAGAGACCCTTGCAGATGCAAAGTGGCTTTTGGAAAAGGGAATTCCCCTAAATACAGATACGTTTTGCTTATTTGAGAAAATAAATGACGTGGCACTGCCTATGGAGCCGGAGCTTTTTCTGGAGCTTTCGGCTATAGCCATTGCGGATGGAAAAAGACCTGCCAGGGCAGACCTTTCCAAGACGCAGACAGATTATGAAAAGGCAGCCTGGCTGCTTGAAAAGACCAAACAGGTATCAGAAGAGGCGGTGGATCAGGCAGCGGACCGCAGCGACGCCTTTACCCTGCGGAATTTATTTGCTGCACAGGAAGCCTTTGGAATGTCAAAGGAACTGACGAGGGCTGGCGCGGAGAATATTAAGGGGCGCAGGCTTTTGGAAGAGATCAGGCTTTCCATGACGGTTCAGGCTAATTTGAGACTTCTGCGTCAGGGCTTTCAGATCGAGACAGCTCCCCTGGAAGAGCTGGTGGAAAAGCTGAAGGAGGCTGAGAGCAGCTACCAGATGGCGCTTACCGGAGAAAGCACTAAGGCCGAAGCAATGCAGAAGGCATCCTTATATGAAAAGACCTTAAGCGCAGTAGCAGGGATCAAGAACTCCCCTGCAGCGATCTTAAATGAGTTATCGCCGGAAAGCACCCTGGAAGAAACCTATGAAATAGGGAAAACAAGGGCGGCAGATTATGAAAGGGCGCAGGAGCGTTACGAAAAGCTGTGGACTGCACCCAGAGCCGATATGGGAGATTCCCTGCGGAAGGCATTTCGGAATGTAGATGATATTCTGAAGGATCTTAATCTTGAGGTAAATGAAGAAAACAGAAAAGCTGTCAGGATCCTGGGATACAATCAGGCGCAGATCAGTAAAGAACATATAGATCAGATCAAAAAAATGGATCAGCTTCTTACCGGCACGATCAAAGAATTAAAGCCGGGGACAGTGCTTTCCATGATCAGAGAGGGTATGAACCCCATGAAAATGGAGCTTTCCGAGCTTTCTGATTTCCTGGAGCAGCAAAATCAGGAATCCTCCGGACAGGAAATGGAATCCTACAGCAAATTCCTTTATCAGATGGAAAAGCAGAAGGAGATCACAGAAGAAGAAAGAAGCGCTTATATCGGTATTTACAGACTGATCCATCAGGTAGAAAAGTCGGATGATGCGGCAGTAGGCGCCATCTGGCAGAGCGAAGCGGGATTTACACTGGAAAATCTGCTTTCCGCAGTGAGAACCGCAAAGAAAAAGCATATGGATTACACCGTCAATGATGACTTTGGCGGTGTTAACAGGGCAGATACAGGAACGGAAAGTATTTCCGATCAGATCGAAAAGGGCTTTTCCTTATCACAGCAAACAAACAGGGAAGAACTGAAGGGCTTTTTGGAGCAGGCGCAGGATGAGCAGCTTCAAAGAGAATATCAGTCCCAGGAGGCCCAGCAGATCCGGAAAGTGGCGGAATGCGAGGATGCTATTTTAAAACAGCTTTCTGATTACGGACAGAGCGTAACGGCGGATCATCTTTTTTCCGCAGCGGCGCTTATGAGAAATCCGGAAGAGATCTTCAGCCAGCTTGGAAAATACTGTACAAAAGCCGGAAAAAGCGATCCCAAGGAAGAAATTTTGAAGGCCGGGGAAAAGCTTTTAGAAGGAATGGAAAGCAAAGACCGGGAAGAGGCAGCCTATGAAAAATTCCAGGAGGAATTGAAAGAGGAGCTTACCCGGGAAGGCTTTGAAGGAGATCATGACGCCCTTGACATCAGGGCAATGAGCAATCTGTGTAAGCATCTTTCCTTTATGACAGCCATGGCGAAGGAAGAAAATTATCAGATCCCTGTGGAAATCGGCGGGAAACTGACCGCCATCAACTTAAAGGTGATCCATAAGGAAGCGGAAGAAAGCAAGGCTGTTGTGACAATGAACAGTGAAGCAATGGGAAAGATTGCGGTGCAGCTTCAAATGACGGAGGAAGGCCTGGAAGGCTTTTGCATCTGCGAAAGGAAGGAAAGCACAGAGCTTTTGCAGGATTGCCTGCAGCAGGAAAACGGCATGGCCGGAAGCTTTTATTTTGCAACAGGTGAGGATCTTGATCTTGCGGAGTTTTCGGGGAAGCACACAGAGGGAAGGATAGAGAAGCCGGGAGCAGATGTTCTTTACCGGGCAGCAAAGGATCTTATCGGTTATATACAGGAAGCAGGAAATAAGAAAGGGAGTATGACACATGAAAATCAGCTATAACGCATCAGCGGTAACCGCTAACAATGCATTAACCAGAAATGATAACAGTCTTCAGGAATCCCTGGCAAGATTGTCATCGGGACTGAAAATCGTAAATGCAAAGGACAATCCGTCCGGACTTGCCATGAGCAAGCGTATGAATGCCCAGATCAAGGGATTAAATCAGGCAACGGATAATGCCGGCGACGGCGTATCGGTGATAGAGATCGCTGATGGAACGCTTTCAGAAGTCCACAGTATGCTCCAGCGTATGAATGAGCTTGCGATCAAGGCCGGAACAGGCACCGTGACAGATGATGACAGGGCTATGATCCAGTCTGAGGTATCGCAGCTGAAGGAAGAGATCACCAGAATTGCTTCCGAAACGGAATTTAACGGACAGAAGATCCTGGATGGCTCCTTTGACCTGAAGGGATATGCAGATCAGATCGATGCAAAGGTAACCTATTACAGTGACGATATTATCAGCGGAGTTTATACGGTTACTTCCATGGAGGTAGAATATGAGGCAGACGGTACCATCAAGGAGGTGAAAGACTTCCAGGGCGGCACCGGCTTTCCGGCGGATGCGGAGGTAAGCCAGGTGGATGGAAATATTGTCACCATTAAAGGGGCCGACAATTTTGAGATCAAGCTCCGTCTGACAAATACCACGACTTTTACCGATTTGAATTTGAGCCTGGAAGGCTTTGGAGCAATGGATACCCAGATCGGCGCCAATGAAGGCCAGCAGTTAGCGATCAGGATCCCTAAGGTTTCCCTGGAAAATATGGGGATTTCGGCTGTAGATATGAGCACCAGGGAAGGGGCGCAGGAAGCCATTGACAAGGTTGCAGGGGCGATTAAGTATATTTCCTCTACGAGAAGCGGGCTGGGAGCTTATCAGAACCGTTTGGAGCACACCATCAATACCCTGGATATTACCAGTGAGAACATGACCAGCGCGTATTCCAGGATTATGGATGTGGATATGGCAGAGGAAATGACGGAATATACCACCATGCAGATCCTTTCTCAGGCAAGTACCTCCATGCTGGCACAGGCAAATGAAAGACCTTCACAGGTACTTCAGCTTCTTCAGTAACAGGAAAAGGTGGGAAGGGCTATGACCAAGGAATTAAAACAGCAGTTTACGCTCAGGATCTCTCAGGCAAATAAGTCGCAGCTTGTTGTGATCCTTTATGAGATGATGATAACGTATTTGGATGAAGCAAAGGAAGCATATGACAGACAGGACAGGGCAGGATTCCGGGAAGGGATCCGCAAGTCAAGGGGCTGTCTGATGGAGCTCATGTCGTCCCTTCATTTTGAATATGAAGTGGCATCCAATCTGCTTTCCCTTTATCTGTATGCAAACAGAGAACTTGCCAGAGCTGATATCAGAAACAGCGTCACAGAGCTTGTTCATGTGAAGGCGATCATGTCCAAACTCCATGATGCTTATGAAAAGGTAGGAGAGCAGGATACATCCGGTCCTATTATGGAAAACACGCAGACCGTGTATGCAGGGCTTACCTACGGCAAGAACACGCTTACGGAAAACCTATACGATCAGGGAAGTAACCGGGGTTTCCGTATTTAAGGTATTTTTTTGAGGAATTTCTTCAGGCAGCGGGGCAAGCCTTGCTGCCTGTTCCATTAGGAACTTATAGCGCTTCAGCACAGAATTCACTTCGTAGATGTAGCAGTCGATCAGATCCGGTTCTGTTACATTGTCAAAGCCTGCATAGGCGATCTCCAAAGCTTTTTTGGTTTCTTCAAGATCAGAGAGCAGGGCATTTCGCTTGATTTCCTCTTCTGACAGGGTGCGGTTCACCTGACAGCTCCGGCTAAAATACATTTTCATAACATCCTTCTTTCCGGTGGGGTACCTTGGGCTTTTTTACATCATATTCCGGGAATAACCAATAATTACCTTTCTTTCAAAAGAGTATGAACAAAAAAATATTGTTTATTCCGTCATGGAGGAAAAAGAACAGGCATATATTCTAGCGGAGGGTGGAAAAGCATATGGAAAACCAAATGGGAATGATTTTGATCGTAGGAAGCCTTGTCATTGTTCTGCTGATCGGTCTTGTGAAAAGCAGGGCGGAATTTATCATTAATTTTGTCCTTCGGGGCGTTACGGGAATGCTGATCATTTACTTTGTCAATTTCCTTCTGGCAGAAAAAATACCTTCTCTGTGTATGGGATATAATCTGGTTACCTTTCTGGCCAGCGGCATTTTAGGACTGCCCGGTGTGGCGCTGCTTTATGGAGTCAATCTTTATATGAGCTGGTGACCGGCGCTCTGCATAATCATAGGAAATAAAGGTGCTGCGTCAGCGCCTTATTGACATCCGTTAAAGGCTGAAAACATAAGGGTTTGCGGGGCTTTTGAGGGCTGTAACAAAAACTGCGATTTAGGGGTTGCACGGATAAAGACCTCGCAAGTTTAGGGGTTGCGATTTTACGCCCCAAAATACGGCAGGAAAAGGAGATGACCCAAATGCCGACACCGAAAAACAAACGCAAATTCGCACTATGGCTTTACCCCGAAACACTCGATAAAGTAAAGCAGTTATACACCGAGGATGACTGCCGGAGTAAATCTGAATTCATCGAAAAGGCGGTGCAGTTCTATATCGACCACCTCACTGCCGAGGATCAGCGCTCCATGCTGCCGAACGCAATGCTGTCCTCTATGAAAAGTATTGTTGCCGAGAGCGACAATCGCATCTGCCGATTGCTTTTCAAAATGGCGGTGCAGCTTGCGGTAACGATGAATGTGGTGGCGGCGAACAGCGAGATTGACGATGTCTCTCTCGAACGGCTCAAGGGTGAATGCGTAAAAGAAGTAAAAAGGCTCAACGGCAATTTTACT
>ENA-OUQC01001429-OUQC01001429.1-human-gut-metagenome-genome-assembly--contig:-NODE-1429-length-12487-cov-3.384331_pt1 | contig 12487 bp, 12 predicted proteins | sample MGYA00237942_ERZ548815 | MGnify/ENA primary metagenome ERZ548815 (study PRJEB26490, sample SAMN05194722) | human gut metagenome | biome: terrestrial biome; feature: human-associated habitat; material... | reverse complement strand
TCTGATTGACCGCCGGGATCTGCGCAGCGAATGTATTTTTACCATCGACGGTGCGCAGGCCAAGGACTTTGACGACGCCGTATCGATCACCGTGCAGCCGGACGGCTGGACGCTCGGGGTTCATATCGCCGATGTGAGCCATTTTGTGGAGGAAGACGGGTATTTGGACAGGGAAGCTCTTAAACGCGGGACAAGCGTGTACTTGCTTAACCGCGTGATTCCGATGCTGCCGGAAGTGCTTTCAAACGGCGCGTGCTCCCTGAACGCGGGCACGGACAAGCTGGCCTTCTCCGCGCTTATCGAGCTCGACAAAGAGGGCCACATCACAAAGTACGATTTTAAAAAGACGATCATCAATTCCAAGGTGCGCGGTGTGTACAGCGAGGTCAACGAAATTCTGGACGGCACGGCATCGGAGGAGATTTTGAACAAATACGCGCCCGTCATGGAGTCCTTGATGTCGGCGAAGGAGCTTGCCGATATTTTGAAGGCGAACTCCGCAGCCCGCGGCACCATGGAGCTGGACAGCGGCGAATCGAAATTCATTCTTGATGAAAACGGCATTTGTATCGACATCATGCCGCGCGTTTCCGGCGAAGCGGAGCAGCTCATCGAGCAGATGATGGTGACGGCGAACATTGCGGCGGCGAAATTCTCGCTCGACCATAAATTGCCGTTCCTCTACCGTGTGCACGGCACCCCGGACCCGAAGCGCGTAGAGGAGCTTGTGACGCTGTTGCAGCTCGTGGGCGTTCCGTGCAAGGAGATCGTAAAGCCGAACCCCGAAACGCAGGATTTCGCCGCGATCCTCGACCGCGTGCGCGGCCTGCCGTGCGAGACGCTTGTTTCTCAGCGTTTGCTGCGCACGATGGAAAAAGCGAGATATTCGACGGAGGAGACCGGCCACTTCGGCCTGGCGCTTTCCGATTACAGCCACTACACTTCGCCGATCCGCCGTTACCCGGATACGTCCATTCACCGCGTGCTTTCCGCGTTTGTGGAAGGCATGCCGGCAGAAGAGGTGCGCCGCCGTTACGCGCAGTTCTGCGAGACCTCTGCGACGGAATCCTCCCGCAATGAAATTCGCGCGCTCATCGCCGAGCGTGACGCCGAGGACTGCTACATGGCAGAGTACATGAGTCAGCACATCGGCGAGCACTTTGAAGGCACCGTGACCGGTGTGACGATGCGCGGTGTGTTTGTGCGCCTTGAAAACAGCGTAGAGGGCTTTGTTTCGCTCGACGCGTTCGAGGGCGAGGATTTTGTGTACGACGGTCTTATCACACAGCGCAGTCCGAAGCGCGAATTGACCATCGGCACGCCGCTGCCGATTATCGTGGCTTCCGCCTACGTTGCGACCGGCAAGGTAGACTTCGTGCCGGATAAAGAGAAGCTCGACATTTAAGGTATGAAAAATTCCCCTGCATCATAAGCTTTTCCGACAGGATAAAAATGGGGGAGAGCGTATGCGGGGAATCAAAAGGCTCATCGGCTCGGCAATGCTGGGCGTTCTGGCGCTGGCGGTTTTGTATTTTACGGCGCCGTACACCGGAGTGTATATTCCCGTCAGCCGGCTCAGCGTGGCGGTATCCGCTGTGCTTGGCGTGCCGGGCGTGACGCTGCTCGTTTTGCTGAGCCTGCTGTAAACGTATAGATGTATTGAAAAGAAAACTGCGGTTTTGCCGCAGCGGAGAGGAGTTTTAACATGTTTCTGATCAACGCAAACGTACTGGACGACAAATTCTGCCTGCGCAAGGCGGATATCGAGATCGAAGACGGCAAGATCGTGCGCCTTGAGGATTCTTTGCCGTACAAAGAGGAAGACCTCGTTGTGGACTGCGCGGGCTACACCATTGTGCCGGGCTTTGTGGACGTTCACGTGCACGGCGGCGCGGGTGCAGATTCCAGCGACGGCGACGCAGAGGGTCTGCGCAATATGGCGAAGTTCCTGCTGACGAAGGGTGTCACGTCCTTCTGCCCGACCACGATGACCGTTTCCGATGCGGAGATCTTGAAAGCGCTCGAGACGATTCGCTCCTGCATGGACGACAAGGAAGGCGCGAAGATTGTCGGTGTGAACCTTGAGGGCCCGTTCATCTCGCCGAAGAAAAAGGGCGCGCAAGGCGACGAGTTCATTCAGGCGCCGGATTACGACGTGTTTAAGAAGTATTACGATTCCTGCGGCGGCATCATCAAGCTTGTGGACATTGCGCCCGAGTGCGACGTGCGCGGCGATTTTGTCGAAAAAGCCTCGAAGCTCTGCACCGTTTCCATTGCGCACACCGCAACGGATTACGACGGCGCGGTGGACGCGTTCAAAAAGGGCGTAACCCATGCAACGCACCTGTATAACGCGATGTCCGGCCTTGCACACCGTGCACCGGGTGTCGTGGGCGCGGTGTTCGACAACGAAAACGTCTGCGGTGAGCTCATCTGTGACGGCATCCACATTCACCCGGCTGTGGTGCGCACGACGTTTAAGCTCATGCCGGAGCGCGTGTGCGTCATCAGCGACGCGATGCGTTTGAGCGGCGTGGAAGACGGCGGCCAAGGCATGCTGGGTGTGAATATGGTCACCGTAAAGGACGGCAAGGCGACATTGCCGGACGGCACCATTGCAGGCTCTGTTACAAACCTGCACGCGGAACTCAAGAACCTCGTTTCCTGGGGCATTCCGCTGGAGACCGCCGTGCGCGCCATGACGCTGACCCCGGCGAAGGAGATCGGCATGGAAAACGAGATCGGCAGCCTTGCACCCGGCAAGCGCGCAGACCTTGTTGTGCTCGATGAGAACCTCGAGATTGTCGCGGTTTACCACTGATGCTTTTGCCTTTGCCGTGCGGCCTTGACGGCGGGGCATGAGGATAGAATTAGGGAAGAACAGAAAGGAAAGAAAATATGTATTGCACAAATTGCGGAAGAAAGCTCCCCGAAGACGGCTCGCCGTGCGTTTGCCGGCGACAGCCTGCACAGCCCGAGCAGCAGACGTACACACAGCCGGTGCAGCCGCAGCAAAACTACGGCGCACCCGCGCAGAATTTTCAGGCGCCGCCGCAGTATTACGCGCAGCCGCCGGTGCAATACCCGGTGCAGCGACCGGTTTCACCCGTGCACGGTGTGCTGAAAAGCTTTTTCGCGTCTCCGCTGTTCCTTATTACGGCGATCCTCTTTTCGGTGAATTTGCTGTTTCAGATCATCGCAAGCCTGTTCCCGCAGGATCCGGCGTATATTGTAAATCAGATTTACAGCAGCCTGCCGTATGAAATGCAGTTTATCGTTTCGCCGGGCGACCTGTACAGTGCGCTTTCGGATGCGCAGAGCGGCACCACGGTCGGTACGGTCATCGGTATGCTTATCACAGGCGGCTTAATGGCTGCCGCGTACTGGATCACGTACATATCTGCGAAAAACCCGAGTGTTCCGGCGGCAAAAACGGCCGGCCTCACCATCATGAAGGTGTTCAGCATCATCAGTCTTGTTGTGATGAGCCTTGCGGAGGTGCTGTGCGTTGTTCTTGCCGTGATCTTCGGTGTTGCCCTTGCCGGCAGTGACTACGGCTACATGGATGAGATGATGATCGGTTTCTTCATCATACTCATTGCGGCCTGCATCATCGGCTTTGTTGTGCTCATTTTTGAGATCATTTACGAAGCAAAGGTCATAAAGATGCTGAACAGCGCGAAGAACGCGATGCTGACGGGCATGGTTCCGAATAAGGCTTCCGTGTTTGTGGCGGTCATCTGCTTCATTTCGGCGGCGGTGTCGTTCTTCTCCGTTTTCGGCGATGCGGTACTGTACGGCTGGATCCGTGTTCCGCTCGGCCTGACGAGCGTTGCGCTCAACGTGCTTTATGGTCTGCTTGTTCTGCAGTTTAATAAGATGCTGAAAAACGCAGGCATGACTCGATAAAACAAAATAAGTGAACGCGACCCGCTTCCGGCCGCGGCGGGACGGTGTAGTTCCGCTGCGCGGAAGCGGGTTTTGCTTTTAGGGGACATGAAAGTATGGTGGAAAATACAACATATATCACCAAAGCGGAGCCGGCAGAGCAGCAGGAAAAGCGCGCGGAGGAAATTTTGCGGGACATGCTTTCTTCGCCGCTGTTCTTCATGTGTGCGGTATTGGTCACACTGAACGCCGTTATTTCGGTGATCGTCAGCGGTATGAACGGATTCGGCGATGTATACGGCGGTGCCGTGACGTTTACTTCGTGGGCGTTTCAGATAATCTTTACGGGAAAAGGTTACACGGGGATACCTGCGTATCCTGTATTGTCGGCGGTGCTTTCGGGTATATTCGGCACAGTAACGGCGGCAGTCTTTTGGCTTCTGTATATTGGCGCCAAAAAACGGAAGCTTTGCGGTGCGGGTTTTAAGACGATGAAAGTCGCCTTGCTTTGCCGCACGGTAGCATTTGCTGTGACGGCAGCTGCGCTGTTTGGTATCATAGTCGAATTTATCGTATATGAGATCACCACAGGGCCGAGCCCGACCGCAGATATAGTCGATTACCTTTTCGGATATTTAGGATACGGCATTATGTTTATCGGCGGCATCGTAAGTGCGTTATCAGCCGTTTGCTGTTTTATGATGGTGCGGTCGCTGCACAACTCGGAAAAAGCCGTGCGCGGGGACGGCGCGCTGCGGACGATCCCGCGCTTTGCGACTTGTATGTATTTACTTTGCGCGAAGCTGATCGTGCCGGTGATGCTCGTTGTGGTCGTGGTTATGGTTCCGACTTTTAAAATCGACGATATCGGCAAGTTATGGGTGTTTTTACCGCTCATATGCAAAGCGGCGTTGAGCGCTTTATTTGCCGCCTGCACCGTTAAATTTAATAAAATCGCCGATAAAGCGAAAGTTTAGACGTATTTAAAAGGAGGTTCGGTTATGTATTGCACGAATTGCGGGAGGAAGCTCCCGGAGGACGGTTCGCCTTGCATGTGCGGGGCGCAGAACGGGAATTTCAACACGCAGCCACCGCAGAATTTTCAGGCGCCGCCGCAGTATTACGCGCAGCCGCCGGTGCAGTACCCGGTGCAGCCGCCCGTGCGCCCGGTCACGCCGGTACACGGCATGTTAAAGCGGTTTGCGTCGTCAAAGCTGTTTTTCATGTGCGCGCTGCTTTTTACGGTGCAGATGGTCGTGTCGGCGGTCTCATCGGTGATTGAGGTGTTCACGGTGCTGCAAAATCAAGCGTACCTGCTGGAACGCACGCCCGTAGGCACGAATTTCAGCGTGGAGCTCAACGTAAACATCGTGCCCGTTCAGAATATTCTGGTGCTTATCGGGCTCTGGCTGCTGTACGCCTCCGCGAAGAAGACGGACACGCCGTTCATGAGCACAGCGGGCGTCACGCTGTTTAAAGTGACGGAAATTCTCCGGATCGTCGGGTGCGGTATTCTTTGCGGACTGTTGCTGCTCGTCGGTCTTTTGGTGCTCCTCGCATCGAGTGGCGCCCCGAACGTGACAAATTACACTGACTTGCCGGACAATATCGCTATTTTGATAATGGGCGTTGCTTTCGTGGTCGGTTTGGTGTTGAGCGTTCTGCTGCTTTTGTACAGCATTAAAATGCTCGGCGTGTGGACAAGCTTGCAGTGCGCGATACAGGTGGGCGTGCTGCCGAAAAAGCTGCCGGGGTACGCGCTCGCTTTGCAGGGATTTTCGATTTTCTGTGATGTCGTCGCGATTATTGCGTTCATCGTTCTGAACGAGTGGATCCTCATCCCGGGCAGCCTGTGCAGCATTGCCGCGCGGGTATATGTCATCCGCTGTATGGCGGCGTATAACCGGGAGGTTGCGGGGATGGAAGCGACACCCGTGATGTGAGGTGCGAAGATGGATAGCCGAAATGGTGCGGCACGGGAGGTATTGAAACGCGCGGCGACATCCGACCTCTTTTTGACGTGCACGGTCTTGCTTTCGCTGAGCGCGGTGCTCTCGGGAGCGTATTTTGTGCTTTCGGGCGTTCCTATGTACGCGCAGAACACGTATGTATTCAACAAAACTGCGTTTCCGCACAGGCTGTGGTATGACCTCGGCGTGGAGCAGTTCCCAGTTTCAAACCTCGTCGCGGTTGCGGCGTTTTGGGTGACGTACGTTTCCGCAAAGCGAAGCCGCGGGGTGGATTTTCGTACGGCGGGCATGACGATCCTGAAAATATGGGCGGTCGTGCAGATAGTCGTCGAAAGTGCGCTGATCTTAGTTTTGCTGTTTTTCGGCGCGGTCGAAATTTTCTGGCCCGCAGAGCGGCTCGAATGGTCGACGGGGCTTGTGATTGCAATCATTATTTCTCTCTCGGCTTTGCTTGCTTTGCTTTTAATCTACGCCACAAAGCTGTTCGGGCTGATGCGAAATTGGACGCGCGCGGTATGGGACGGGGCATCCGTGAAGAAAATACCGTTCTATATGATCGTGATGCAGAGCGTTTTTGCGGCGTACAGCCTGACAATCGGTTTGGGGCATATCGCGGCGGGCGACGCTGGCGGCGCGGTACTCTCTACAACCGATGCCGCGGCGAAGGTCGTTTTGGTCGTGTGCATGGTGCGGCTTGATGGGGAATTGAGGGTAATTGCTTGATGTTTTTTGCGGACTTGTTATGCAAGTCCGCTGGGAGACCCACTAATTGGGTCTCCCACACTTTAACAGTCCACCGGACTGTTAAAGTTCCCGTCCTGATTTTTTGAATGCAAAAAGATTTCGCCATTTGCGAATGGCGACTTAGGGCGTTGACCCGAGACCTCACGACCTTTTGAAAAAGGTCGACGAAAACTTTATTCGTCTTGTTTCACATCACAGCAGTGTAAGCTGTTCAACTTCTACGGGGATCAAGTGGATGACCTCAAGGCCCTCTTTTTTCGCTCTTCTTACGGTATAAGCGGTGCCGCCGCGTTTGGCGGCAGGGTCGCGCAGATAGCAGACGCAGTAACCGCTGCGCGCTACCATGGCGTCGTCACGCCGCAGCATACAGTCCGGCGTATACCGTTCAAAAAGGAATTCCGCGGTATCGGCTTGCTTTAAAATTTCACGATAGCGGCGCTTTTCCGCAAAGTGCCAGCGGTCGCTTTGCCCTTTGCACGGCAAAATGAGGTGCAGCCGCACGGGCAGAGCTTCGCGAATTTTCAAGACGGCTTCCGCTGCCATGGTGTCAAATCCTCTTGCGCCGCCGGTGTAAAACTCCGTCACGCCTTTTTCTGCATATAATCTTTGAATTTCGGAGAGCAGCGCCGCGCGGAGCGGTTCCCGGTCTTCGGGCGGAATTTCTCGGTGTCCTGTAAAGCAGCAGGCATTTTTCCGCATGGCACAGCCTCCTTTTCGTTTGATACTCATAGTTTACAGCTTTTTCATACCGCTGTAAAGATGTACGGTGGACTTTAAAACCAATCTGTGCTAAAATTGTTCCGAAACTCAAACGGAAGGAATTTCGTCTTTATGAAAGCAAACGTAAAGCGCCCGGCGCGTTTTTCTTTTAAAACGATTACGGAAAAGAAAGCGAAACATCTGACGCTGATTTTTGTTGCAGTTTTGTTTTTGGTGATCGTCGTCTTGGCGCTGTTTCCGCTTTTGGACCGCGAAGAAGAACGGTACGAGGTGACGACCTACGCCATGGGCAGCTACGTGCAGCAAACCGTTTACGGCGAAAACCGCGAGGACGCGGCCGTGAAAGCGGCGGACGCGGTGGAAGCGCTGGAGCAGAAAATCTCCTGGCGTGTGGAGAACAGCGATATTCAAAAGCTGAATAACAACGCGGGCAAGGACTGGGTGACGCTGAGCGATGAAACGCTGAACGTTTTAACGCAGGCGCAGTCGGTTTCGGAAAAAAGCGGCGGCGCATTCGATGTGACCATTGCGCCGATCTCGCGCTTATGGGACTTTGATGACGAATTGAACGAAGTGCCGGACAGTGACCTCATCACATCCTTACTGCCGTATGTGAATTACTCTTTGCTGCGCATAGACGAAACGGAGCAGACGGCGTCTTTGAAAAATCTCGGCATGGCGGTGGACCTCGGTTCGGTCGGCAAAGGTGCGGCGTGTGACGCGGCAGTCAGAGCCTACGAAGAAGCGGCCGCAAAAGCGGCTATCAGCGCGGTCGGCGGCAGCGTGGGTGTATACGGCGAAAAAAGCTCCGGCAAGCCGTGGAGCGTGGCGGTGCGCGACCCGAACGGTGACGGCTCTCTCGGTTCGGTAACGCTGGCGGAGGGCTTTGTCTCCACCTCCGGCAGCTACGAAAAATACTTTGAGCAGGACGGCGTTTTATACCACCATCTGCTCGATCCGAAAACGGGCTACCCGGCAGAAAGCGGCCTTGTTTCCGTGACGGTTATTGCGAAAAGCGGCGTGCTTTCCGATGCGCTTTCCACGGCGTGCTTTGTGCTCGGCAGAGAAGACGGCATGAAGCTTCTGAAAGAGTTCGACGCTGAGGGTATTTTTATCGATTCGGACAACAACATCACGGTGACGGACGGACTGAAAGACCGCTTTACGCTAATAAGCCGTGATTACACGCTTGTTTCCTGAAAGAGGGGCTGCGATGGAAAAGCGAAAATTTTCATGGAAAGAAGCGCTCCTGCTCGTTTTGGTGCTCGCTGTGGCGGCGGGCGTGTATCTCTATGCCAAAACACGCCCGAAGGGGGCAGAGGCCGTCATTGAGCAGGACGGCGAAGTGTACCGCCGCGTTGTGCTGGCCGATTTAAAGGAGCCATTAACGCTGGAAGTGAACGGCGCGGTGATTGAGCTTGACAAAGACGGCGCACATTTCGTTTCAAGCCCGTGCCCGGACAAAATTTGCGTGAACAAGGGGATTATCAAGCGTGCGGGAGAATCTGCCGTGTGCCTGCCGCAGCGCGTGAGTGTGCGCATAGAGGGCGGCGACAGCGAGATAGACTCCGTAACGGGATAAAAGAATATGACCATAGAAAAAGAGACGCACCAAAAGGTACGCCTCTTTTTCTGAAGGGATAAAAAATGAAAAATATAAAAGGTAAGGTAAACTCAAATTGAATGTGCAAAGGCTTACTTCTTTGCGGGCGGCTTGATCTTGCCGATGGCCGTAATGATGATCTCCGCAACCTCGTCAATATCGAATTCGGAAGAATCGATGGTGAGGTGATAATTCGAGAGATCGTCCCAGCGCTTATTCGAGTAGAAGTTGTAGTAATTCGCTCTTTGCTTATCGCGTTTTGTGATAAAATCGGAGACCTTCTTCTCATCGCACAGACCCTTGCTCAAAATGCGCTTGATGCGCGCTTCCTTGTTGGCGTGGATGAATACGCGGAACACGTTGTCGTACTCGCGCAGGATGTAGTCGCCGCAGCGTCCGATGATGACGCACGGGCCTTTATCCGCAGCCGACTTGATGATGTCGCTTTGAAGAATGAACAGCTTATCGTTGATGGGCATATCGTTGATGCCGGTGATACGGCTTCCGAAGGTGTAGTTTCCCATCACCATGGAATACAAAAGGCTGTTGCCCGCTTTTTCGTCCGCCTTTTCAAAGACTTCCTCGCTCAGCCCGCTCTTTTTTGCCGCCATGGCGATCAGCTGCTTGTCGAGAAGGGGGACATTCAATTTTTCCGCCAGGCGCTCGCCGACCTCGTGGCCGCCGCTTCCGTACTGACGCGCAATGGTAATAATCGGTAACATAGACTCGCCTCCTCGGGTTTCTCAACATAAAGTGTACAAAACACCCGTTCCGCCCATCTCTATGCGATAAAACCGGAAAGGGGATTGTAAAAACACTCTAAAATGAGAGAAAATACTCGAATGATTTGTATGTATTTTCTATAAAATATCTTACTCCACTTTTCCCGAAATGTCAACAGGCAATAGAAAAATTTCTTCGTGAAAGAAATAAATCGTGGAAATACTTGAAAACAGGGCCGGATATTTATATAATTTCCACATGGAATAAAAGCGGGAAGGCGCATACGGCATGGCAGTTTTCATTCGGCATTCACCGCTTTTTCACAAAAGTGCGTTATGATACAGGTAAACGGAGCGGAACAGTTAAAAGGAGGCCTTGTCATGTACAGAATTTTAGTCGTGGACGATGAAGCGAAAATTCGTCTGCTCATCCGCAAATACGCGGAGTTTGAGGGGCACGAGGTGACGGAAGCGGAAAACGGCATGGAGGCGGTGCGCCTGTTCCGCAAAACGCCCGATGCGTTCGATATTGTCATCATGGATGTGATGATGCCGGAGCTTGACGGTTTTTCGGCCGTGGCGGAGATTAAGAAGATTGCATCGCCGGCCGTCATCATGCTTTCCGCACGCGGCGAGGAGTATGATAAGATCCACGGCTTTGAACTCGGCGTGGACGATTATGTCGTGAAGCCGTTCTCTCCGAAAGAGCTGATGATGCGCGTTGCCGCTGTGATGAGCCGTGTGCAGCGCACCGCAATACCGAAGCACGAGTTGTTCCGGGCGGAGGGCCTGACAATCGATTTTACCGGACGAATCGTCACGGTGGACGGCGTGCGTGCCGATTTGTCCCCGAAGGAATACGACCTGCTGTTTTACATGGTCAACAACCGCAACATCGCCCTCACACGCGAAATGCTTATCACAAATGTTTGGGGGTATGATTTCTACGGTGACGACCGCACGCTGGATACGCACATCAAGCTGCTGCGCCGCAGCCTCGGCCCGTACAGTAAATTCATTGTGACACTGCGCGGCGTGGGCTATCGCTTTGAAACGCACGGCGCATAAGGACGGCGAGACTATGGGCGAACAGACAGTAAAGAAGCATAAATTCAAAAAATGGCGCAAGCCGGGCATACGCATGCAGGTCATGCTGGGGTTCGTGCTGTTTACGGCGGTCATTGTGACGTTGCTGTGGACATTTCAGATTACACTGCTCAACACATTTTATAAAGCCATCAAGGTCAATGAGGTGCGCAGCGTGGCGAACCGTGTGGTGGCGATGCTGGACGAAAGTGCCTCCGCGAGCGATTATTTTGAAGTGACGCGTTCGACGAATATTTCTATCCTCATTTCCAACAGCGACGGCTCAAATGTGTCGTTTTCCCCGGCGGCGCGCGGCGGCGTGCTGGAGCGCTTTGATTACCTCGATTGCAAGCAGCTTTTCACCGAGGTGAAAGCGGCGGGCGGCAGCGTGATGGACGACAACATCACAGACCCGACGAGCACCATAGAACGGCAGGACCGCACGATCATTTACGCGCAGACGGTCACGCTTTCGAGCGGGAATGAGTATCTTGTGCTGCTGTCCTGCGACGTGATTCCGGTTGATTCCACGGTGGAAACGCTGAAAATACAATTGTGGTGTCTGACGGGCGTAATGATCCTGCTTTCGTTCGGGCTGGCACTGTTTATCTCTTCGCGTCTTTCAAAGCCCTTGGAACAGATGAACGAATCTGCAAAGCAGCTGGGCGAGGGAAAATATGACATCCGTTTCCCGGAACAGGGCGCAAGAGAGGTGGCGGAGCTTGCCGCGACACTGAACTATGCCGCGGCGGAGCTGAGCAAGGTTGAAGATCTGCGCCGCGAGCTGATCGCCAATGTTTCGCACGATCTGCGCACGCCGCTGACGATGATCTCCGGCTATGCCGAGGTGATGCGCGACATTCCGGGTGAAAACACGCCGGAAAACGTGCAGATCGTCATCGACGAAGCGAACCGCCTGACAGGCATCGTCAACGACCTTTTAGATCTCTCTAAATTACAGGCGGGCGCATTGACGCTGACGGTTTCCGAATTCAATTTGACGGAGGATATCCGCAATACGCTGCACCGCTACGACAAGTTGGCGGATTTCAGCTTCCCGTTCACGTATGACCGCACGGTGTATGTTTGCGCCGATCAGCTGAAAATTTCGCAGGTGCTGTATAACCTTGTGAACAACGCCATCAACTATTCGGGCGGGAACAAGACCGTGTATATCGACCAGACTGTGACGGAAAGCACAGTGCGCGTATCTATTCGCGATACGGGCGAGGGTATACCGGCGGATAAATTGCAGTACATCTGGGATCGCTACTATAAGGTCGATAAGGAGCACAAACGCGCACAGGTCGGCACGGGATTGGGGCTTTCCATCGTGAAGAAAATTCTGGACCTGCACGGCGGGCGGTACGGCGTCGCGAGCGTGGAGGGTAAAGGCAGCACATTCTGGTTTGAACTGCCGGTGCTGCGTACGGAATCTTTGATTCTGCCGGAACCGCTGACATTACCGAAACAAAAAGCTGACGTGGAACGGGGCGAATAAAGTTTTCGCCGGCCTTTTTCAAAAGGCTGCGGAAACCCGGTCAATGGGTTTTCCAAACGGCGTTACGAAACGTCGTCAGAAAGATGTTCACAGTCGGCTGAATTAAACTGAAAACAGCAAGCGTAAACGAACTAAAAGCGTACCCGAAGGTGATTTGGGCGCGCTTTTTTCGCACAGAGAACGAAACACGAAATTCGTATTTGTGAAAGATGTATCAAACTCAAAAGAGGCCCGCGCGGCTTTTGTTTTACTT
>ENA-OUQC01001427-OUQC01001427.1-human-gut-metagenome-genome-assembly--contig:-NODE-1427-length-12508-cov-3.561873_pt1 | contig 12508 bp, 10 predicted proteins | sample MGYA00237942_ERZ548815 | MGnify/ENA primary metagenome ERZ548815 (study PRJEB26490, sample SAMN05194722) | human gut metagenome | biome: terrestrial biome; feature: human-associated habitat; material... | reverse complement strand
CTGGGGCTGGCTGCCTTTCTGCTGGCACTGGCCGTCCAGATCTTTCTCAGCTTTTATCAGTCCGGCACCGTGATGCAGCGGCTGGACGACCAGATGGGCCAGTTCAACGCCATCAGCCGGTTTCAGGGCGGCGTGGAGCGCGGGCTGACCGTCCTTGGCGATTACCGCTGGGAGTACGGCGACGCCGACGCCCTGCTCAGCGGGCTGGACAGCGCGTTTTCCACCACCGACGCCTGGCTGTGGCGCATCGACGGCAGCCTCGAGACCGTGAGTGAGGAAGAATATCTGCTCTACAGCGCCGTGTGCACCACCTATAAAAGCTACACCGCCCTTGTGGAACAGCTGGAAGCTGCCGTCCGCACCGGCGACGATGCCGGAGCCGCCCGGCTCTACTACGACCAGGTCCTGCCCTGCGGCAGCTACCTGCGCCAGTACACCCAGCAGCTGCTGAACACCGCCATCTCGGACGCCCAGGGCACCTACACTGAGGTGTCCGCCCTCAGCGGCCGGGTGAAGTGGGCCCAGACCGTGGTGGCCACCGTCTGCCTGGTGCTGGGCTGCTTCATGGCCTGGTCGGTGATCCGGCTGCTGGACCCGGTGCAGCAGATGATCGGTGCGTCCCGCGACATCGTGGCGGGCAAATACGATGCACCGGACGTGCCGATCCCCGGCGGCGGCCGCGAGATCGTCCAGCTGACCGACGCCTTCAACAAAATGAAGCACTCCATGGCCCAGCAGATGAACACCCTGCAGGAGCGCAACGAGATGGAGCGGGAGCTGCACCGCCAGAAGACCGAAGCGCTGGAGCTGCAGAACCGCATGGAGCGCAGCCGGATGCAGCAGCTGCGCAGCCAGATCGACCCGCATTTTCTGTTCAACACCCTGAACGTGATCCAGCAGACTGCAAGCACGGAGAAGGGCTACCGTACCCAGGCGCTGATCATGGCGCTTTCCCACCTGCTGCGCTACAGCCTGATGAGCAACGACGAGCAGGTGCCGCTGGCCCGGGAAGTGCGGATCGTGGACGAGTATTACTCGATTTATCACGTCCGCTTCGGCGACCGGGTGAAGATGGTGTGGCGCATCTCCGACTCCCTCGATTTGACGGAGACGATGGTGCCGTCCTTCATCTTGCAGCCCATCGTGGAGAATGCCTTCAAGCACGGCATCTCGCCCAAGGAAGAGGGCGGCGTGGTGCGCATCCGCATCAACCCGCTGCGGGATAAGGGACTGCTCTATATCAGCGTCTGCGACAACGGCGTGGGCATCCGGCCCGAACAGCTGGCCCAGCTGAAAGCCGCGCTGGCCCAGCCCGGGGAGCGCTGGGAGCATATCGGCGTCTATAATGTGGCCGCACGGCTGCGGCTTCTGGATAAACGGGGGCGGCTGGTCATCCGCTCTCACCCGGGCCGGGGAACGGCCATCAGTATGTACCTGCCCCTTGTAGAACTTTTGGAGGAGGATTTGGACGATGATACGCCTGTTGATCGCGGATGACGAAAAGCTGGAGCGGGAGGCGCTTGCAGAGCTGGTCCAGCGCCGTTTTGAGCGGGAAGTGGTCCTGGAGGTGGCGGAAAATGGCCGCAAAGCTGCCGACACGGCGGTGCTGTGGGGCGCGGACCTCATCCTGATGGATATTGAGATGCCGGGCATGAGCGGCCTCGACGCTGCCCGCGCCGTGCTGGCCCAGCGGCCTTCCTGCCGGGTCATCTTCGTCACGGCCTACAGCCTGTTCCAGTATGCCCATGAGGCGGTGCATCTGGGGGCCTGCGACTATCTGCTCAAACCGGTGGATCCCGACGAGCTGGAAGCCTCGGTGCGCCGGGCTATGCGGCAGATCGAGACGGAGCGGAAGCTGAAAGAGCTGGCCGCCGCCCAGCCCCAGCCGGAGCAGACGGAGACCGAAGAAGAGGCAGAAGACGCCCCCGAGGAGGGCGAGAACAGCCAGACGGCCCTTGTCATGGCTCACGTCCGCCGCTACCTCGAGGATAATTATATGTTCGATCTGTCGCTGGACAGCGTGGGCGAGATCCTGCACATCAGCCCGGCCTACCTGTCGGCGCAGTTCAAGAAGTATCAAAAGATGAACTTCCTCGACTGCCTCACCGAGCTGCGCATCAACGCGGCGAAGGAATTGCTGGCCGACCCCTTCCGCTCCTCGGCGGAGGTGGCGTCGATGGTGGGCTACGAGGACGCCAGCTACTTCGCCCGGGCGTTCAAGAAACGCACCGGCATGACCCCCACCCAGTATCGCCGTCAGGCCGGCCAGAAGGCAAAGGCCGACCCGGAGGCCGGGCTGTGAGCGGGCGGACGATTTCCCGCCGCAGTGTGCTGGCGCTGGCCGCCTGTACGGCGCTGGGCGCTGTGGGCTGCAGCAAGACGGAAGAGAACACCGGCCCGGAGCTCATCCTGCGCTACGCCGAGAACCAGCCCGAGGATTATCCCACCACGCAGGCCGCTCTGGCCTTCGCCGACCTTGTGGCTGAGCGGACGGAGGGAAGGGTCAAAGTCGTGGTCTACAGCGGCGGGGAGCTGGGGGCCGAACAGAGCGTCATCGAGCAGATGCAGTACGGCGGCATCGACTTTGCCCGCGTCTCCCTGAGCCAGCTGGCCGAGTATCAGCCGGCCCTGAGCGTATTGCAGCTGCCTTTTCTCTATACCGATGCGCCCCAGATGTGGCGGGGGCTGGACGGGGAGATCGGCGATGAATTCCTCTCCGGCCTCGGCGCGATGGACCTCGTGGGCTTGTCATGGTTCGACGCCGGTGTCCGCAGCTTCTACACCCGCGAAAAGGTGGAGACGTTGGCGGACCTCGCGGGGCTGACGCTCCGGGTGCAGGAGTCGGACATGATGAGCGAGATGATACTGGACCTCGGCGCAAAGCCCGCGCAGGTGGTCTACAGCCGGGTCTATGCAGCCCTGCACAACGCCGAGATAGACGGCGCGGAAAACAACTGGCCCAGCTATGAGGCCATGGGCCACTACGAGGTGGCCCCCTATTTCTTAAAGGATGAGCACACCCGTGTGCCGGAGCTGCAGCTGGCCAGCGAGGCCGCGATGGAAAAGCTGGCGGAGCTGGACGAACGCTTCCCGGACATCATCCGCACCTGCGGAAAGGAGAGCGCTCTGACCGAACGCCGCCTCTGGGCGGAGCGGGAGGCCAGCGCCGAGAAGCATATGCGGGAATGGGGCGTGGAAGTGACGACCCTCTCCGCCGCCGAAAAAGCCCGCTTCCGGGCGGCAGTCGAGCCTGTGTACGCGGCTTTTGAGGAGCAGAGCCGCCTCATCCAGCGCATCCGCGAAGCCTGAAAAAGCGCAAGAGATATTACATTGTATTCATCTTGTTGGGCAGTGTGCTGAACAAACTGCACTGCGGATTGTAAGGAATGCACAAAAGTGTTTCTCACATTTTTTTGAAAAACAGGACATTTTTCATAAGCCCTTGTTCTGACTAAAAAAATTTGCTAAAGTGTGTACAGTAAATGAACGGACGGTGTGCGACCCGTGCAGAGCGCACCGCCTTGAATGAGGAAAATCTAAGGAGGATTTTATCATGAAGAAGATTTCTCGTCGCAGCTTTCTGGCAGCAGCCGGTGTTTCCGCCGCTGCTCTGGCACTGACCGCCTGCGGTGGCTCCGGCAACAGCACTGCTGCTTCCACCGCTACCTCCGCTGCAGCTTCCACCGCTCCCGCTGGTGATGCCGCAGCTGCTGCTTCCGACCCGAAGGTGACTCTGGTCTACGCCGAGGTCAACCCGCTGGATACCATCGTCGGCCAGACCGGTTCTCACTTCAAGGAGAAGGTCGAGGAGCTGACCGGCGGCTCCGTCGTCGTCGATGTGCAGGCTTCCGGCGTTCTGGGCTCTGAGAACGACGTTCTGGACGCTATCCTCGGCGGCTCCACCTCCATCGACATCAGCCGTATCTCCGCTTTCGCACTGACCAGCTACGGCTGCAACAAGTCCAAGCTGCTGTCCATCCCCTTCACCTTCGAGAACCGCGCACACTTCTGGAACTTCGCCAACAGCGAGCTGGCACCTGAGTTCCTGAACGAGCCCCAGGAGCTGGGCCTGCCCGTTCGCGGCATCTTCTACGGCGAGGAGGGCTTCCGTCACTTCTTCACTGTCAAGCCCGTTTCCGGCATCGCTGATTTCAAGGGCCTGAAGCTGCGCGTGTCCAACGACCCCGTCATGAACGGCATGGTCGAGGGCCTGGGCGCTAACCCCACCGTCGTCTCCTTCGGCGAGCTGTACAGCGCACTGCAGACCGGTGTTGTCGATGGCGCTGAGCAGCCCATCGCAAACTACAAGTCCAACGCCTTCCCCGAGGTCGCTAACAACCTGATCCTCGACGGCCATACTCTGGGCGCTGTGCAGGCTGTCATCACCGACAATGCCTGGAACAAGCTGACCGAGAACCAGCAGGCTGCCGTCATGGAGGCTGCTGCGGATACGCAGGCCTTCAACGCTGACCTGTCCGAGACCGCTGAGAACAAGGTCCTCGACGAGCTGAAGTCTTCCGGCTGCAACGTCATCGATGTCCCCGATAAGGCTCCCTGGCAGGAGGCTTGCGCTAAGGTCATCAGCGAGAACACCTCTGATCAGGCTGAGCTGTATCAGCAGCTGCTGGATATGAAGGCCTGATAAAAGCGCCTTTATCCTGAAGTAGTACATAGCCCGGCGGGGACTACGGGATACGCCCGCAGACCCGCCGGGCTTTTTATAAGAGTATGGAGGAGATCCTATGCCGAAAATCTTTACCACTCTGGATAAGATCAAGCCGGCGTACGACGTCACCTACAAAGTGGTCCTGTTTATCTGCAAGATTCTGCTGATCGTGGATATTCTCATCACCACCATGTCGGTCGTTGGTCGTTACGTCCCGTTCATCCCGGACCCCGCATGGTCTGAAGAAGTCGTTCTGACCTGCATGAGCTACATGGCCGTGCTGAGTGCTGCTCTGGCCATCCGCCGCGGCGCACACATCCGCATGACCGCATTTGACGTCTATCTGCCCAAGATCGCCGTCAAGGTGCTGGACATCCTCGCCGATCTGGCGGTCTGCATCCTCGGCCTCATCATGCTGGTTGTGGGCTGGAACTACGCCACCACCCTGGGCGGCCGCGGCTTCTATGTCTCGATGCCCTGGCTGAGCCGTTTCTGGATGTACTTCCCCGTGCCTCTGGCCGGTGTCGCCATGATCATCTTCGAGATCGAGGCACTGTACAACCACATCAAGAGCTTTTTTGTAAAGGAGGAGAACTAATATGACAGTCCAGACACTGGCAATCGTTGTCCTTCTTGTCAGCTTCTTCGTCATGATCTTCCTGCGTTTCCCCATCGCATACGCCGTTGGTCTGTCCAGCGTGCTCTGCATGATGGTGCAGGGTCAGGCACTGACCGATGTCTGCCGTCTGATGGTCAAGGGCATTTCGTCCTTCAGCCTGATGGCCGTCCCCTTCTTCATCACCATGGGCGTCCTCATGGGCAGCGGCGGCATCTCCGAAAAGCTGATCGCTCTGGCTGACGCCTGCGTCGGCTGGATGCGCGGCGGCATGGCAATGGTCAACATCGTTGCTTCCTACTTCTTCGGCGGCATTTCCGGTTCTGCTTCCGCAGATACCGCCTCCATCGGCTCCATCATGATCCCCATGATGGTCGATCAGGGCTACGACGCCGACTTCTCCACCGCTGTCACCATCACCTCCTCCTGCGAGGGCCTGCTGGTCCCCCCGAGCCACAACATGGTCATCTACGCCACCACCGCCGGCGGCATCTCCGTGGGCAGCCTGTTCCTGGCTGGCTACCTGCCCGGCGCTCTGCTGGCCATCGTCCTGATGATCGGCTCCTACATCATCTCTGTGAAAGAGAATTATCCCAAGGGTTCTCCCTTCACCATCAAAGGCTTCATCAAGCAGCTGGGTACCTCCATCTGGGCTCTGGCCGCAGTCGTCATCGTCGTGTTCGGCGTTGTCGGCGGTGTGTTCACCGCTACCGAGTCCGCTGCTATCGCAGTTATCTACTCTCTGCTGGTCTCCGTCTTTGTCTATAAGGGCTTGGACTGGAAGGGCGTGTGGCACGCTCTGGACGAGTGCGTCAACACTCTGTCCATCGTCCTGATCCTGATCGCTACCTCTGCCGTGTTCGGCAACTGCCTGACCATGCTGCACGTGCCTGATCTGGCTGCAAACGCCATCACCAGCGTCACCAACAACCCCTACATCATCGCACTGCTCATCGACCTCATCATCCTGGTGCTGGGCATGATCATGGATATGGCTCCCATCATCCTGATCGCTACCCCCATCCTGCTGCCCATCGCCACCTCCATCGGCATCGACCCCATCCAGTTCGGTATCATCATGGTCCTGAACTGCGGCATCGGCCTGCTGACTCCCCCTGTCGGCGCGGTTCTGTTCATCGGCTCTGCCGTTGCGAAGCGCCCCATGGAGAAGGTCGTCAAGGCTACTCTCCCGTTCTATCTGTGCATGTTCATCGCTCTGCTGCTGCTGACCTTCGTGCCTGACATCAGCCTCGCGATCCCCAAGCTGCTGGGAGGCTACGTCAGCCCCATCACCAACCCGCTTGGCCCGGTGTTCATTCACTGATCAGCTCATTCTCCTCCGGATGACAGAATAAACGGAAAGCCCCCGCCTGCAAAGGCGGGGGCTTTCCGGCGTTATAGAAGTGTCTGAAGTGCCGGAGCACTGCATTTCATGAGCTTTTTCAGGGTCAGCTCCTGCTGAGAGATTTGATACAGCAGCCGTGCGGCCAGCTCTTCGGGCGGGGCAGAAAGCCCGGGCCGGAATGCGTGTACTGCCCGGGTAAAGGCGTGGACGCCCTCTTCTGTCTCAAGCACCACCAGCTGGGTATGCCCCCGCAGCAGGGCGAACAGCCCGACCTGATACTCCCGGGTGTCCAGCAGAAGCTCCATCTCGTCGGCGGTGAGGAGGAGGATGTCCGCGAAGGGGAGAAACTGCATCACCGTGTCCCGCAGGGTCTTCTCGCCGGGCCAGAGGGCCGGGCGGAGAGAGGGAACAAAGCAGACCGGCACACCGGCGGTGCGGGCGGTGTCCAGCGCGGCAAGATGGGTGTAGCGGCAGGGGCTGTCCACGAGGCAGGCGCTGGAAAAGGCCAGCATTTCAGCATCTGCGGCCCAGTCAGCGCCCAGCTGTTCGGGTGCATAGAGCAGCTCCGAAGAACGGGTGCGGCAGCCTAGCTGTTCGCCGCCGCCGTCGAACAGCAGCGGCGTGGGGGCGCGGGAGGTGAAGCAGACCCGGCTGATGTTCACACCGGCAGCAGATAAAGCGTCTGCGATGCGGTGTCCGAAAGCATCCTCGCCAAGCTGCGTTAAAAGAGAGGCTCTGCCGCCCTGTGCGGCATAAGCCAGTGCCAGCGAGGCGGCGCTTCCACCCATGCGGGGAGAAAACGTCTCTGCCGACGCCAGCGGCGCGGGGCTGTTCAATTCCAGCCACGCTTCGCCCAGACAGTATAAAGTCTTGCCCGGCATGATGCACCCTCCCTTCTGCCTGTTTTCAAAAACAAACTACAGTATACACCCATCCGGGCGTTTGTGCAAATGGAGAGCTTGACAGCTTCGGTCGGATTGTGATAAACTGACGCAATATGGCAGTATATCTGAAATTTGAATGATAAAAATGTGACATTTGACGAGGAGAACATGAGCCTTACCAAACAGTATTTCAAATACGTCAGCCAGAACATCTTCGGCCTGCTGGGGACGTCCTGCTACATCCTGGCCGATACCTATTTCATCTCGCAGGCGGCAGGCACCAGCGGTGTGGCTCTGCTGAACCTCTGTCTGCCCATCTACAACTTCATCTTCGCCATCGGCTCCATGCTGGGCCTCGGCGCGGCCACCCGCTACGCCATCCTCCGGGCGCAGGGCGACGAGCGGTCGGGGCGCTATTTCTCCAACGCCCTGCTCTGGGCGCTGGTGTTCGCCCTGCCCTTCATGCTGGCGGGCATCTTCTGCCCCGAGGTGCTGCTGCGGTTCATGGGCGGCGACGCGGAGATCGTTGCACTGGGCGTGGGGTACGCCCGCATCTTCCTGCTGTTCACGCCCTTCTTCATGTGCAACTACATCGTCTCAGCCTTTGTCCGGAACGACGGCGACCCCTCACTGGCCATGGTGGCGACCCTCTGCGGCAGCCTCTTCAACGTGGTGTTCGATTACATCTTCATGTTCCCCATGGGCCTCGGCCTGCCCGGCGCGGCGCTGGCGACGGCAGTCTCGCCGGTGTTGAGCATTGCGATCTGCAGCCGCCACTTCTTCAAAAAGAGCAGCACCGTCCGCCTTGTGCGGCAGCTGCCCTCGCCGAAGCTGCTGGCCCAGAGCTGCCAGCTGGGCGTCTCGGGCTTCGTGGGAGAGATGTCCTCCGGCGTGACCACCACCGTCTTCAACCTGCTGCTCCTGCGTCTGGCGGGCAATGTGGCCGTGGCGGCTTACGGCGTCGTGGCGAACTACGCGCTGGTGGCGACGGCGATCTTCAACGGCGTGGCCCAGGGCGCACAGCCGCTGGTCAGCAGGTGCTACGGCAAAAACGATGCCGCCGGTACCCGCAAGCTCCTGCTGCTGGGCAGCGGAACAGCGCTTGCGCTGGCGGCGGCATTGTATGCAGTTCTGTTCGGATTCACCGGGCCGATCGTCGCGGTCTTCAACAGTGAGAACTCGGCCCTCATGGCGCAGTATGCCTTCAGCGGGATGCGCATCTACTTCCTCGGCTATTTCTTCGCGGGCTTCAATATCGTGGCCGCCGGCTATCTGGGCGCGGTGGACCGCCCCGCAGAGGCTTCTGCGACGTCGCTTTCCCGCGGCATCGTGGCCATCGTGGCCTGCTCTCTGGTGCTGAGCGCCCTCTTCGGGGTGAACGGCGTCTGGGCCGCGTTCCCGGCCTCTGAGGCCATCACGGCCTGCCTGACCCTCTTCCTGCTGAAGCGAAAAAAGCGTACCGCTTAAATAAACAATTCCTGTTCCAACCGCTGCTGCTCGGGCGAAAGCTCGGGCAGTGCGCTCCGACCGGCCATCGCCCGCCATTGCGTGGGGGATCGGCCGGTCGTTTTTTTGAAGACGCGGCAGAGGTAGTTGGCCCCCGAGAAACCGCAGAGGCTGGCGATGACATCCAGCGTGTACTCCCGGTGGAGCAGCAGACGCATGGCGGCTTCTATGCGGACGCTGGTGAGATACCGCCCCGGCGAGACGCCCAGCGCTGCCGTAAAGGCCCGGACGAGGTGGCTCTTGGAGACGCCCAGCCGCTCGCTCAGCTCTTCCACGCCGTAGAGCCCGGCGTAGTTCCTGCGGATGTCCTCGATGGCGGCGGCCACCAGCGGAGGCAGGGCAGGGGCGGCGCAGTCGGCGTCTGAGAGCTCGCACAGCAGGGCAAAGGCCAGCTGACTGCGCACCCGCTCCGAGGCGTCCTGCTCTTCGGCAAGGCGCCCCATCAGCTCTGCCGCCGCCGGGCAGGTCTCGCCCCGGGCGAGGAAGGGCATTTCGGAAAGCCCTGCAAGGAACTGTTCCGCTGCCTGCCCGGTGAGCTGGACGCAGAGCAGATGGCACTCGTTTTCCGGCGTAAGGGTCAGCGGCCCCCGGCTCAGCACGAGATGGCCCGCTGCGGCATTCTGGGGCGGCAGCAACAGGGCAGAACCTGCCGGCATCGGGTCGAGATCGGACAGCGAGACGACACATTTTCCGCTGGAAATGAGGCAGACCCAGAGCCCTTCGCCCCGCAGGGTGAGGGGCTCTTCCGGCTGGGCATCCTCCACGATGCCGAGGGCGGCAGTCGTGCTGGGAGAGTAAATCAATATCTGACACCTCAAATCAATAAAATGCTATTTTATAACACAAAATAATCTGCTATTATAATAGCAATGAAACGGCTCATCGTCAAGCTGAGCCTTTGAGTGCAACAACATCAATGGAGGAAAAAGCTTTATGGCTTCTATCAGCTGCCAGCATATCTACAAGATCTACCCCGGTGCTACGGCTCCTTCCGTCACCGATTTCAACCTGGAGATCCAGGACAAGGAATTCATCATCTTCGTCGGCCCCTCTGGCTGCGGTAAGTCCACCACCCTGCGCATGATCGCCGGTCTGGAGGAGATCTCCAAGGGCGAGATGTACATCGGCGGCCGCCTCATCAACGACGTTCCCCCGAAGGACCGCGACATCGCCATGGTCTTCCAGAGCTACGCTCTGTACCCCCACATGACCGTCTACAAGAACATCGCTTTCGGTCTGGAACTGCGCAAGACCCCGAAGGACGAGATCGACCGCCGCGTCCACGAGGCTGCTAAGATCCTGGAGATCGAGCACCTGCTGGACCGCAAGCCCAAGGCTCTGTCCGGTGGTCAGCGCCAGCGTGTCGCTCTGGGCCGTGCAATGGTCCGTAACCCGGCAGTCTTCCTGCTGGACGAGCCTCTGTCCAACCTGGACGCTAAGCTGCGTACCTCCATGCGCACCGAGATCATCAAGCTGCACAAGAAGCTGGCTACCACCTTCATCTACGTTACCCACGACCAGACCGAGGCTATGACCATGGGCGACCGTATCGTTGTCATGAAGGACGGCATCATCCAGCAGGTCGATACCCCGCAGAACCTGTACGATATGCCCTGCAACATGTTCGTCGCAGGCTTCATCGGCAGCCCCCAGATGAACTTCCTGGACGGCACCATCGTCAAGAAGGGCGACCAGTACAGCGTCGATCTGGGCGGCGACCTCATCCCCCTGCCCAAGGAGAAGACCGCTGACGGCAAGCTGGATTCCTACGTCGGCAAGAAGGTCAAGATGGGCATCCGTCCCGAGGACATCGACGATGAGCCCGAGTTCATGGCAAAGCACACCGACTGCCAGCTGGATGCTCAGGTCGATGTCTCTGAGATGATGGGCGCTGAGATCTACCTGTACCTGGAGTACAAGGGCAACAAGATGACCGCCCGCGTCGCTCCCACCTCCAAGGCCCGCAACGGAGACACCGTCCGCGTTGCCTTCGATCCCCACAAGGTCCACCTGTTCGACGTCGAGACCGAGCAGACCATCCTGAACTGAATAAGATAGTCTACGATCATTTTTGATCCTCCTATCATAAGAAAAGCCGTCGGGCCGCAAGGCCCGGCGGCTTTTCCTGTGCCGGAAAAAAGACATCATAAAAACCCATGCTGCGGCAAAGCAAAACGCAGCATGGGCGCGGAAATGGCTTATGAAGTCAGGGGACGGTTCGATCAGCGGGCCTTGACGTACTTGTGCAGGGTAGCGCGGACAGCGCCGGGGCCTGCGAACAGCTCCTTGGCCATAGACTCGATCTTCTCGCCCAGACCGACGGCGTACAGGTCCACGCCGAAGACGTCGGTGCGGCTGTACAGAGCCTTCAAGCAGGAGAAGTCCTGCTCACCGGCTTCCACCTTCAGGGGAGCCACAATGGCCTGCAGCTCAGCCAGCAGCGGGTCAGTGGAGATCTCGAAGGGCTGACCGTTGTCGTCGATGCCCTTCAGGTAGCGGGCATAGCCTGCCAGCACCAGCGGGATCAGGATCAGGTTGCTCTTGTCCAGACCGCGGGCCTCATAGGCCTTGATGGTCTCCAGACCGATGCCGTTGGCGGTGTAGGTGTCGCCGTAGTTGTCCATCATCTGCTGAGCGTAGCTGTCGGCGGTGGTGATCTGTGCGTCGGTCAGCTCGCCGCCCAGCTCTTTGAAGCGGGCGTCCACAGCGGCCAGCGTTTCCAGCGTTTCCTGCGTTTTCTGGGCCACGTAGTCGCTGACCACAGCGGTCTCGCCCGTGTCGGAATCGGTGGTGATGGTCTCTTTCAGAAAGGCTTTCACGTTCGTGGCGTCCTGATCAGTGCCGGCCAGCTGGGCGGCCTGCTGATAGGCACCGTATTGCGCCAGCAGGTACATGCCGGAGGTGACCTCAAAGTCGCCGATCTTGCCCACCGTATCCGGGGTGGAAATGACGCAGCCTGCAAGGCTGAAGGTAAGTGCCAGTGCGCACACCAGTGCGAGAAGTTTCTTTTTCATACAAATGCTCCTTTTGAAATAGGCTTCCCCCTCGGGGGAAGCTGTCGCCGTAGGCGACTGATGAGGGGAAGTTATCTTTTAATGCCGGTGGGAAACGGCATCGGACCGCTGCTGCCCCTCATCCGTCCGCTTCGCGGCCACCTTCCCCCGAGGGGGAAGGCTTTAGAATTTCATCCATCGCCTTCAGGATGCTCTGCAGCAGCTCCAGCGGCTTTTCCTCTTTTTGCAGGGTGACGGAGAGGTAGGGTTTTGCGCCGGCCCCGGTGACAACGCGGCCGTTGAAGGCCATCAGCAGGCCCTGGATCATCCGGAGGTCCAGCTGCTCCACCTGCAGCACCAGAGTGTCCTTCTTCTGGGTCACCTCGTACACGCCCACGGCGGTGGCCTGCACCCGCGCCAGCGAGACATTGACCAGATCGCTCACCGAGGGCGGCGGGTCGCCGTAGCGGTCGATGAGCTCGTCCAGCACATCGGAGG
>ENA-OUQC01001424-OUQC01001424.1-human-gut-metagenome-genome-assembly--contig:-NODE-1424-length-12524-cov-4.271714_pt1 | contig 12524 bp, 10 predicted proteins | sample MGYA00237942_ERZ548815 | MGnify/ENA primary metagenome ERZ548815 (study PRJEB26490, sample SAMN05194722) | human gut metagenome | biome: terrestrial biome; feature: human-associated habitat; material... | reverse complement strand
TTTCCGCGGAGCGTGCCTGTCTGATTGCACGGCGGTTCGTCGCGGAAGAATGGCGCGCGCGGAGTATTTCCCCGTTCGCGTTGACTGTACGCGTTGTGGAAAAACGGAAAAATTATACGGAAGCGGCATAAGCTGCCGTCTTTCGGCGCAAGATGGACGGTAGGCGGCCGGACGGGAACCATCCCGCGCCGTCCGCCGTCCAATAGAAAGCGCAAAAGGGGGCTGATGTCATGCCAGAAACGAAAAAGAAGCGCAAAAGAAGCCAGAAGCAGCGGCGCGCCATGAAGCGCTATGCCGTCGTGCTCACGGCGCTCGTCGCCGTAATCGCGGTTCTGACCGGCATGACTATCGCCGGGCGCGTGAACCGCGCGGATCCGCTGGACGCGCTGCCGTCCGACATTCGCGACGACGGTTCGCTGCGCGTATATCTGAAATCGCTGGCGCGGCCGGACGCGCTGGGGCTGACGCTGGACGGCATATACACCGTCGAGAGCGACGCGGGCTTCCGCTTCGCGCGCGGCACCGAGCTGACCGTGGCCGTGAACAGGAACAATCTTCTGCTGTCCACCGGCGGCCTGACGATCGATATGGGGCCCAGCTTCACCCTTACCCGTCACGCGCCCGAGGACGGCAATAATACCAACGGCCTGTATATTCACGAAAGCGAGCGGGACGCGCTGTACGCGGGAGACCTGAAGCTTGTGAACAGCGGGCAGGGCATCGACGCGTATCTGACCATTTCGATGGAGGACTACCTGTACGGCGTCGTGGCCTACGAAATGAGCGATTCGTTCCCGCTGGAAGCGCTGAAGGCGCAGGCCGTGGCGGCGCGCACCTACGCGATGCGCGCGAAGTGGAACGCCGGAAGCCGCGAGTACGACGTGGTCGACACGACCGCCGATCAGGTGTACAAGGGCTACGACCCGATCTACACGCGCGTGATTCAGGCGGTGAACGAGACGCGCGGCATCGTGGGCATGGCGAACGGCACGTTTGCGGGCTGCTATTACACCGCGTCCAACGGCGGTCAGGTTGCTTCCGCGAAGCAGATCTGGGGCGGCAGCGGCGCGGAATATATCGAGATGAAGGACGACCCGTATGATCTTGAGAACCCGTCCAGCGTGGTGAAGCGCGCCCGCGTGGAGCGCAAGCCCGCGGCGAACGGCGACCTGACCCGCGCGCTGGCGGAGGCTGCGAGCGAGCAGCTGGCCACGATGGGTCTGAGCGACGACTACGGCGACATCCGCATCGATGAAATTACGTCCATCACGCCCGTAGACCCGGACTGCGAGGGCAGCCGGATGTTCTCTGCGATGGAATTTAAAATGAAGCTCTCCGGGCGCCGCTGGCAGGAGGTTTCGCAAGCGACGCCGACGGACGCGACTTCTGCGCAAGCGACGCCGACCGCCGCGCCGACGGCCACGCCCATCGCATGGGACGCGCCCGCCGCGCCGACAGCCTCTCCGCAGCCGACCAGACCCGCGCCGGTGCTGGGCGAGTTCGAAGCGCTGACGGACGAGATCACGGTGAAGATTCGCACCTACGGCGTGCTCGAAACCATGCTGAACCTGTCCATCAACAGGACCGACGTGGAAATCTTCTCCGTGGAAGCGGACGACACCGGCTTCACCATCTGCTCCCGCCGCTTTGGTCACGGCGTTGGCATGAGCCAGCGCGGCGCGCAGACGATGGCGGGCGCGTATGAAAAGACCGCCGAGGACATTCTCACGTTCTATTATCCCGGCATGGCGCTTTATCGCATCGACTGGCAGGAAAAGGCGCTCACGAGGATCGAGGCGCTGCCGGAAAGCGTGGGGCACGCCCGCGCCAAGCCGACCCCGAAGCCTACGCAGGCGCCGCTGCCCGCGCTGAAGAGCGGCGAGTGGTACGCGAGGGTCAATCTGGAAACGGCCTCCTCGTCCCTGAACGTGCGCGAACAGCCGGGAACGACGGCGCGCATTCTGGGCACGCTGTCGAAGGGCGACCGCGTGATCGTGATTCGCGACGCGGGCGACGGCTGGTATGAGATTCGAACTGTGGAGCTTTCGGGCTACGTCAAGGGAGACTACATCAGAAAAGAGTAACGGAGGGGAAAAATGCGTCCCCAGTCGCGCTGGTTGAAGCGGATGTGCATTATGCTCGGCCTGCTCCTGTCCATATGGGCGGGGGCGGGCTTTTGCGTGTCAAAAGCGGCTTCCGGCGCGCAGTTTTTCATCAATCAGCGGCTGAGCGGGGCCGCGGGCGAGCTGAGCCTGTCCTTCCTGCCCGACCTGACCGGGGAATACGTGCTCGCGTCGTTCTCGGACGGAACCGTCGAGGCCGAGGTCGTGCAGACGGGCGAGACCGTCGCGTCCGGCGCGCTGCCGCTGACCGTGCGGCTGAACGCGGAGGTGGAAGCCGAGCTGCGGTTGAAGGCTTCGGCCGCGTTCAACTTCGAGATCATGCGCTCCTCACTGGGACGCAGCGCGTTCAACCCGCTCGCCGTTTCGGCGGAGCGCACGAACCGCAGTCTCACCCGCGCGCGCGACGTGCACTGGTTCCGCTTCACGGCGGAAACCGCGGGTACGCATCTGTTCAAAACCGTGCGCGGCGTGAACGGCGGCGTGGACGTGCACTTGAACGTGTTTGACGAAAACGGCGCCGTGCTCGCCGAAACCGTGCGCGCGGAGGATTCTGAGGGCGCGTTTGTGACGCTTTCGAAGGGCGAAAGCTGCCTGATTCGCGTGGCGGCGGACGGTGAGAGCACCGGCAAGTATTCGTTGTTCGCCCGTCTGTTTTCGGAGGACATTCCTGCGGAAATCACGCTCTCGCAGGATTCCCATGCCCTTCAGACCGGCCAGTGGCAGCGCCTGAAGCCGCAGACGGACGTGGAGCCGAAGCTGTTTCTGTGGTCGTCCGACGATGAAAGCGTCGCGACCGTCAGCGGAGAGGGCGTGGTCGCTGCCGTGGGCGAGGGCACGTGCGAAATCACCTGCCTTGGCGCGAACGGCGCGTCGGCGACGGTTTCCATAACGGTCTCCCGCGCCTTCGTGCGCGGCGTGACGGCGGCGCGCAGCGCTTCCGGGCGCAGGCTCCAGCCGTCGGCTTCATACGTGGGAACCTCCACGCACACGCCGCCGTTCATCTCAATCTGCTGCTTATACAGCGCGAAGTACGGCGAAATCACCAGCGCCTCGTCGCCGGGATCGAGAATCGCCGTGAGCGCCAGATACATGCCCAGACAGCTGGACGCGGTGACGATCACCTCGTCCTTCGGCACATCCTGCCCGAAGTCCTCGCGCCACGCGGTCTGGATTGCATAAATCAGCTCCGGGTCGCCCTGCGGGAAGCCGTAGCGCGTCGCGCCGCCCAGCGCGTCCCGGTACGCCGCCTCGATGATGCGGCTGTCGGTGACGAAATCGGTGTCGCCGATGCTCAGGTCGATCAGGTCGGTATAGCGCGAAAGCGCGTCCGCGTCCAGCGTCAGTCCCGCCTGCACATGCTGGAATCTCTTTGCCACATAGCTCATTTTTCGCCCCCCTCTCCCATGACGTGCGGAACCACCGTGGAGCCGTTGGGAATCACATAGATGGATTTGCCCGCGAGGTTCGCGCTTTTCAGAAGCTCATCCATGTCGGAAAACGCTTCCAGCCCCATCGGCTTCACGATTTCCGGCTCAATGCCCGTGAGCAGCATCACGCGGTAGCGCCGCGCCTGCTCGCAGTTCAAAAAGAAGATATATCCCGGCACGGTGAAGCGCGTGCGCAGGCGCTCCTCGATCGTTCCGGCGGTCAGGTCGCGAATCCAGTCAAAGTACTCCGGATGCCCGCCGCCGTCGCGCGCTTCAATCAGCAGAATCAGCGTGCCGCCCGGCTTCAGGCCGGATTCCACGTTGTCGATCGTCTTCGTGCCCTGATACAAAGACATATCCTTCGGATAGCCGCCGCAGCTGGCGATGACCACGTCCGCGCGCTCGGGCACGTCCACGCGGTAGATGCGGTCGACCTCCCGGCACGCGCGCAGCCACGAGGTGAGGTAGTGGCCGGAGAAGATCGACGAAAGCTTCATCCGCGCGTTCATCACCAGATTCACCATGAACAGCGCCTTCATCATGCCCGCCGCCTCGCACATGTCCTCGTTCAGCGGGTTGTCTTCCAGCACACCGTTTCCGATGCGCGGATTGCTGCGCAGCCTTTCGGGATCCAGCGAATACGCGTGGTTGCGGCAGATCGTCTGCATGCCGGCAATGCCGGGCACGATGCTCTTGCGCCCGCCGCCGTAGCCGGCCATCACGTGCTGGGTGCACGCGCCCAGACACACCACAAGGTCGGACTCGGCGGCAATCCGGTTCACCCACACCGGCGTGTGAAACGACGTTTCGCCCAGATACACAAGGTCGTCCGCCATGCAGTCGTGGTTCACCACGCGCACGCGGTCGTACACGCCGTCCGTCACCAGCCTGCGCAGCGTCGCTTCGTCGCCGGGCGCGTGCGTGCCGTTGGCGACGAGAATGGTCAGCGCCTCCGCGCGCACGCCGCATTCGTCCGTCAGGTAATCGACCAGATGCGGAATCACCAGATCCTGCCGCATCCAGAAGCGCGTAACGTCGCTGATGATCATGGTAATTTTTTCACCCGCATGCGCCAGTTCCTTCAGCGGCGCGCTGTCAATCGGCTCGTTCAGCGAACGCCATAGCGCCGCGCGAATGTCGGCAATCGGCGGCGTTTCATGCCCGCGAAGCACGCCAAGCACCTGCTTTTCGTCCAGCCCGGCGCGTACGCTGCCGTCTCCGTAGGGAAAAATGTATTCCTTCATGGCCGTGAACCCCTTTGGATTTGATTCATACATTATATAAGCCCGATTGTAAAGATACAAGAATGTGCATGAAAATCCATCATGCACATTCCTGTCAATTTTTATTTCTGTCCGGCGGCGAGGTTGCCGGCGGGCACGCGGCTCAGCGAAATTTCGCGTCTCAGATATAATCCGAGATATAGGGCATCTCATGCAATATACAATCGTCCAGCCGATTAATCGTTTCTCTGTCGCCCTCGATTCTTCCCATCTGGTACAGACGCGCCGCCGTCTTATAGCCCAGCAGCAGAGTCGTCAGCGTGGCAATCGATAGCTTTACCCGGCTATGCGTATGAGCTTCGGAAACGGAACATTCTCCCTTGTTGAAACAGACTGTGATTGCGCGATTATTCCACGCCAGGAAGGAATCTTCCATTTCGAACGTGATCATGGCGTTATCAGCCGCCGCGTCGCAATGATATTTCTGAAAAAACTGCTCCGCGTCTACAATGCGTCCCATGATGTAGGGGCGAATCGTCTCTCGAATATCGCCGTCCTCTAACTCAAACGCGATGGGCTCGCCGGTATACGAACTGCCCCGAACCTCATCGATCATCGAATCGTGCGCTCGAATAAATTCCCACAATCCATTCTGCGCTTCGCGGGTAAGATAGATCATCTCCTTGATGTGCATCACATCGTTTTTGATGAGATAAACCATATATCCGCAGGGCTTCTCGTTTGTGTCATAATAAATCGCCACAACCGTATCGTCCTCGTCCCAGCGCCAATATTCGTCCCACGCCAGCGCGTTTCGAAACAGGCAGCCATGCGTCATGGCTGCAAATTGCATATGCAGATTGCGGAAATCCTCATTTTCCCAGGCTACGCGGCGCACATAGCCCGGCGCGGACGCCTTCACCGGAATCTGACTGTCCTTCACGGAATAGGTGATTTTGTTTGAAACGATTTCCCACCCCATTTTGCGATACAGCGGAATGGAATAGGGAAACAGCAGCGCGAGAGACTGATGCTTCTGGCGCATATGCTCAAGGCTTTTTTGCATAAGCCGCTTCATCAGACCCTTTCCTGAATACTCCGGATAGGTGCACACGCTGGTGACAAACCCAACGTGATAGACCGCGTTATATACATTCATTTTCAGCGGGTAGACCGCGATCTGAGACACGAGCGCATCCTGGTCGAAACAGCCCAGCACATCCGCGCGTTCCAGAATTGGGAATTTTGATTGCTTGATTTCATCCCCGCGCCAGCCGCTGAGGGCAAGCTCCTGCTCTGTGATTTGAAACGCGTAGCGCAAAAGCGAATTGTACTGCTCCACGTCATCCGTTTTCAAATATCGTATGTCATAGTCCCTGGTTTGCTTCATGGTATTCTCCGTTTTAGCCATTCATTAATCGTAAATCCCCGTCTGCGCGTTCACAGAAAGCTCAGCTGCTCCGCGTTGGCGAGCCGCCACGAGCGGGCGTATTTCTGAATGTCCATCTGCGAAACGTCGTGCACAGGCGTGGCGCCGCGGGCGATGATCACGCGGTTGCCCGCGGGCTCGGGTTCGTCGAACACGTACAGCCAGTCGCACAGGCGGCGGCGCAGCGCTTCGGTTTCGCCGCGCTTGCCGTCGGTGGTGATCACGAACGACGCCAGTGACAGCGCGTACACGACGCGGTTGCGCGCCAGCGCGTGCACGCCGGTATACGGCGCGTCCGGGTGCACGAGGGACAGAAGCAGCATCTGCCTGCGGGCAATGGCCGCGGCGCTGTCCTCCTCGTCCTTCTTCGCCATCAGGTCGCCCGCCAGCGCGCACACGACCTTGCCGCCGCACTGCACCGCCTCTGCCTCCGCCAGACGGCACGCGCCCAGCTCGCTGGACGTCACGATGCCGAAGCCCTCGCGCACCAGCGCGCGCACCAGCGTGCGCAGACCATCCTCGGCCTTTTTGGACATGCGCACGCCCGAAATGCCCAGAATGCCCACCAGCGGCATGGACAGAATCGACGCGTCGCCGCACATATACATTGCCGCCGGCGCGTCATCGCCCAGCCGCGTCGCCAGATTTTCCGGATACGCGGAGTCGTACAGCGTCAGAAGCTCCAGATTCTGCTCATAAAAGCGCTCCATGGCATAGGAGAGCGGCATGGTGCGGCACAGCAGCATGCACAGGCGGTAGGCTTCCGCCTCGGGCACCTTCAGAAGGTTCATGATGCCGGAAACGTCCAGCCCGATCAGGTCGCCGATGCGGCGCGCACCGCACGCGGCCACCCTTGCCCGCAGGATGGAAAACTCCGCGCTGGACAAAGGGCGCACCAGCTCGTCCTTGTTCGCCGTCAAAGGCAGCGTCAGGAGCATGGCGGTAAAGGCGTCGTCATTGTGCCGCATGGAATCCTGCCTCCTTCCAGATTTCAGCCCGGCGGATCAGCCGGATCGAATATAATCGAAAAATCCCCGCGGGGAGCATTCGGACATATCCAGAAATTCGGTTCGTTCGAATATGTTCTCAAGGTAGTGCGCGTCCGAGGAATGCAGCCGCTTCAGCGGCGGGATTCCCTTCTCGGGAAGCGGCAGCTCCGGCGCGACCTCCACCGCGTCAAACGGAAGTCCCGGCGGCAGGAAGCCCAGCGCGTTCAGAATGCCGTTCGCGCCGCGGTTGATATGCGCGGGAACCGCCAGCGCGCCGCGCGCGCGCAGCCGCTCCGCCAGCGCGTCCACGGACAGCGACAGGGCTGAAATCAGAAGCTTTTCTTCCTCCCGGACGATTTCGTCGTCTTCGTTCATGAACGCCTGCCGCCCGAACAGCGAAACGCGATTCGGAATCGGCGGCAGAAATTCGTATATCTCGCGCGAAAAGTCCTCCGCCTCCTCCACCGTGAGGAAGTAGGCGAGAAGATGCGCCTCCTCGCGCGTGGTCAATTCCATCGCGGGCAGCAGCGAAACGCCCACCGCGTCCGCCACCGCCTTCACGGCGCGCAGCTGCCCCGCCGTATTGTGGTCGGCCACGGCGATCATATCCAGCCCCTTCAGACGCGCCATGTTGACGATGTTGTTCGGCGTCATGTCCATGTCCCCGCACGGAGACAGGCAGGAATGCATATGAAGATCGACGGCAAGCTTCACGGCCGCGTCACCGCGCGCCGACGCCCAGCGCGTGCATGCGGCCACTGATTTCATACGCCGTAAGCGGCGAGGACAGCATCGCCACGCCCTCCTCGGCGGCCTTGGCGGCAACCGCGTCCTCCACGCGGATGCCCTCGGGAATAATCACGCAGCTCATCTCATGAAGCGTCGCCACGGCGATGACATTCATGTGCGTCTGCACGGTTACCCACGCCATATGCTCCCGGCCGTGCGCCATTACCCAGCTGAGCAGGTCGCAGGCGTATCCGGCGGAAACCGGATTGTCAAGGCCCGTCTCGCCGGTAAGCGCCCGGGCTTCAATGTGAGGCATAAGCTCGCGTACATTCATTTATCTCGTCTCCTTGCACCGTTTTCCATAAGGTACGGTTATTTTTCTCGCGTCAGTTCACTGATTTCCACCATCTGCTTGGCCATGTCGCTCACGCGCTCCTTGAGCAGGAACAGGCAGTCCATTTCGCGGGCGTAGCCGCGCACGATGTCCTCCGCCAGCGCCTGACAGGTGGGCGAACCGCAGGAGCCGCAATCCAGACCCGGCAGCTTCCGGTGAATCTCCTCGATTCTATCCATTTTCTTGAGCGCCTCTGAGAAATCCGCGTCCAGCTTCAGCGTTTCCACGGGCAAAACCGGCCTGTCAAAGGCGAGCTGCGCTTCCGGCAGCGCGTCCTCCGGCAGCGCGTCCCCGCCGCCGTCCGCTCTGGACATCTCCGCGACAAGCCTGCGAATGCGGTTTCGGGCGATGAACGCGTTTTCAAACACGATCGGCCCGCCGATGCAGCCGCCGTTGCAGGCCAGACCCTCGAAATACCGAAGGTCGGGCAGACGGTCGTTTTCAATGGCCTCCAGCACGCGGCTCACGTTGTCGATGCCGTCGACAGCCAGCGCCTCATCCTCGTTCAGCGCGGTGCATTCGCCCCCGGAGCGCGCCCAGCCGATACCGCGCGGCGAGCCGTGCCTCGCGGCCAGATCGGTCTGCTTCTCCTTCGCGGCGGCGTCCTTTTCCCGGCGAAGCTGGCTGCTCAGCAGCCCGTACACCTCCAGTATGGATATGGCTCCGTCGGCGGCGGATTTCCCGTGCCCGATGGGCGAACGAATCGCCGTGGCCTTGGCGGCGCAGGGCGTAATAAAGAAGCAGCCCACGTCCGCCGGATCCACGCCGTTTCTTTCGCAGAATTCCCGGCGCGCCATGGCCGCCGCCGCCTCCATCGGAGAGCGGACGTCGACGATGTTGTCCAGAAGCTCCGGAAAGCGCACCTGAATCAGGCGCACCACCGCCGGGCAGGCGGACGAGATCAGCGGATGCGGCGCGTCGGGGCGCTTCAGGCGCTCAGACACCGCGCGGGTGACGACGTCCGCCCCGCGGGCCACGTCAAACACATCGTCAAACCCCATCCTTATCAGGCCGCGCAGGATGCCGTCGATATTCTTCAGGTTCTTGAACTGCCCGTACAGCGTCGGCGCGGGCAGCGCGATTCTGTAGCGAAACCGGCGTATGGACGACAGCGGGTCGGTAATCGCCACCTTGGCGTGATGCGTGCACACGCGGATGCACTCGCCGCAGTCAATGCACATCTCATCCAGAATGCGGGCGCGGCCCGCGCGGATGCGGATCGCCTCGGTCGGGCAGCGCTTCAGGCAGTTTGTGCAGCCCACGCATTTTCCCTTATCCAGCCTGACCGAGTGGAGACTGCTGGCCATGAGAATCCCCCCTTACGCGATGTGTTCGCCCAGTATAAACCGCATTTCGATATGCGTGCCCACGCCCACCTTTGACTCGATGTGGAATCGGTCGGCGTTGCGCGACATGTTCGCAAGCCCCATTCCCGCGCCGAAGCCCATCATGCGCACATCGTCCGTGGCCGTGGAATATCCCTCGCTCATCGCCAGATCAATGTCCGGGATGCCGGGGCCGTCGTCATCGGAAATCAGCGTTACCTCGTGCGCGTCGACGATCAGCGTAAGCCTTCCACCCATGGAGTGGATCACCAGATTGATTTCCGCCTCATAGCAGGCGATGGACAGTCTGCGAACCACACCGGAGTTTACGCCCAGCTTCTTCAGCAGGCGCTTGATCTGCGCGGAGGCCTCTCCCGCCGTCTGAAAATCCATCGCGACGACGGGAAATTCTTCCCTCAGTCCTATCATGACAAATCAACCTTTCGTTCCATCCCGAAGCCCATGAAGATACAGTATGCCGCTGGCGATGTACAGCGTAAGCGGCGTCGCCAGCACGGTGATCCCCGTTTCCCTCGCCATGGCCATCGTCTCCGCGCCCGGCTGCTTTCCCCGAACGAAGATGACAAGGCGGATATCCAGCATGTCCGCCGTGCGCATTACCTGCGGGTTAATCAGGCCGGTGAGCAGCGCCATGTGCTCCTTGGGGAAGGCCAGCACATCGCTCATCATATCGCTGGCGCAGGCGCAGGATACCTCTAAGCTTTCGTCGCAATCCTCCGTCAGCGGCTTCGCGGACAGCAGTTCCATGATCTCGCAGATCCTCATCAGGCATTTCCCCTTCCAAAAAGCAGATTGGCTTCCTCTTCATATTATAACTGATTGCCGCTGTAATTTCAATCTCGGATGCGCATTTCTTGCAGGAATTTGAGCCCTTTCGACAGTTTTGCATTTATACAGCGCCTGTATATTCATTTTTTACTCATAATTACACATTTAATGATAAATTTGCACTCGCCACGCATTTGGTCTTGCAATTATCGGGCATCTGTGCTATGATGCTGTAGAACCGCATTTCAAAGCGGGAATGCCCGGCCGACCGAGCCGGAAAAAAAGGAGGCATGAACGATGAAGAGAGCTCTCTCGATCGCGCTGTGCGCGCTGCTCATGACAGCTTGTCTGACAGGCGCGGGAATGGCGGAGGGAAAGGCGCTGAACACGCTGTATTCGTCCGAGATTTCCACGCTGAACTACCTGACGACCTCTACGACCAAAGACTTCGCGATTTCCGCCAACGTCATTGACACGCTGGTGGAATACGACCGGTACGGCAACATTCAGCCGTCGCTGGCGGAGAAATGGGAAATGTCCGAGGACGGCCTCACGTGGACGTTCCACCTGCGCAGGGACGCAGTGTGGGTCAACGCGAAGGGCGAGGTTCAGGCGAACGTGACGGCGAACGACTTCGTTTCCGCCGCGAAATACCTGCTCGACGACAAAAACGCTTCCAGCACCGCCAACCTGTTCTACAGCGTCATCGCCGGCGCGGAAGCCTACTACAAGAGCACCGTGCCCGCCGCCGAGGGCGAGGCCGCCAAAACACCGGTTGATTTCGAAACCGTCGGCGTGAAGGCGCTGGACGAGTACACGCTTCAGTACACGCTGGCGTATCCGTGCGCGTACTTCGAGAGCATGATGACCTATGTGTGCTTCATGCCCGTGTACGGCCCGTTCCTTGAGGAAAGGGGCGACCGCTTCGGCGTGGCCGACGACGAGAATTCCATCCTGTACTGCGGCGCGTATATCCTCAGCGAGTTCAAGCCGCAGGAGGTGCGCGTGCTGTCCAAGAACCCGGCGTACTGGGACAAGGACAACGTGAAGATCGACACCATCCGCTCCACCTTTAATAAGGAAGCTTCCTCCATCGGCGCAGAGATGTATAAGCGCGGCGAAATCGATTCCGCGTCCATCGACGTGACCACGGCGGCCTCATGGCTGAAGGATCCCGAGACGGAGAAGCTCATTCGCCCCGTGCGGCAGACCAGTTTCTACAGCTATTTCTACTGTCTGAACTTCGACGCGAATTTCGACGAGGCCTATGAGCCGGAGAACTGGACGAAGGCCGTCAACAACGAAGCCTTCCGCAAGTCGCTGTACCACGGCCTCGATCGCGTGAAGGCGATGCTGATCACCGAGCCCGACAACCCCGAAAGCATCATCTTCAACACCATTGTCCCCACGAACTACGCAACGCTGGACGGCATCGACTACACGCTGGTGGGCGACCTGAAGGCCATCACGGAGCTTGGAACCGGCACGTTTGACGCGGAAAAGGCGCTCGCCTTCAAGGCGCAGGCAATCGAAGAACTGACGGCCGCCGGCGCGACGTTCCCCGTCAAGATCCTTCTCAAGTACAACCCGCGCGTGAGCGGCTGGGACAACGAATGTCTGGTCATTGAGCAGCAGCTGGAAGCGCTGCTCGGCACGGACTACATCGACGTAATCGTCGAGGCGGGCCCGGCGGACGGCTTCCTCTCCGAGGTGCGCCGCAGCGGCAACTACGCGCTGCTCAAGTGCAACTGGGGTCCGGACTACGCCGACCCGCAGACCTTCACCGACCCGTTCAGGAAGGGCAACAACTACAGCTTCATCGACAAGAGCGCCGACACGGAAGCGCTGGACTACTACTATGGTCTGGTGGAAGCCGCGAAGGCCGAGGCGTTTGACCTCACCGTCCGCTATGAGACCTTCGCAAAGGCGGAAGCGTTCCTGATCGATCACGCCTACGTGATTCCCTTCGGCTTCGGCAACGGCGGCTATGTCGCCTCCCGCATCGACCCGTTCACCTCTCAGTTCGCGCCCTACGGCTTCACCAACGAGCGCTACAAGGGCTCCGAGATTCTGTCCGAGCCGATGGACACCGACGC
>ENA-OUQC01001423-OUQC01001423.1-human-gut-metagenome-genome-assembly--contig:-NODE-1423-length-12531-cov-13.161911_pt1 | contig 12531 bp, 10 predicted proteins | sample MGYA00237942_ERZ548815 | MGnify/ENA primary metagenome ERZ548815 (study PRJEB26490, sample SAMN05194722) | human gut metagenome | biome: terrestrial biome; feature: human-associated habitat... | reverse complement strand
ACGAGAACGAGAAGAAGAACGCCATCGCCCCCAAGATCACCAGCAAGGCCAAGACTGCCGTGCAGGAGGAGATCAACAGCACCATCGTGGAAAAGGTGGCCGACGCGCTGACCACCGCCAGCTCCGTGTTCCGGGCCCTGGGCCTGGACAGCCAGGACATTGCCGACGGTCTGGTGGAGAAGCTGCAGGATGGCCGCACGCAGCTGGGCCAGCTCAGGGATATCCTGCTGTCGCTGGATGACGTGATGGCCAACGCCGACGACCTGCTGGCGGCAGCGTCCGTGACGGTGGACGACGTAAACGGCGTGCTGGTCAACGCGGCGGATACCGTGGGCAGCATCGGCACCATGATCTCCACCGGCACCGACATCGCCGACGGCGCGTCTGACGACGCCCTGGCGGTGCTGAACGCCGTTGACCAGAGCCTTGTGGACCTGGAGGAGAAGCTGAGGCAATGGGGCACCGAGGAGGATCCCACCCTCCTCCAGCAGGCACTGGCTCAGCAGATCGACGACGCCATCGCCCGCCTGACGGCCCTGAAGCCCCTTGCTCCCCAGCTATCCGGCCAGATCGACGCGGCGATAGCCGCCCTGACCCAGCTGCGCCAGCTGGTGATGGTCGGCATCGGCACCGATGAAAAGGACGCGCTGCTGGATCAGCTGAGTGCCGCCCGCCAGAGCATCCGGGCGGCGGCGCTGCAGTGCAACCAGAATGTCAACGACTACATCCACAGCAAGAATGACAAGGCCTTGGCCGCCCTGGATTCCGTACGGGACCTGCTGCGCGGCGGCACCGGCAAGCTGGGCGAGCTGTCCGGCACGCTGGAGGGCTATGCCGCCGCGCTGGGTCAGACCCAGTCCACCCTGGCATCCGGCGCCGCCCTGGCGGATACCGTGTCCGGCTACCTGGCGGATCTGGAGGCCGACGTGCGCCGGGTCACCGACAGCGCCGCTTTTCAGGAGTTCTGCGACATGCTGAACAACGACCCGGAGAGTCTTTCGGACTATCTGTCCTCGCCGGTACAGCTGAACACCGAGATCGCCTATGAGATCGGCGACTACGGCTCCGCCATGGCGCCCTTCTATACAGTGCTGGCGCTGTTCGTGGGCTCGCTGCTGGCGGCGGTGATGATCAAGGTGCCGGTGAAGCAGCCCCAATTTCTGGGCTATCGGACTGTGGAGCGCTACTTCGGCCGGTTCACCATGTTCTTCCTGGTGGGCATGGCACAGGCGCTGGTGACGGCCTTCGGCTGTCTGTACTTTGTCGGCATTCAGTGCGTGGAACCCGCCCGTTTCGTGCTGGCCTGCTGCCTGTGTTCGCTGAACTTCGCCATGATGAACTTCGCCCTGGTCTACGCCCTGGACAACATCGGCATGGCACTGGCGGTGATCATCATGGTGCTGCAGGTGGCCGGCTCCGGCGGCTCCTACCCCGTCCATGTGCTGCCTGCCCTGTTCCAGAAGCTGTACCCCTTCATGCCCTTCCACTACGGCATGGACATACTCCGCGAGACTGTGGGCGGCATGTACGGCCACACCTACCGCAACTGTGCCCTGATCCTGCTGGGCATGTGCGTGGTGTTCACGGTGTTCGGCCTGCTGGTCTACTATCCCGCCCGCAAGCTCAACGCCGCCATTGCCGAGAGCAAGGAGCGTTCCGGCATTATGTGACGACAATAGAACATAAAAGAAGCCCCGCAGTCATGCGGGGCTTCTTTTGGCTTTTCACATATTGCCTTTTCTCACATCTTCCCGCTGACACGCAGGCGATTCAGTGCGCGGGAAAGATTACCCTGAGCAATTTGATACTCCGCCATACTGTGCTTCTGGCGCAGCTGCTCCTCTGCCTCCTGACGGGCGCGGAGGGCACGGTTCACATCAATATCTTCAGGTCGTTCCGCCGCGTCCAGCAGCAGCAACACCCGTTCCTCGTCAATCTTGAACACGCCCTGTGCCACAGCAGCACGGTGGGCCACCCCATCCTCAGTCTCGAACCGTAGTTCACCGTCGCACACAGCGCCCACGGTATTACTGTGCCCTGCCAAAACGCCGTACTCACCATCGACAGTAGGGATAACCACCGACACGCACCTACCGCGGAAGAAGGGCACGCTGGCTGCCAGCACATCCAGTTGAAATACCGCAGCCATCATATGCCGCCTTTCTGCAGTTCTTCGGCCTTGCGCTTTACGTCGTCGATGGTACCCGCATTGAAGAACGCCGCTTCAGGATAGTCATCCATAGCGCCGGACAGGATCTCCTTGAAGCCGCGCAGGGTCTCGCGCAAAGGTACGAACACGCCGGGCGCACCGCTGAACTTCTCTGCCACATAGAAGGGCTGGGACAAAAATCGCTGGATGCGGCGGGCGCGTGCAACAGTCTTCTTATCCTCATCACTGAGTTCTTCCATACCCAGAATGGCAATAATATCCTGCAGCTCACGATACTTTTGCAGCGTGGACTGCACCGCACGGGCAATATTGTAATGCTCCTCGCCCACGATATCCGGTTCAAGGATGCGGGAGGTGGACTCCAGTGGATCCACGGCGGGGTAAATGCCCTGCTCGGCGATCTTACGGCTCAGCACCGTAGTGGCGTCCAGATGGGAGAACGTGGTGGCCGGGGCAGGGTCGGTCAGGTCGTCAGCGGGGACGTACACCGCCTGCACGGAGGTGACGGAGCCATTCTTCGTGGAGGTGATGCGCTCTTGCAGAGCACCCATCTCTCCGGCCAGCGTAGGCTGGTAGCCCACGGCGGAAGGCATGCGCCCCAGTAAGGTAGACACCTCGCTGCCCGCCTGCACGAAACGGAAAATGTTGTCGATAAACAGCAACACATCCTTGTGCTCCTCGTCGCGGAAGTACTCTGCCATGGTCAGGCCGGACAGTGCCACACGCATGCGAACACCGGGAGATTCATTCATCTGGCCAAAGATCAGCGCCGTCTTGTCGGATACGCCGCTTTCCCGCATTTCGCCCCACAGATCGTTTCCCTCGCGGCTGCGTTCGCCTACGCCGGTAAAGATGGAATAACCTCCGTGTTCCATGGCGACATTGTGGATCAACTCCTGAATGAGGACGGTTTTACCCACGCCGGCACCGCCAAACAGGCCGATCTTACCACCCTTGGGGTATGGCTCCAGCAAATCGATGACCTTGATGCCGGTCTCCAGAATGTCCGCCGTAGGCATCTGCTCGGCAAAGGTGGGGGCGGGCCGATGGATCTCCCAGCGAGGGACGCTATCGTCCACCGGCTGCTCGCCGTCAATGGGTTCGCCCAGCACATTGAACATACGCCCCAGCGTCTTTTCACTCACCGGCACCGCGATGCCGTGACCGGTGGCGATGACGGACAGTCCGCGGCCCAGTCCATCGCTGTCTGCCATTACCACGCAGCGGACAGTCTTATTTTCCAGATGCTGCTCCACTTCCATGGTGTAGCGATGCCCGTTGGCCTCCACGGTCAGCGCCTCGTTGATGGCAGGCAGCTTCCCCTCCGGGAAGCGGACGTCGATCACAGGGCCGGAAATGCCCGTGATAATACCTTGTTTCATTGCGGTCAGCCCTCTCTTTCTTTCTTACTGCGCTGTGCACGCTCACCGGCGGAGACTTCAGTGATCTCCTGCGTGATGGCCGCCTGACGCGCACGGTTGAACTGTACGGACAGATCCTTCAGCAACTCCTCCGCGTTCTGATCCGCCGCGTTCATGGCGGTCATGCGGGCGCTCTGCTCACTGCAGAAGCTGTCTACCAGTGCACTGTAAATATAACCGGTCAGGCAGCTTCGCACGGCGTTGTCCAGCACTGCGCCGGGAGACGGCACAAACTCGTACACCTTATCCCCTGCAGTCTCGGCGGCGGCCGCGGCGAAGTGATCGCGGTGCAGCGGCAGAAGCTGAGCTTGCCGCACCACAGCCTCCAGCCCGTTCTTCATATCGGTATAAATGACCCACACGGCATTGATCTCTCCGGCATCGAACCGTTCCAGCAGCAGCTCGGCGATATGCCGCGCCCTGCCCAAAGTGGGATCCTGCGCCGTATACTGAAAGCTTTTTTCAATGGGAATATTCCGCTGTGTAAACCAGCGGCGGCCATATTCCCCCACCACATACAGCGCCGTATCCTTGTGGTTGGCCAGCAGCTGCTGAGCCTTCCGGATCGCGTTCTGGTTATAAGCACCGGCCAGTCCCTTGTCCGCCGTGATCAGCAGACACGCCGTCACGTCAGGCAATGGTCTGGCATTGCCGTCCACCGGCAGCAGATAACGGCTCTCGACCGTGCTGTCCGCGTTGAATACACGTCCTACCTCGGTCTGCAGCGCCTGGAAGTAGGGGCGGGTATTGGTCAGCTCCTGCTTGGCCTTGCGCAGCTTGGCCTGCGAGATCAGGTACATGGCGTGGGTGATCTTCTGGGTCTGCTGGACGCTTCCGATGCGTCGGCGGATCTCACTGGTGCTTGCCATGTTCTCACCGCCCGCCTGCGCGCTGGAATTTCTCCAGCGCGGTCTTCGCGAGGTCGATGATTCGCCCACGCAAATCGTCCGTCAGGGCCGTTCCCTGCTCCAGCTCCAGCATCAGGCTCTGGCGGTTGGCGGCAAACTCCTTCAGGATATAGTCCCGCAGGGCGCAGACCTGGGCCACCGGTACCTGCTGATAGATGTGTGCCATAGCGCTCACCAGTGTGACGATCTGCTGCGCCTGACTCAGCGGGGCGCTGCGTCCCTGCCGCAGGATGTACATCAGGCTCTGGCCGTAGGCCAGCTGGCTCTTGGTCTCCTCATCCAGATCACTGGAGAACTGGGTGAACACCTCCATCTCACGATACTGCGCCAAATCGAGACGCAGGGTACCTACGGCCTTCTTCATGGTCTTAGTCTGCGCCGCACCGCCTACACGGGACACAGACAGACCTACGTTCACTGCCGGACGGTGTCCGGAGAAAAACAGACTACTCTCCAGAAAGATCTGACCGTCAGTGATAGAGATGATGTTGGTGGGAATATAAGCGGATACGTCACCCGCCTGTGTCTCTACGATGGGTAGGGCTGTCATGCTGCCGCCGCCGCGCGTATCGCTGAGCCGTGCCGCCCGCTCCAGCAGACGGGAATGGAGATAGAACACGTCACCGGGATAGGCCTCACGTCCGGGGGAGCGCCCCAGCAGCAGGCTAAGAGCGCGATAAGCGATGGCGTGCTTGGAAAGATCGTCGTATACGATCAGCACATCTTTTCCCCTGTTCATAAAGTACTCGCCGATGGCCGCACCGGCATAGGGAGCGATGTACTGCATGGAGGCGGATTCACCCGCACTGGCGCAGACGATGATGGAATACTCCATGGCGCCGCGTTTGCGCAGCATTTCCGCGATCTGCGCCACGGAGCTGGCCTTTTGGCCGATGGCCACATAAATGCAGATCATGTTCTTGTCCTTCTGGTTCAGGATGGTGTCGATGGCGATGGACGTCTTGCCGGTCTGTCGATCGCCGATGATCAGCTCACGCTGGCCGCGGCCAATTGGAAACATGGAGTCGATGGACAAAATACCCGTCTCCATGGGGGTATTCACCGGCTGGCGATCCATAATGCCGGGAGCAGGGCTCTCAATCTTGCGGTACTCGTCTACGGCGATGTCTCCGCCGTTGTCGATGGGTGCGCCCAGCGCATCCACTACGCGGCCAACCATACCGTCTGACACACCGATACCGGCGGTCTTTCCGGTACGGTATACCGCCGTGCCCTCGCTGACATCATCTACACGGCCGAACAGGATGCAGCCGATGCGATCCTCCCGCAGCTCCTGCACCATGCCCCGGATGCCGCCTTCAAACAGCAGTATCTCGCCGTAGGTGGCTCCCGCCAAACCGTCCACATAGGCGATGCCGTCTGCCACGGTCAGCACGCTGCCCACCTCGCGGGCGCACACCTCCGGCACCCAGTTCTTTACCGCATCGCGGATCAGCGGGATCACTGAACTGTCGGCGCTCTTGATACTGGTCAGCTTCTCCTTCAACTGGCTCAACCGACCTTCCGCCGTCCAGTCAATGACCTCGCTGCCCAGCTCGATACGGAAACCTCCCGCCACGGAGCGATCCTCCTGCCACACCAGTGCAACGGCTTCGCCGTACTTTTTTGACAGCACAGCCTCCAGCTTCGCTTTCTGCGTGCCGTCCGGCGGGCAGGCGCTGAACAGTTTTGCCGTCAGGCGTGCATCAGTGTTCATGCTCTTCCTCCTCCGCGGCATTCACAAAGGCATCATAAGCTTGATCTGTCTGTGCCGCCAGAAGCTTCTCCACGGCGTCCTCGGCAATGGCCACCGCCTCGCGGTTGGCCTCCGCCACGATCTTCCTTCGCTCACTCTCGGCGGCAGTACGGGCATCGGACAAGATCTTATCCGCCTGCGTCTTGGCCGCGTCACGCTGTTGCTGCATGTAATCCTCCGCCTCCTTGGCGGCAGCAGTCCGCTTCTCATCCAGTTCAGCGTCCAGTGCAGCCTCCCGCTGTGCCATGGCAGCCTTTAATGCCTCGGTATCCTTCTCGCGGGCCACAGCGGCGGACTCCATGTCTGCGTAGTGCTTTTCACGCTTATCCATAAAATTCTTCACCGGCTTGAACAACAGCAGATATAAGCCGCCCACCAGAATGGAGAAGTTGAAGAAATGCAGCAATATCTGCTGCCAATCAATATTCAGAGGGATGTTACTCATACGCTACGCCCCGTTTCTTACAGCACAAAGATGATCAGGATTACCACCAGCAGGGCGTAGATGATGGCGGTTTCCAAAAACACCAGACCCAGCATCATGGTGGTACGGATCTTGCCCTCGGTCTCCGGCTGACGGGCAATACCCTCGGCGGACTTGCCGACGGCCATGCCCATACCGATGGCGCCGCCGGCGGCAGCAATACCGATGGCGATACCGGATGCAATGGCCTTGCCGTTGGTGGCACTGCCAGCGGAAGTCTCTTCTTCCTGTACTGCGGCGGCACTGTCTGCCGGCTCAGTATCAGCAAACGCGGTCACGGTCAGCATAGCGGTCAATGCCAATACCAGACACAGCACTAAGGCAAACACTCTTTTATTCAGCAGCTTTTTCATGATTTCTTTTTCCTCCGTCAAATATTTGCAGTTTCGATGTTCTTTTCCTTTTTGTTCTTTTTGGGCTTACGCTCCTGCTTCTCGGATACCTCGCCGTAGAACAGCGTAGTCAGCATAGTCAGCACATAGGCCTGGATCAACGCGTGCAGCAGTGTGAACAGCACCGCCACGATTACAGGGATCACATAGCTCAGCGTCACATAGTAGTACACCAGCTCCGTCACCAGCAGGCCGCTGAGCAGTGCGCCAAACATACGGAAGCTCATGGAGATGGGCAGGGAAAAATCCTTCAGTGTCTTGCCCAGCCCCCCGACGCCGTTGCCCAGAATACCGCCGCCCATGATGACCAGATAGGACAGGCAGCCCAGCGAAATGGCTGCATTCACGTCCGACAGCGGCGCCGGCAGGGCGATAGCGTGTCCGCTGGTGGTGACGGCCTGAAATCCGAACAGTTCAAACAGCGTACCCACAAAGATGTACACGCCAGCCCCAAAGGCATACGCCCCCAAGAACTTGTACCGATGAGGACTATTGCCGCGGGCCATACCGTCAAACATACTCACCACCGTCTCAATAGCCATCTGAAGCTTCCCCGGCACCAGCTTAAATCGCGGGATCACAAAGATGCGCAGCAGCAGCGCCGCCAGAAGCAGTGCGCCTACCACCACCAGAGAGGAGATGTACGCCGGATTTACGTCCTTCAGCCCGAACAGGCTGATACGGTTCGTTCCGTGAAGTACCGCATCACGCATGGCCGCCTGCACGGATTCCGACTTTCCATGTCCCGGAACCAGCAGGGATCCGGCCAAGAACACCGCGGTGATCAATAGCCATACCACGATAAACTTGACCTTTTTCTTTTTTTCCATTCTTTTTCACCTCTTATGTATGATCATAATCTGATTTTCAGGTCGGTCTGCTCCCACGGCATCAGGCTGGCGTTGCTGCCAAAATGTCCATAACAGGAGACCGTGGAAAAGATGGGGCGTGTCAGGCCGAAGCGCCGGATGATGGCGGCCGGGCGCATATCCACGCTATTCTGTATTGCACGGCTTAAAATCTCCCTATCCACCTTTTCGGTTCCAAACGTCTCAACGCCTACTGCCATTGGCTCTGCCAAACCGATGGCATAGCTGAGCTGTATCTCACACCGGTCAGCCAAGCCCTGCGCCACGATGTTTTTGGCAACATAACGAGCCATATACGCACCGCTGCGATCCACCTTCGTGGCATCTTTTCCGGAGAACGCGCCGCCCCCATGGCGGGCATATCCGCCATAGGTGTCCACCATCAGCTTGCGTCCGGTCAGTCCGGAATCAGCGGCAGGACCGCCATGCACAAACCTTCCGGTAGAATTGACAAATATCTGCGTGTCTTCGTCAAGCAGTTCGGCAGGCAAAACCGCTTCGATTACATGACGGCACACTTCGGCACGAACCGCTTCCGTAGAGACTTCCTCCCTGTGCTGTGCAGCAACCAAAACCGATGCAATGCGAATGGGCCGGTCCCCATCATACTCAACAGTCACCTGTGTCTTTCCATCTGGCAGCAGAAAAGGCAGTTCATTTGTACACCGCACGAGTTCCAACCGCCGGGCAAGTTCATGTGCCAGTTCAATCGGCAGCGGCATAAAGCTGGGAGTCTGATTGCAGGCGTAGCCGAACATCATGCCTTGGTCTCCCGCCCCGGCGTCCAACTGCTCGTCTTCCCGACCTCGGGTGATCCCCCGTGCAATATCAGGGGACTGTTGATGCAGATCCACATGGATGATGCATGTATCCGCGTCAAAGCCCCGTCCCGGCCGGGTATAGCCGATCCTCGTAATGACTTGCCGCGCTATGGCGGGGTAGTCGACTTCCGCCCGAGACGTCACTTCACCAAAAATGTGCAGTTGGTTTTCTGCACAGGTCACTTCGCAGGCAACACGCGAATCAGGGTCTCTCATCAGCAGCTCATCCAGAATCTTATCTGCCACTTGATCGCAAATCTTGTCCGGATGGCCGCAGGTCACAGATTCTGATGTAAACAGCAGCTTGGCCATAGTACCGCCTCCTGTCCATATTTCAGTTTCATCATAGCAAAATCAACATATAGATACCACAGTGGAAAAGCCGGTTTTCTCCAAATTCTAAAGAAACAGCATGTTTTACGCAAAAGGCTGATCCATACAGAGGGAGGCTTTTGAACAACATAAACGCGTTTACTCTACTGTTTTGACGGCATTGGACAGGAATTGGTCGAAAAGCACCCCCAATTTGTCTACACTTTCATCAATGTCGTTTTCCATATGATTCCAGAAAAACTGCATAACAAAGCCGATGTAGGCGTACCGGCAAAACGTAGCAATGCGATAGCATTGTCCCTCTGAGATCGGATATTCCTGTGCCGCTTGGCGCACGACCCGCGAAAATGGGTCATCTGTCAGCGAGAAAATATACCTCTCCAGCTGGTCGCGGGAGAGTCCGTCAAAAATATGATAGATAGTCTGGGGATGTTCCTTGCAGCGGTGCAGGATAGCTTTTGTGGTAGAAACCCACTCAATAGGTTCTCCGTTTGGAACAAAGGATTCCACCTGTTCCTGAAACCACGCATCTAACAACCCATAAATATCCTGATAATGATAGTAAAAAGTATTTGGACTGATTCCGGCCCGCTTGACCAGCGCTGCCACAGTGATTTTATCAAACGGAGATTCTGACAGCATCTCCCGAAAGGTTGCCATAATAAGCTTTTTTGTATATAAGGCCACGGGATCATCCTCCTGCTCCCGTTTCTATATAAGCTTACTGTGCATTCGCCCTCATTCGACAGTGTGTACTTGTTATTTTATAATAAAACCCATCGTATCGCAAGTAAGTTTTTTCACAAGGATGTTCCATGTGATATACTCTTTTCCGTGCGCCGCATCAGCCCTTCTGGTGACTGCCGAAATATTCTTGCAGGATCTCCAGAGCATCCTTCCGCAGAATGCCCTCCGTGACCTGCGGCTGCCAGAAAGAATGATCAAACACCATTCGGGAGCAGTTGCAGCCCTTGTTTCCAAGAATGGCCTCCAGCTCGATGTTGCTGGCGCCGTACACCAGTCGGCCCAGCTTTACCCACACCATCGCGCCGCTGCACATGAAGCAGGGTTCGCAGCTGGAATAGACGGTGTATTCGTGCAGGTCGGTGATGCCGGTCTGCGCGCAAAACGCCCGGATCAGGCCCGCCTCGCCGTGGAAGGTGGGATCGTGCTTCGTGTAGATCTGATTCTCATTGGAGAACACGATCTTGCCGTCCTTCACCAGCACCGCACCGAACGGCTCGTTGCCATGCTCCACGGCCAGCTTGGAAAGGCGGATGGCCTCGCGCATGAAAGTTTCGTCCTCTGGCATGGTTTCCTCCGTCAAAGCAGCTTCCACATCCGCCGTGGTGATGAGGGAGCCATGCTGCAAATAGTGGATGGCCCGCAGAGACGCCTCATGAGCCTCCTTAGAAGAACCCGCCACGGCATCTTTGACAACATGAATATGATAGTCGTTTTGGTGCGCGTCTACCGCCGTATAGTGGATGCAGACATCCGTCAGACCGCCAATCAGATAGAGCGTGTCCACGCCAAGACCTTTCAGAAGAATTTCCAGATCAGTGGCGAAGAACGCACTGTAACGGCGCTTGGAGATCAAGTATTCGCCCTCAATGGGATAGGTCAGGTTTGCGTAGTCATTTTCCGGGCGGTTTTCTACGCAGTGAATGTCCTCGGAGCCGTCCAGCTCCCGGCCGAAGTCCACCATGTCGGGACGGTGGCACTCCTTGATCTGAATGACGGGCAGCTTTTTTGCCCGGAACACATCCAGTACGCGCTTACCGTTACGGATGACCGACCACCGGGGATCGTCCATGTTGCTCTCGTTCATTTCCATAAAGTCCTCCTGCTGGATGTCGATGACCAGCAGGGCACAGTTTTTGTCAAGTTTCATTGTAAAACCTCCGTGATCTGATGTTTGATTGTTGTATGGCATATAAAATCACAGAAACCGTTAATAACGATCCATATTCTTTCCAAGGGCTTCACGCATTTAAGAAAACTCCTCCCATTATGAAATAAGTAAAAATCCAAATTATTTTGGGGTACTGCTCTTTACCAACCAAAACACGACCAGCGTTGTGCAGACTTCCACACACAGCATCACATACCAGATAGATGCAGGGCCGAGGAGCGGCGGCAGCAGGTGCAGAAATACGGAGCAGAACAGCACGCTTTGAAACAGCGAGACCATCAGCGACGCTTTGACCCGCTGCATTGCCTGCAAATAGTATGCCGCATAAATATTGAACGGAAGCAATAGCAAACAGGTGAAATACTGCCGCAGGATTCCCGGAGCGGCTGACAGTATCTCTGCCGATGGCTTCATATACAGGCAGGTAATCTGCGTCGGAAACAGCATGGAAAAGGCCATAGAAATTAGACCAATCCCCAGCGCCACATAGCCGCCAAAGTTCCTCGTCTGACGAACCCGATCCATTTTCCCGGCACCCATGTTTTCCGCCACGATGGGCTGCGCTGCATTGCCAATCCCGTAGCTGAACGTCTGAATCAGCGTGAACAGATTTCCGGCCACACCGTAGATTGCCAGTTCGTTTCCGCCAAAGTAACGCATGATCTGATTGTTGAACAACACAACGACAATCCCCATTCCGATAGAGCACAGGCAGGAAGAAAAACCGATGGATGCAACAGCGGCTCCTCGTTTCCAGAAGTTTGACGCCTTTGCAAATTTGATTGTGTTCTTTTTGGAAAACAGGTGGATGAGCTGAATGCGAAACACGATAACTTGTCCGAGCACCGTGGCAAGGCCTGCACCCTCAATTCCCATATCGCAGGTAAAGGTCAGGAAAATATCCCCGAAGATATTGAAAACGCCGCCGCACACTGTCGCAATGCCAACCAGCGTGGGCGCACCGTCGTTTCGGATAAACGCACCTAAAAAGTAGCCCAAAGGCCACAGCGGAATGCCCCATTTCAACCATTTCAAATAGCGCAGAGTCAGCGGCAGCAGCGCATCATCTGCACCAAACAGGCGCAGAAGCTGTTCGTCAAACAGGAGGATCACCAGCCATACGATCAGGGAGCTGACGCAGATCAATGTAAAGGACACCGTAAAGGCCGCACGGCTGTCAGTTTTGTTTCCCTCGCCTTTGGCATTGCTGAACAGGACTGCGCCGCCGTTTCCGAACAGCGTGCTCAGGCAGCAGAAGAACGGCCACAGCGGAGCGATACAGGCCAATGCCGCCGTACCGACTGCGCCCTCGTACTGGCCGACAACTATAGCAACATGACCCGCCCCATCAGAGCCGTTCAGTGTAGCACCTTTCTGCCAGACCATGCAGGCGCCAAGTTTAGGTGCCTGTCCTGTTTTCAGAGAGGTTCCCTTATACTGAATGAAGTTCTCTGCATTCACG
>ENA-OUQC01001422-OUQC01001422.1-human-gut-metagenome-genome-assembly--contig:-NODE-1422-length-12559-cov-3.484805_pt1 | contig 12559 bp, 11 predicted proteins | sample MGYA00237942_ERZ548815 | MGnify/ENA primary metagenome ERZ548815 (study PRJEB26490, sample SAMN05194722) | human gut metagenome | biome: terrestrial biome; feature: human-associated habitat; material... | reverse complement strand
GGTGTGCCATGGCTAAATTGGAGCCGCGCACGGAGTTTGGCGACATCGACGTGGCAATAGCCACCTGGCAGTCGCGGGTGGCAAGGTAGCCAGTTGATGCCGACTTCTCGTAAGGCACGAGTTCCCAGTCCTTCGGCTTGCCCGGCTTCATCGCCTCTGGGTAGCAGCGCAACAGCCGCGTGTACATCCCGCGTATGGCAGCGGCAGCATCCTTGACGTGGGCGCAGGTGAGCGAGTTCCACCCACGGCACACCACCATCTGCATCCACGCCATGTATATCTGCACGAGCGTCGAGCCGCCCCATTGCCGCGCCTTGAGCATGATGACACGCACCGGCCGGCGCGACCGGCGCACGCGCTCCATCTGTGCCAGCACACGCCGCTGCGGCGCATTGAGCGTGAACGGCACTTCGCGACCGCTCTCCTTGTCAACTATCCTGACGCACTCGCGTGCCCAAGCCTCGAAATCAGCCGCATAACGCGCCATGCGGCTCTTGTAATCCTCTGTTTCCATATTGAAGTTTTTTGGCGCAAAGTTACGCCGCCTCCGCGACTTGAAAATGCGGTTTTAACACTCTGCGCCCCAGCGATGTTCCTTCTCCGCCCGCGCAAAATTTGCGAATGATGAGATTTGTCGCTAAATTTGCACTGCCTGTACATCAGACGGTGTGCAGACGTTTTCTTCACGGAACAAAGCTGTCAAACCCAATGTTGCTAAGCAAACTATACAAGACCATAGACGAGCGTTACTCCGGCAATGACAAGGCACTCATAACGCACACTCTGCAAAGCAGCGCAGAATACGAATCCAGCGAGCTGTGCATGATGGCCTCTGAACCGGAAGTGGCGTATTATGCAAATTCGTTGTTCAAAGACCATGTGGATTTTGACGTGCCGTTTCCTCCCACAGAAAAGCCGCAATTCTCCTTCATCGACCTTTTTGCCGGCATCGGCGGTTTCCGCATACCGTTGCAATGGGAGGGGGGAAAATGCGTCTTTTCATCCGAGTTCAACCCATCGGCACAAAATGTCTATGAGGCAAATTTCGGGGAATACCCTTTCGGCGACATAACAAAGATTCCCAAAAACATGATTCCGGCACACGACGTGCTCACAGCCGGCTTCCCATGCCAGCCGTTCAGCATTTCAGGCAAGATGAAGGGCTTTGAAGACACGAGGGGGACGCTCATATATTCCGTGTTCCAGATAATCGAGGCCAAGCAGCCCAAAGTCGTTTTCCTCGAAAACGTGAAGCACCTGGTGCATCATGACAAGGGCAAGACTTTGAAAACAATACTGGACGGCCTCGAAAACCTCGGGTACAGATACAGCTGGAAAGTACTGAACTCTTCGGACTTCGGAGTGGCGCAAAACCGCGAGCGAATAATCATAATCGCGCACCATGACAAGGAGTTTGATTTCTCACAACTGCACAGACAGAAGAAAGTCATGCTGCGGGAAGTTCTGGACGACCCGGCAAATACCCAGTTCGAGTATCTGGAAGAGCCGTACACGATATTGCCAGAGATGAAACAGCAGCCATCAGGTCTGATATTTGCCGGCTACCGCAATAAAAACATAAGGAAAGCGGGCGTACGCCCGGGTACAGAACACTTGTCACGTGTACACAAGCAACCGAACCGTATATATTCGGTTGATGGCGTGCATCCTGCAATTCCCTCGCAAGAAACATCAGGGAGGTTCTGGATTTACGACGGAAAAACGGTGAGGAAACTGACGCTAAACGAGTGCTACCGCATAATGGGATTTCCCGATAACTTCGTGCGCAGCAACAGCATAACCGAGCAATACCGGCAAGTGGGCAATTCCGTGTGCATCCCAATGATCCGCGAGATTATGAAAGAAATAAAGAGACAGCTACTATGAACGATACCGAACTATTTATAGAGCGTCTTTACAGCGATGCGCTCGAGAAAGACATTAAACAGGATTTTGCGACACTGCCTGACTTGCTGAAAGACAAGCTTGACACCATAGCTTTAGCTTCTGAAAATTCCAAAGGAGCATTGGCCGTGACAGTTACAAGTCTGGTCTACAAGACATTGCATCCCGACCAAGATGTACGCCGGCATCAGCAAAGCATCGACGGCGGTTATTCGGGACGCACGTTTGACAGTCATTACATAACACCCTTCCTGAGAGCCAAATCTTTCCCCAACATGGCTGAAAGCGGTTGGTTAACAAGGTCGTTAGAACAAAAAGTCCCATACGACATGGACTATACCGGCGCAATCAGACCTCAGCAGCTGAAAGACGCATTTTTGGGTGTCCTTGACATGGTGGAGAATGTACCTGTCGATACGGAATCGGCTGTGCAGTATCTGCTTGCACGCCTTGCAGTAATACGTGACTCGAGAATAATCGAACTTGCCAAGCCCAAGAACCTCACGATTTTGGCTATAGCGAATGTACTCGAGAAGCATTTCTCCAGCACCTACAAAGGCAGCGGAGCATCACGGTTGCCTGTCATTGCCTTTTATGCCGCATATCAGGCTCTGATGCCCGAGCTGAAACGCTATGAGGGGATGACCTTGCTGCCGCTCGAAAGCCACAACTCAGCCGACGCACAAAGCGGCAGGCTCGGGGACATCGACATTGTTGACCGCGACGGCAAGCCCTTTGAGGCTGTTGAAATCAAACATGACATCCCGGTAAACAGGAACATCGTAGAAAGGGCGAAGGAAAAAATACTGCCGTCCTCTGTAAGCCGGTACTACATATTGTCAACCATTCCCATGCATGAAGAGGAAATGTCGCATATTTCCGAAATCATCACACAGGTCAAAAACTTCCACGGTTGCCAGATTGTGATAAACGGCAGAATACCGTCACTGAAATATTTCCTGCGGCTATTGTCAGACACAGCTTTGTTCGTAGAGAACTATGCACAACTGCTGGCGACGGACGAAGGCGTAAAGTTTGAACACCGCCAACGGTGGAATGAAATCATAGCCGCGTTGTAACACGCCGGGCGGCGTGTGCCGTGCAGACGGGGGTTGCGGATATGGCGAAAAAATTGTAACTTTGTGTATTGCATGGCGCAAAACGCGCCGCAACACTCTCCTGTCATGAGCATCAAGGACTATCCGCAATACACCCCCAGTGAGGAAGACCGTATGGCCGACGAGGCGTACCAGGGTCTTCTCAGTGCATACCTGGCCTCCAACCACCGCAAGAAGGTGGAAATCATCGACCGCGCATACAAGTTTGCGCGTGAGGCTCACCGTGGCGTGCGCCGCCTGAGCGGAGAGCCGTACATCATGCACCCGATAGCCGTGGCGCGGATAGTCATCTCGGAACTCGGGCTGGGTTCCACCTCCATCTGCGCCGCGCTGCTCCACGACGTGGTCGAGGACACCGACTATACGCGGGACGACATCGCAGCCGCTTTCGGAGACAAGATAGCCGACATAGTGGAGGGGCTGACGAAAATTTCGGGAGGGATATTCGGCGACAAGGCCTCGCTGCAGGCCGAGAATTTCCGCAAGCTGCTCCTGTCCATGTCTACCGACATCCGCGTGGTGCTCATCAAGATGGCCGACCGCCTCCACAACATGCGCACCCTCGGCTCTATGCGCCCCGAGAAGCAGTACAAGATAGCCGGTGAGACGCTGTACGTATACGCGCCGCTGGCACACCGTCTCGGCCTGTTCAAAATAAAGCAGGAACTCGAAGACCTCGCCTTCCGCTATGAGCATCCGCGCAAGTATGAGGAGATAATGTCGCTGGTCAACGAGAGCGCAGACCACCGCGACCGCATCGTCGAGGAGTTTGTGCGCCCGGTACGCGAGAAGCTCGACGCCGCCGGCTTCAAATATGAGATCAAAACCCGCGTCAAGAGCGCGTACAGCATATACAACAAGATGGAGAAGAAACATATCCCGTTCACCGAGATATACGACATCTATGCCGTGCGCGTGATATTCGAGAATGATGACGACTCGCTGGAACGCTTGCGCTGCTGGCAGATATACACCTTCTTCTCTGACGGCCGCGTGGTCCACCCCGACCGGCTGCGCGACTGGACAGCCGTGCCGAAGGCCAACGGATACCGGGCGCTGCACCTGACGGCAATGGGACCAGAGGGGAAATGGATAGAAGTGCAGATACGCTCGCGAAAGATGGACGACATCGCCGAGCTGGGATATGCCGCACACTGGAAATACAAGAGCGGCGTATATGAGGACGAAACGGAACTCGACAACTGGATACGAACAATCAAGGACATACTCGCAAACCCCGAGCCCAACGCCATCGACGTGCTCGACACCATCAAGCTCAACCTGTTCTCTCGCGAGATATATGTGTTCACGCCCAAGGGCGACCTGTACACGCTGCCCGCCGGCTCGTCGGTGCTTGACATGGCCTTCGCAATACACTCCGAACTCGGCATACACTGCATGGCGGGCAAGATAAGCCACAAGCTCGTCCCGCTGTCGCACATACTCGACAGCGGCGACCAGGTGGAAATCATCACTTCCGACACGCAGTCGCCAAAGCCCGAATGGCTGGATTGCTGCCACACCGCCAAAGCCCGCGACCGCGTGCGCTCAATCCTGCGCAAGGACCGGCGGCTGCAAGCACGCAAGGGAGAGGAGATTTACCTCGACTTCCTGCGTCAGCAGAGTGTAAAGCCGGGGGGAAAGCTGCTAAACCGCATTGTCAGCCACTACAAGGCGGAAAATGCCACAGAGTTCTACCTGATGCTCGCCAGGGGCGACATCGCCTCGCTGGCGCAAGACCTGCCGTGGGTGGGACACTCCAAACAGTCCATATTCTCCAAGCTGCTGCGCAACCCGTTCTCGTCGCGCCGCAAGGAGGAAATGCCGGCCGCCGAAGCGCGCCACGTCAACCTCGGCGAGGTGTATGTGCTGCGGCCAGGCAGCTCGCCCAACTACCGGCTGGCAGCGTGCTGCTCGCCGGTGCCGGGCGACGACGTGCTCGGATTTGTCGATGACGAGGAGAATGTGGTGGTCCACAAGGTGAACTGTGACACTGCCATGCGCCTCAAGAGCGCATACGGCCCGCGCCTCGTAGCAACACGCTGGGAGGGGACGGCGGACCGGTTCATGGCCTCGATTTCCATGGAGGGGCTGGACCGCACCGGCATGATCGGCGACATAGCCAATACCGTCACCGGACAGCTCGGCATCAACATCCGCAGCCTCAACATCCGCGCCGACGGCGAAGTGTTCCATGCCGACATGACCGTGCAGATAGACACCACCGACACCCTCGACAAGATAATGCACGCACTGAAGAAGATTTCAGGGATAAAGTCTGTCAAACGAATGAGTTGACAACCGTCCCGAGCAACATAACACAGACTCAAGAAGATGAAGTTTTTCTCAAAGGTAAATATGGCGCGTGTGGGCATGGCAATCATCCTCACAGCCGTTGTCCTGGCTCTTATGCCGCACGCCGACCGCCAATCATACAGCTACGAACTGAACCAGCCGTGGAAATACCCGCTGCTGACAGCACCGTTTGACATGCCCATAATGCGCGACTCCACGTCGCTCACCACCCTGCGCGACAGTGTTGACAAGCATTTCGTCCCATTCGTGAAACGAGAGGCAAACATCGCCAAGGACGTGACGGAGCGGTTCAGTTCAGCCGCTTACGGGAGTGTTGACAGCCACGACATCGCCATAGTACAGCAACTGCTGGCGCAAGTCTACAAAATCGGCGTAATGGATCCAGACCTGTACGCAAGGGTGACGGAATACACCGGCTCGAAAGTGCGCATGTCCGAAACATCAGACGACCCTGACGTAGTGGGGACGGTAGACGTGTCACAGATGTTCACGCCGGTCAAGGCCTTTGAGTTCATCGACTCGGTATATACGATGCGCTTCCACAACCTCGACGGCGCAGGCATGTCACAGAACCTGTCAAAAGCACTGAATGTCAGCATAATTCCGAATGTCGTGGTAGACTCTGCACTCGACACGAAATACCGCAAGCAGGAGTTCCTAAACGTGACTGGCGCACAGGGCATCATCAAGAAAGGGCAGCGCATCGTGGACCGTGGCGAAATCATCACGCCGCAGATTTACACCAACCTGAACACGTTTCAGGAGATGGTGCAAAAGAACCTGCACGGCACCAGCCAGCAGACATACTTCATGCTCGGCCAGACGCTGTACATACTCTTCTGCATAACGCTGCTGTACCTGTTCATGACCCTCAACCGCCAGCAGTTCTACAGAGACGTACGCAAGATGACATTCCTGATGACGTTCATAACCATGTTCTCCGCGCTGACCATACTGCTGTTCGAGAACTTCTCCAACGGCATATACCTCGTGCCGTTTGCAGCCTTGCCGGTGGTGATACGCATATTCTTTGACTCGCGCACTGCCATATTCTCGCTGCTGACCACAGTGCTGATATGCGCCCTGGTGGCGACATACCAGTTCCAGTTCATATTCATGGAAATGTGCGTCGGACTCGTGGCAGTGTTCAGCATACACCAGCTGTCACGCCGCTCGCAGCTGGTACGTACCGCGCTGTTGTCGTTCCTCGCATACTCCGCCAGCTACTTCGTCTCGACACTGATCGCAAACGGCGACCTCGACCATTTCTCGTGGAACATGATAGGCCTGTTCGGCATCAACTCCATAATCCTGTCTTTTGCATACATACTGATAGTAATCATCGAGAAGGTGTTCGGCTTCACCTCCACCGTCACGCTCGTCGAGCTGAGCGACATCAACACGCCGCTGCTGCGGCAGCTCGCTGAGGAAGCCCCCGGCACATTCCAGCACTCCATGCAGGTTTCCACCCTTGCCGCCGAGGCTGCGCTCGCTATCGGCGCGAATGTGCAGCTCGTGCGTACCGGCGCACTGTACCATGACATAGGCAAACTCGAGAGCCCATTCTTCTTTACCGAAAACCAGCACGGCGTAAACCCGCACGCCGGCCTTGACCCGGAAACCAGCGCACGCAAGATAATACGACACGTCACATACGGGGTGCAGCTCGCACAGAAGAACAAGCTCCCAAAGGTGATAATCGACTTCATTCTCGAACACCACGGACGCGGCCTCGCCAAGTATTTCTACAACACGGGTGTCAACGAGCATCCGGGCAAGACCATCGACCCGGAAAAGTTCCGCTATCCGGGGCCGAACCCGCAGACACGCGAGACCGCGCTGCTGATGATGGCTGACGCTGTAGAGGCGGCTTCCAGAAGCCTCAAGGACTTCTCCGTGGAAAACATAAACACGCTCGTGGACAAAATACTCGATTCGCAGCAAGCCGACGGCCTGTTCCGCGAGTCGCCGCTGTCGTTCCGCGACCTCGAAACCGTGCGTGCCACGTTCAAGAAGCGTCTTGCCACCATTTACCACTCGCGCGTGGCATATCCCGAAATACACAACCACGAGGCACTGGAAGTGCAGACTGCTCCGACTGCCTCGACTGCTGAAACAAAATAATATTACCGCAGCAATCCGCGTTATGAATATAGCCCTTTTAAGGGCTTAGCAGATATGGCAGTCGTAATCGTCACAATAAGCTGTCTGATGTGGGTGGCAGCATTGGCGCTCACCATGTCGCGCCGGCAGATGCTCGCGCCCGTGGTGTCATACCTCGCGCTGCTCGTCATCAGCTTTGCCGAGGATGCCGCACGCTACCAGCTGCTGCCCGTCAACGGTGTCATCCTCACCGGCTGGCTCGCCATGACACTCGTCGTGACCGCAGCTACTGCAATGCAGCCACAGGTGCTGCAGGCGCAGCGGCGAGGTACAGCCTACATAACCGCCGGCGCAGTCACCGGCATGGCGCTGGGACTGTCGGCCTTCTCATTCGGCATCGCCGAACATCTGCTGTACAGCATTATGGTGCTGCTGACTGTAATCGGCGCGTTTGCCGGCATGCTGTTCTTCTCACGCACACCCAAGGGCGAAGACGTGGCTATGCACACCGGACGGTTCTTCCGCTACCTGCTCGCCAAGGGATTCCCCACAGTGATAACGGTATCAATGGCGGGAGTGGCAGCACTGCTCGCGCTCGCCGTCTCGCGGGAAATACAATGACACACTGCCTATTAACAGACTATCCTCATGAAAACAAGCATATTACACTCAACAATCATAGTACTGGCACTCTTAGTGGCCGGGGGCATCGCCGCAGCAGCACAGGGACGGCAGGTGTCATCATCGCCAGCCAAGAAGACCGTGACGGTGGAACGCCCTGACCTCGACAAAATCAAGGCAGAGACACTCAACCCGAAAAGTCGCTTCTATTTTCCGAAACTCATGAAGCGTTTCGAGAAGAACGACACGGTGATGACCACCGAGGAATACCGCTACCTCTATCTCGGATATATGTTCCAGGAGGACTACGACCCCTACCGTGTGTCACCGTATGACGAAAAGACCGCGCCGTTGAAAACGCGCTCCAAGCACACACGCCAGGAGGTGGACACTCTCATCAAATACGCCGAGCTGTCGCTCAACGACAACCCCTTTGACCTGCGGCACATGTCATTCCTCGTCCACGCACTCAAGGAGAAGGAAAAGACCTACCGTGCCAAGTTCTGGGAGTTCCGCCTCGAAAACCTCCTCGCGGCTATCAAGAGTACCGGCACCGGCGAGGACGTGGAACACGCATGGTACGTCATCTACCCTGCCCACGAATACGACATGGTGCAGCTGCTGGGATACAACGCTGTTGACGTGGATTTTGAGAAATACCCCGGGTACGACATACTGAAAGTAGAGCCGGAAGAGGAGACCGCAAGGCGGCTCAAAAACAAGGTCGCCGACAAATTCTTCTTCAACATGGTAATACCCACCGAGCAGTTCGAGCTGAAGCACCCCGAGGACGTGGACGATGACGATGAGGAAGCCTTAGCTCCGGCAACGTCAACGGAAGAGGAAGAAGACCCGGACAACGCCCCGGCGCAGTGACAGACTTTGAAATTACCGACAACGAATAACATCATCAAGAATATATGGGAAACAAGGAATATAAGGTAAGCGACGGCATGTTTGTAGCTTTCGCATACACCGTGACCGACGCCACTACCGGCGAGGAACTGTTCAAGGCAACCGCCAAAGCTCCCGACGTGATGGTCTACGGCGTGACCGAGGGCATCATACCCGGACTGGCAGCCGCAATCAAGGACCTGAAAACGGGCGACAAGTTCGGCATGACGCTCCCGCCTGAAGCAGCATTCGGCAAACGCGACGAGGAACACGTCATGCAGCTCGAGAAGGAGATATTCATGCGCGACGGCGAAATGGCAGACGAAATCCAGAAAGGCGCAATCGTGCCGATGATAACCTCTGAGGGGTACCGCGTGCAAGGCCGTGTAATGAAAATAGGCGACACGCACGTCACCATGGACTTCAACCACCCCTTTGCCGACATGACGGTTAAGTTTGACGGCGAAATAGTAATGGTGCGCCCCGCTACCGAGGACGAGCTGCACCCCAAGGGGGGATGCTGCGGCGGATGTGGCGGAGGCAGCTGCAGCGACGGCGACTGCGGCGGCGGATGCGGCAACAAGGGCTGCAACTGCTGACAACCAAGCATACACGCCGCCAACAGAAACAGCTGGAAATACAAAAGGGATACACCGGATGGTGCGTCCCTTTTTGCTGTTATGTCTGTCTGGCTCCGCCCTGGACGTTACTCGAAAGCAGCCACTATGGCAGCGGCGATCTGCTTCATCTTTTCCGGATCGGGGTTGTCTATCTTCTTGCTGAAGTTCATGTCACCCTCCTGCTTGAGCGGCACGAGGTGGATGTGCGCGTGCGGCACTTCAAGCCCGAGGACGGTGACACCCACCTTGCGGCAGGGCAGAGCCTTGCGGATAGCCTTTGCCACACGCTTGGCGAAAAGCGTCATAGCCGCCAGCTCGTCATCCTCGATGTCAAATATATAGTCCGTCTCGCGCTTCGGCACTACGAGCGTATGCCCCCAGTTGACCGGGTTGATGTCGAGGAAGGCAAAGAACTGCTCGTCCTCGGCAAACTTGTAGCACTGTATCTCGCCGGCGATTATCTTGGAGAAAATGGTCATGACCCGTACGATTTTCAGATTTCGATTTTCACGATTTCAAAGTTGATGATGCCCGCCGGAGCCTTCACCTGCACCGTGTCGCCGACGCGGTGTCCCAGAAGCCCCTGGGCAATGGGCGTGTTCGATGCCAGCTTATGCTCGCGCAGGTTGCCCTCGCTCTCTGTGACGATGGTATATTTCATGGTCATTCCCGTGGCGGCATTCTTGATGGTCACGGTGTTGAGCAGCTGTACTTCCTCCGTGTTGAGCTTGCTGGAATCGATGATGCGTGAAGACGCGATCAGCTCCTTGAGCTTGGCAATCTTCATCTCGAGCATGCCCTGTGCCTCCTTGGCAGCGTCATACTCGGCATTCTCGGAGAGGTCTCCCTTGTCGCGTGCCTCTGCGATGGCAGCCTTGATGGCCGGACGCTGTGCCTCAAGCGCTGACAGTTCTGCCATCTTCTTGTCATATCCCTCTTGTGTCAGATATGTAGCCATTTTGTAGGTTGTTTTTGTTTTCGTATAAAATATAAACTAACCCGGGCTGGGCATCAGTGACCCTACCCGGACTTGAAATCCCGTTGATGCCGAAACCGGCATCCCCAAATGTTTGCCGCAAAATTAGCGATTTTTTTCCGAACCTACAACCGCTTCCGTGATAATTTGGCGAGCGCCGGCGCAGAAATTGTGCATATATGACTGAAATGAGCTATATTTGCAGCAGAAAACATTGACCAAAACATGACTGAAACCAAAACCAACAAATAAACGACTATGCTTAATTCCAAAATCCTGACCGCATTGGCAGCGGCATTCATCGCCGTCGTCACACTGGCCTCATGCAATCTGCACCCTGGCGACAAGTCCAAGACCCACTATGCCGCCGTGAAACTCGTAGGCTCTGACCGCTGGAGCATCATCGACGTAAACTCCGGCGAAAACATATCATGATGACAAAGGGAATAATACTGATGGCGGCTACCGCCCTAATGCCTGCAGCCGCATTTGCGCAAAGCGCATTCGACGCATACTCGTTGAGTCAGCCTGACCGGAACGGCTCTGCCCGCTTCATGTCTATGGGCGGTGCTTTCGGCGCGCTCGGCGGCGACATCTCCGCACTCTCGCAAAACCCGGCAGGCATCGGCATATACCGACAAAATGATGCCTGCATTACGGCCAGCCTCGACCACCAATCCGCAAAAGCTATGGCACAAGCGGTGTCAAATACGACGATACAGACGAAATTACAACTCAACAGCCTCGGGGGTGTGGCAACATTCACCTTGAACGATGGTGCTTGCCCGAACATAAACTTCGGCATCTCATACAACAAGGCCGCTTCGTTCAACCGCCGCTTCAGCGGGAGAATACCTTCGCTCTCCAAATCTCTTTCCAACTACGTCGCCAGCATGACCACACAAGAGGACGCAACTGTCGGCGACCTGGAAATAGCAGACGGATATGACCCCTACAATCCCGATGACGGCGGATATATGCCGCTCTGGTCCTCGATACTTGGCTACGACAGCTATCTCATCTCTCCGCAAGACAACAACAATTCCACGACTTGGGTGGGTCAATGGAGCAACAGGACTTCCGGCACCGGCTGTTTTGATATGATTGAGAAAGGCGGCATCGACGAGTGCAACATCGGCTTGGGCGGCAACATACTCGACAAAATATATTGGGGCTTCGATGTTGGTGTTACTTTCATCAACTATCGGTGAGAGTCTACATGGGGCGAGCAACTGAAAGACGCACACGTAGACGACCGACAGGGAGCAGCCACAGACTGGAAATTGGACAACTACTACCGCATTCACGGCAAAGGCGGCACAATACGCCTCGGCGTTATATATAAGCCCGTTCAAGTTCTCCGACTCGGTTTCGCCATCAAAACGCCAACTTGGTACATTCTCAAGGAGGAGTATAAAGGCTTGGTGAACTACGCCTATACAGGCGAAAACGCCACGGACTCGGGCACAGCACTGACCAACAACGGCAACACAGCCCACAATACCTATCGTTTCCGCTCGCCATTCACATTTACAGCCAGCATCGCCGGTGTGTTTGGCGAGCGGCTCATACTGTCAGCAGACTACGAGTGGACTTCATACTCATCAATGGGTTTCTCCGAATACAGCAACAAGGACGAACTCGATACTGACGACCCTGCCTATTGGCAAAAGTCATTGGCAAAACAGACACGCTCTTCCATTGACTACGACAATCCATTCAGACATACCAACTACGATATAGACCGGTATTTCACCAGCACATCTACATACCGTGTCGGTGCTGAGCTTCGCGTCACACCGAGGTTCAGCATCCGCGCCGGATACAGCTACGTGACGTCACCTGTCAGAAGCAGAGTACACGACAACCAGGAGGTTGTATATACGGCAGGGACACGTCCGCAGTACATAACAGACAAATCGACGAGATACATAACCTGCGGCTTTGGCTACCGCTACAAGATGCTCTACATAGATGCAGCATACGTCCACAAGAGCCGCAAGAGC
>ENA-OUQC01001421-OUQC01001421.1-human-gut-metagenome-genome-assembly--contig:-NODE-1421-length-12567-cov-3.956202_pt1 | contig 12567 bp, 7 predicted proteins | sample MGYA00237942_ERZ548815 | MGnify/ENA primary metagenome ERZ548815 (study PRJEB26490, sample SAMN05194722) | human gut metagenome | biome: terrestrial biome; feature: human-associated habitat; material... | reverse complement strand
CTTGCATGTGTTAAGCACGCCGCCAGCGTTCGTCCTGAGCCAGGATCAAACTCTCAATAAAATGGTATCAACACAGACCTAAGTCTGAGCTAATCTTTATCGAGCTATTTGTCATAGCTTAAAACTTTTTATCCTTACGATTCAGACGTAATTGACTTAACCGTCCTCCTCGCAAGCTCTGTGCATTTCGCACAGTTTTTCATCTGGTGCTTGTCAAAGTTTCGTTGTTTAATTTACAAGGTGCACGCTCCATTCGCGGAACAGTATGTTACTATACTCGCACTTGCCCGAATTGTCAAGCACAATTCTTCATTTTTTCCTGTTTTGGCACTTTTTTCAGTTTTGCCGTCAATCATCCACTCTTTTGTTGTGCAAAATGTTACTCTTCAGCTTGCATTTTTATTTTACAGTATAAAAACGCAAGGCAAGTTGGCGCGGAAACACCGTCGTTGATAGCTCACCGCACATATGAAGTGGTATATCTTCAAAATGGTGATGACGTGAAAACCGTACAATCAAATCTCGGACACGCAACTGCGGCATTCACCTTAGATGTGTACGGTCACGTTTCAGAAAAAATGTAACAGGACAGTGCAACCCGCATGGAAGCATACATGCAGCGCACTGTCTATGGAAAAGCTCAAAACGGTTAAAGGGTAAAGCAAAGGGTAGAAAGCAAAAGAAAAGTCCCGAAGCCTTGCAGCTTCAGGACTTTCGCTGGCAGCGGGAGAAGGATTCGAACCCTCACATACGGAGTCAGAGTCCGCTGTGCTACCATTACACAATCCCGCTATATGGTGCTGTTCACTGCGCTGTGTCGTTCAGCGAACATATGTTATTATAGCAGGAACTTTCGATTTGTCAACAGGAAAATTTCCAAAAAATCGGGTTTTGGAAATTTTTCCCGCTTTGCGTCACATCCAGATGGCGAACAGGCGCAGCACAGGCTCGATCACGCGGCGCAGAAGGCTTCTGTGCTGCCACTCCTCTGCCGTGACAAGACGGCTTTGATCCACGATGCTGTCCATGTCCTCGAGCAGCGATTCGATCATCGGCGTGCCATAGACCATCACACCGCACTCATAGTCGAGCTCAAAGCTGCGGTAGTCCATATTGACCGAGCCGACAAAGGCGGCCTCGCGGTCGACCATGACGCTCTTGGCGTGCAGCATTCCCGGTGTATAGCGATAGACCTTGACACCGTGCACGATGAGTTCACCGAAGTACGACTCTGCCACGCAGTCGGCATACCAGTGGTCCGGCTTGCCGGGCAGCATCAATCGCACATCCACTCCCCCGTCGCCCGCGATGCATAACGCGCGCATCAGGCTCTCGTCGGGAATAAAATACGGCGACGTGATATAAAGAAACCGCCGTGCGGTGGAGATCATCTGCAGGAAGGTATCCTCCGCCGGATTGTCGGGGTTATTCTGCGGACCGTCGACAAAGGGCTGGCAAAATCCGTCGCTCTTCACCGGCGTGTGGGGACGATAATAGTCGTGCTCATTGTGCATCACGCCGCCGATGTTCACACACATCTGGATAAAGCTGCGCGTCAGACCCCAGACGCCCTCTCCCTCGAGCCGCACGCCGCCGTCCTTCCAGTAGCCGTAGCGCTCAATGATGTTGGCATATTCGTCGGCGATATTCGCGCCGCCCGTGTAGGCGGCATCGCCATCGATGCAGGCGATCTTGCGATGGTCGCGGTAGTTGAAGGAAAGACGGTTAACGTACTCGTGCACCGGGTTGAAGATAAAGACCTCGACCCCCGCCTCGCGCAGGCGGTCAATCGTCTCGCCGGAAAAGCGCTTGATGTTGCCGAAGTCGTCGAAAATGACCTTGACCTCCACGCCCCCGCGCGCCTTGGCGCAGAGGATTCTCTCGAGCTCATCCCAGAGCTTGCCCTCGGCAAGGATAAAGTATTCCAGAAAGATAAAACGCTCGGCTTTGCCGGCACGGTCGATGATATCGCGCAGCAGCGGCGCACCCTCGGCAAAATAGGTCACCTTCGTGTTCTGATACAGGCGAAAACCGCGGCGGCTCAGAAAATTTGCCGTGCGCGACCACGCGGGCAACTGACGCGTCAGCTTGTCGAGCGCGATCTCGCTGCGGGCGCGCACACTCTCCGGCTCATCCGCGATACGGCGCTCCTGCTCGGGCAAATGGCGCTTCTGCGCCGCGCCGCACCGCAGAACGAGGATGAGGGCATCCTGCACGTTGGCGGACTCACGATCGACGTGGGCAACTACGAGGCCTTCCGCAACGGCGAGAAGCTGTCTCTGACGCTCAAGGAATTCGAGCTGCTCAAGCTGCTCGTCATCAGCCGCGGCAAGGTGCTGACCCGCGACTTCCTGCTCGACCGCATCTGGGGCTATGAGTTCTATGGCGAGACCAGAACTGTCGATGTGCACATCCGTCACATCCGTCAGAAGCTGGGCGACGATGCGCACTACATCGAGACGATTCGCGGCGTCGGCTATAAGTTCAACGATCGTCAGGAAAACAGACTGTGAGATTAAGGGCCGCCCTGATGGCGACCCTGGTCAACTTCGTCGTATGCGCGCTGCTATTGACCGCGTGTTCAGTCACCGCGGCCAATCTGCAAAACGGGATCTTAGAAGAAGAATTAAAGCTGACATGCCGCCTGTCCACAGAGATGTTGAACAGTGCGGCATTTCAGGATGATCCCGAGGAGTACCTGAACGGGATTGCAGAAGAAGGCGGCATGCTGGTTGCATACTTCCGAAGCGATGGATCGGTCGCCTATAAGAACTTCGACTACGACGTGAGCGCGCCGACGGATGAAGAGCTTTTGAAGGAAAAAGCGGGCGCGCGGACGTTCCGTCGAACCGGTTCTACGGGAAAGAAACTGATTTACACATACATGGCGCTTTCAGACGGAAGCGTGCTGGGCTATGGAAAGCAGCAGGTGGGGTGGGCGCACGCGCTGGGCGAATACCTTTGGGTGTTCGTGCTGGTGATTCTGGCCGCCATCATCATGCAGTTCGTGATCATCGATCATACGGTGGGATTGTCCGACCAGATGGTCGAATCGACCATGAGGGTGCTGGAGGACTTCACGGAGGGGCGCTTTGACAGCCGCATTACCGATGTGGCCGCCGCGTCGCAGAGCGTGGCCGCCAAGTACAACGCGACGCTGGGGCGCGTGCAGGATCGCGTGTTCCGCCAGCAGCGGCGAAATATCGTTTTCGGCCAGATGCTGAACCAGATGCGGCAGGGTCTGATTACCGTAGACCGCGAGAAGTACATCACCTTCGCCAACGGCGTCAGCGGCGAGCTGTTCGGCGTGTCCGTGAAGGACGCGGAGGGGCTCTTGCTGACCGAGGTCTTCCGAAACGAAGAGCTGGAAAAGGTTATCGGTGAAGCGATGGAGATGGGCACCGGCAACCTGTGCACCGCCGACATGGACGGCAAGCGCCCGGGCGGCGGCAACCGCCCGCTGCGCGCGTACGCGTCCAGCCTGTTCCGCGAGGGCAAGTGCTCCGGCGCGATGGTCATCGTGGAGGACATTACCGAGCTGCGCAAGCTGGAGCAGCTGCGCACCGACTTCGCCGCAAACGTGTCTCATGAGATGAAGACGCCGCTTACGTCGATCAAGGGCTTCGTGGAAACGCTGCAGGCGGGCGCGATTGACAACCCGACCATGGCGCGCAAGTTCCTGGACATCATCATGATTGAAGCGGACCGCCTGACGCGCCTGATCAACGACATTCTCTCCATCACCAAGCTGGAATCCGGCGACGAAGAGGTGGAGATCAAGCCGATTGCGCTGGATAAGGCCGTGATGGAAGTCTGCGAGCTTCTGAAGATTCACGCGCAGGAGAAGGAAGTGCGCCTGATCGCCGCGCCGAACGAGAAGCCGGCCTACGTGATGGGCAATCCCGACCGCGTGAAGCAGCTTCTGATCAACCTGATCGAGAACGGCATCAAGTACAACAAGACCGGCGGCAGCGTGTCCATCAAGGTGTTTGAGGACAAGGCGAATGTGAACCTGATCATTGCCGACACGGGTATCGGCATCAAGGAAGAGCATCTGAGCCGCCTGTTCGAGCGCTTCTACCGCGTGGACAAGGGTCGCTCCCGCGCCATGGGCGGAACGGGTCTGGGTCTGGCTATTGTGAAGCACATCGTGAACACGATGAACGGTATGATTGAGGTACACTCGAAATACGGCGAGGGTACGGAATTTCTGATTACGCTTCCGCGCGCGCCCGAAAGCGAAGTGGGCGGAAGGCCGGAAGAAGAGCAGGAGGAAACGGAATGCTGAAGGTAGCAATGATCAGCAAGTGGCACGTGCATGCCGAGGGATACGCCCGCAGCTTTAATAAGGAAGCGGACGCGTGCGTGACGTGCGTGTGGGACGAGAATCCCGACCGCGGTCGGGAATGGGCGAAGCAGCTGGAAGTTCCGTTCGTGGAGAACTATGATGACGTGCTTGCGCGCACGGACGTCGACGCGGTAGCCATCTGCTCGCCGACCAACATGCATGCCGATCTCATGATCCGCGCGGCGCAGGCACACAAGCATATCTTCACCGAAAAGGTGATGTGCCTGACGACGGAGGAATGCCGCCGCGTGGCGAAGACGATTGAGGAAAACGGCGTTGTGTTCACGATTTCGTTCCCGCATCGCTGCTTCCCGGAGAACCTGTTCATCAAGCAGGCGATTGACGAGGGCATGCTGGGCGACATTACGCTGTTCCGCGTGCGCAACTGCCACAACGGCGCGCTGGCGAACTGGCTGCCGGATTACTGGTATGACCCGGAGACCACCGGCGGCGGCGCGATGATGGATCTCGGCGCGCATCCGATGTATCTGTCCCGCTGGTTCATGGGAAAGCCCGTGAGCATCCAGTCCCGCTTCACGACGCACACCGGCCGCGCGGTGGACGACGACGCGGTGAGCGTCATCGGCTTTGAAAGCGGCGCGATGGCGATTTCCGAGACCAGCCTTGTGTCCCCGTTCACGCCGCGCATCTGTGAAATCTATGGCACTCGCGGCGTGATTCTGTGCGAGGACGGCCGCGTGCGCGTCAAAACGAGCCTGCTTCAGGCGGACGGCAACGACGGCTGGATCACGCCCAGGCTGCCGAAGGAGCTTCCTTCGCCGCTCAGGCAGTTCATCGATTCCGCGCTGTACGGAAAGCCTGTGCGCTTCGGCACGCAGGAGGGCATCGAGCTGACGGAGCTGATGGAGAACGCCTATAAGGCGCAGAGAGAAGGAAGAACGGTCGCGCTGTAAGCAAGAAAGAGAAAACGACGCTGTTCCGGTTTTGTCCGGGATACAGCGTCGTTTTTTTGCATACACCGCTAAAAATGCTGCTCGGCATGCATGACAGGCACTATAGCAAAACATAATTTGACGCACACATACCGTTGTGATATAATAGCGATGGAACCTCGTGTTCCCGGCAGGAAGGAAACAGATGGCGCTTGGCTTTTACCCCTCCCATACAAAGGGAGGTGATGGTCGTGACCGATTACGAAATTCTCGCGATTGTTCTCATGATTATCACTTGACGGCGCGACGGTTGACGGTTAAATCTCTGATTTGACCGTCGCGGTTTTCGCTTTTGGCGAAAACTCGAAAGCCTTTCAGGCTTTCGACCTTGCTTTTACGATTCACATCGGAAACCATAAGTAGTAAAGTTAAAGCCGCCATCCAGCGCTAACTGGTAGGCGGCTCCTCATCATAACGGAGGGAGAAGCCAATCCACAAGCGTCATCCCTTCCTGCCGTTATTATATCACGGTGTGTTTCGGCTGTCAACGACGAATTTTTGCCGGTTGAAGACTGTAAAATGAAAGACTCGCAGCGGCAGGATACTTCCATATCCATGACGGCTGCGAGTCCTTGCGCTTATGCGAGAGGTCGGATCTCGATTTTGGGAGCGTCATACTCGATCGTTCATTTCGCACGCAGCGCGTCCGGCAGGAATTCGCGTAGACTACGGCGCACCTTTCCGGAGTAGCCGGTGGTGGTATCGGCGGAGAGGAGCGAGTTGACGACGGCTTCCTCGGTGGCTTCCGCGCAGGCGCGGAAGGCGAGCTCGAGCCATTCTTCGCGCAGGATGCGCATGGTCTGAATCGCGGGCGCGTCGGCGGGGATGCGGTTGGCTGTGGAGAAGCCGACGAATACGTCGCCGCTGCCGTGTCCCCAGATGGAGCCGCAGCGGGCAAGGCCTGCGCCCGCGCGCTTGACGATGCGCCGAAGCTGGCGGCTGGAAACGGGCAGGTCGGTGGCGACGATGACGATGCAGCTTCCCTTGTCCGGCGCGTCCTCGCGGATGCGCCGGTCGATTTCAAGGCCGACGGGATGCCCGCCGATTTGCAGGTCGGCAAGGCTGCCGTGGTTTGTCTGCGCGAGCACGCCGAGCGTGAAGCGCTCGCTCTCGATTTCAAGAACGCGTGAGGCGGAGCCTACGCCGCCCTTCAGGCCGTGGCAGGTGGTTCCCTTGCCGCAGCCCACGCCGCCCTCGGCGAAATCCGCGCGGGCGGCTTCGATGGCGGCGAACACGTGCTCGCGGGTCACGGCGCGCTCGCGAATGTCGTTGAGCGACGCGTCGTTGCATTCGCATACGACGGGGTTGAGCGACGTGACGGCGATTCCCTCGGTTTCACAGCGGCGCAGGGTGTATTCCACCAGCGCGTCGTGCACGATGCCGACGTTCAGTGTGTTCGTCAGCGCAATGGGCGTTTCCAGCGTGCCCAGCTCGTCGACCTGCACCAGCCCCAGCGTTTTCCCGAAGCCGTTCAGCACGAAGGACGCGGCGACGGATTTGTTTGTAAACGGGTTTTCCGCGCAGGGAAGCACGACGGTTACGCCGGTTTTGTGGCGCGCGTTGTCGATTGTGGCATGCCCGACGCGCACGCCGGGCACGTCGGCAAGGTTGTCGAGCGCGCCAGAGGGGAAACGGCCGATGGTCAGGCCGATATCGCGTGCTTTCATCTTATTTGCTCCATTCCTTCAGCCGCGCGTACCACCGGCGGGCGTCCTCCGCGCGGAAGGAGGGGAAGCCGGTCATGTAGTGGTTGGTATAGCGCTTGCCGCCATACGTCCATTCGATGAGAATCATGCGCTGCTGCCCGGCGAAGACGCGAATCTCGCCCAGCTCGATGTTCTCGTTGGCGGGCGATTCGCGCTCGCCCTCGAGCAGGGTTTCGTTTGTGTCCGCGTCGATCAGGCGGTACTGAACCGTGCCGCCCTCGCGGCTGTCGTTTCCGAGGATGACACGGTGCGACCACGCTTCAAGCTCGTCCAACATCACACATACCGGCACCTGAATGCGCGCGATCACGTCAAACGCCAGCTTCTTCGTGTAATACCAGTCGACGACGGCGTCCGAAATCTGCGGCCAGCAGTCGATCATGTTCCACCAGATGATGCCGGTGCGCCGCCATTTGCGAATGCGCGTGTTTTCAATGAAGAACTTGAACGCCTCCGCCTGCGTGATCTGCGAAAGCAGCGCGAATTCGTCCAGCGTGTCGGGCACGGAGCCGAACAGAATGCGAACCTGATTGGCCATCAGCTCGTTGCGGTCGTAGCCGCGGCGGAAGCCCTCCAGCAGGTAATCGCTGTTGTGCGCCGCCCACGCGCCGTCCCTGCGCATCGGCCACAGCTCGGCTTCCGGAATGAACTTCTTCAGCGATTCGGGCGCGGGGCAGCCGTGATAGCCGCATTCGGAGACGAAATGCGCCGGGTTCTGCTTGTAGAAGTCGTCCTTGAAGTACGCGCGCGGGCCCCAGTTATGCTGCTCGGGCACCAGATGCGGCGCGACGCCGCCGTCGATATACGGCGAGGACGGCAGGAACAGGCGGTGCGGGTCGTTTTCGCGAACGGCGCAGGGGAGCGCTTCGCGGGTGACGGCGTTGTAGCGGTTTTCGGCGGGCGAAATACCGTGCCACGTGTAGGCCGCGTCAACCTCGTTGTCGCCCGCCCAGAGGATGATGCTCGCGTGGTTGCGCAGGCGGCGAATGATGACGGACGCTTCCTCATACATCAGCTGCAGGAAGTCCGGCGACTGCGGATACAGCGCGCAGGCCATGCAGAAATCGTGCCAGACCATGATGCCGTTTTCGTCGCACAGGTCGAACAGGCGGTGATCCTCATACACGTTGCCTCCCCACAGGCGCATGATGTTGCAGCCGGCTTCCGCAAACAGTTCTACGGCACGATCGTAGCGCTCCGCGTCCCGGCTGTGGAACGCGTCCATCGGCACCCAGTTTGAGCCCTTGGCGAGGATGGGGCAGCCGTTCACCGTGATCAGGAACTCGCCCTCGTCGCCCGGCACCATTTTGTGGCGAATGTCCACCGTGCGCAGGCCGATTCGTTCGCTGCGGGAGGAAACCACCTCGCCGTCCTTCAGAAGCTCCATGCGCACCTCGTACAGATTGGCCTCGCCATAGCCGCGAGGCCACCACAGGCGCGGGTTCGAAACGGCGAAGCTGCCTTCTCCGCTCACAAAGCGCACGGGGTCGTCCGCGACCATCTGGCCATCCAGATAGATGCGTACGCGCATGCCGCGGAAATTCGTTTCCTCGGTGCGGAAGCGGTATTTGAACAGAACCTCTGCGCGGCGCTCATTGACGCTGCGGGTGACGTAATAGGTCTGCGTAAGCTCCGTTTTCGGCACGCTTTCCAGCGTCACGCCGCGCCACATGCCGGCCGACGGGAAGCGGGGCGCGATGTCCCAGCCGAAGGAATGCGGGGGCATGCGCAGGCGAACGTATTCGTCGCTGCGCTCGCCGCCGTAGGCGTGAACGGGGAAATCCTGCTGCGCGGCATGCAGAAGCGCCGAATGGATTTCCGCAGGGGAAGACGTGCGGAATGAGCGCGTTTTCCGAATGGCCGATCTTTTCGCCGTTCACAAACACGTCGGCGATGCAGTTCAGCCCCTCAAAGCAGAGGCGCGCCGGGCGCGCGGCAAAGGCTTCGGGCACGAAAATCGTCTTTTCAAACGTCCAGTCCCAGTATTCATAGGGCTTATAAAGGTATTCGTTTGCGCCGTAATACGGGTCGGGCTCGATTCTGGCCCGGAAAAGATCCAGCTCCACGTTGCCGGGCACTTGCGCCGTGAGGGAAAGCGTTTCGCCCTCCGGCGAGCGTCCGCGAAGCGCCCATTCGCCGTTCAGAGAAAGATTCAAGAATAGCCCTCCTTGCGATTGACATTAAGGGAATGCACTGGTATTATACACGAAGGGGATGAATTTGCATAGCGGGAAATTCTGTCCCAAAGGCGAAATGGCGAAAATCATCATTGTGGAGGATGAATATGAGATACGCAACCGAGAATGACGAACGCGTTCGCAGGCGAATTCTGCCCGTGCGCGTGGTGAAGACGTGGGGAAACGTGGAAAACGTGCAGGCGCTGCTGGAAGATAAGCAGGGTGAGGCGTATCTGGGGCACTACGACGGCTGTACGCTCACGAGCCGGGCGGACGCGCATGCCGCTGTGCTGCTCGACTTCGGCGCGGAGTTTCACGGTACGCTGCGCATCACCACGGAACTGGTGAACGGAGCCGTTCAGACGGTGAACGTGCGCGTGCGCTTCGGCGAGTCGGCGTCCGAGGCGTTGGCTCCGCTGGGCTGGAAGGGCGCGTGCAACGACCACGCCGAGCGCGACCGCGTGTACGCGCTGGGCGCGCTGAGCACGCGCGAGAGCAACGAGTCCGGCTTCCGCTTTGCGTATATCGAGCTGGAAGACGAGGACTGTTTGCAGCTGCACGCGGTGCAGGGCGTGCGGATTGAAAGAGACCTTGCGCGGCTGGGCAGCTTTGAATGCGACGACGCGCTTGTGAACTGCATCTTTGAAACCGCGGCGCGAACCACGCATCTGTGCATGCAGAACTACCTGTGGGACGGCATCAAGCGCGACCGCCTTGTATGGATGGGCGATATGCACACCGAGGTGCTGACGATTCTGAACCTGTTCGGCGGCCAGGATGTGGTCACGAAGTCCCTCGATTTCCTGAAGTCGCACACGCCGGTGACCGGGTGGATGAACAACATGCCGAGCTACTCGCTGTGGTGGGTAATCGTCAATCACGACTGGTATCTGTATACCGGCGACGAAACCTATCTCAAAAAGCAGAGGGAATACCTGACGGCGCTGGCGCGGAGGTTGGTGAACTTGGTCGACGAGACGGGCTGCGAGCAAATGCCCGGGAAGTTCCTCGACTGGCCGACCAGCGAGGACAAGGCGGCTTCGCACGAGGGCATGCAGGGTCTTCTGAAGCTGGCGCTGGATGACGCGGCGCGCATGCTGGCCGTGCTCGGCGAGAAGGCGCTGTCGGAAACCTGCGCGGAGACGGCTCGGCGCATGCAGAAGCACGGCGCAGAGCCCTCCGGGAGCAAGGCCGCGGCGGCGATTCTGTCCATCGCAGGCGCGGCGGACGCGCATGTGATCAACTCCGAACGGCTGGCGAAGGATGGCGCGCGGGGCTATTCCTGCTTCATGGGCGGCTATATCATGGAAGCGCGGGCGCTGGACGGCGACGTGCAGGGCGCGCTGGACGATATGCGCGCGTTCTGGGGCGGTATGCTTCAAATGGGCGCGACGACGTTCTGGGAGGATTTCTCGGTCGACTGGATGCAAAACGCCGCGCCGATCGACGAGATCGTGCCCGAGGGCAAGAAGGATATTCACGGCGATTTCGGCGCGTATTGCTACAGGGGCTTCCGCCACAGCCTGTGCCACGGCTGGTCGAGCGGCCCGGCGACGTTCCTGCTCCGCTATGTGCTGGGCGTGAAACCGCTGGAGCCGGGCTTCGCGCGCGTGCGCGTTCGCCCGCAGCTGGGGGATCTGCGCTATGCAAAGGGAACCGTGCCCACGCCGAAGGGATTGCTTCGGGTCGAAGCGGAACGCCAGCCGGACGGTAGCGTGCGCGTGAAGATCGACGCGCCGGAGGGTATAACTGTAGAACAGTAGAACGTTAATTTACAGAAAAATGCTTGTATGGCGCGAAAGGCCCGCTTATAATATAGAATCGAATGGATTTGCCTTATCCAGAGTGGTTGAGGGACGGGCCCTATGAAACCCGGCAACCTGCGTGCGCGCAAGGTGCCAATTCCCGCGGCATTAGCCGAAAGATGAGCGATGGAATCTTCGTCTCGTTTTTCGCGGGGCGTTTTATTATGCCAAAAAGCAAAATGAGCGTATCCCGCGGAGCAGCTGCGTTTTGATGGGCAGACTATATGAAACGGAGGTTCATTTTTTATGAAAAAGCTTTTTACGTCTGAATCGGTGACCGAGGGACATCCCGATAAGGTCTGCGATATTCTAAGCGACAGCGTGCTCGATGCGCACCTTGCTCAGGACCCGTACTCCCGCGTGGCGTGCGAATGCGCGGCGACGACCGGCCTGGTGCTGGTGATGGGCGAAATAACGTCCAAGGCGCAGGTGGACATAGCGTCCCTTGTGCGCTCCACCGTGAACGAAATAGGCTATACGGATAATTCCACCGGCTTTTCTGGCGACAGCTGCGCGGTGCTGGTATCGCTGGATAAGCAGTCGGGCGATATTGCCATGGGCGTGGATAAATCGCTTGAGGCGAAGGAAGGTACGGAGGCGGACATGACCACAGGCGCGGGCGATCAGGGCATGATGTTCGGCTATGCCACCGATGAAACGGAAGAATATATGCCCCTGCCCATATATCTGGCCCATGCGCTTACCCGCAGGCTGGCGGCATACCGCAAGGGCGGCGCGGATTTCATAAAGCCGGACGGCAAGGCGCAGGTGAGCGTTGTTTACGAAAACGGCACGCCCGTGAGCGTGGACACCGTGCTCGTTTCCACGCAGCACAGCGCGGATGCAACGCAGGCCATGCTGAAGGACGCCATTTATAACGAGGTTATAAAACCCGTTATCCCCAAGGCTCTGCTTGCGAGCGACGCGCGCATTCTGGTCAACCCCACGGGGCGCTTCGTAATAGGCGGCCCGCACGGGGACAGCGGACTGACGGGGCGCAAGATAATAGTTGATACGTACGGCGGCTTTGCGCGCCACGGCGGCGGAGCCTTCAGCGGCAAAGACCCCACAAAGGTTGACCGCAGCGCAGCCTATGCCGCGCGCTACATTGCAAAGAACATAGTTGCCGCGGGCCTTGCCAAGCGCTGCGAATTGCAGCTGGCTTACGCGATAGGCGTGGCGGAGCCCGTATCCGTATTTATAGACACGTTCGGCACGGGTACGGTGGACGAGGATAAGCTGCTTGCCGCCGTGCGCCGCAGCTTTGACCTTAGGCCGGAGGCCATAATACGCGCGCTCGATCTCCGCCGGCCCATATACCGCCGCACCGCGTCCTACGGCCACTTTGGCGATCCTGCCATGCCGTGGGAGCAGCTTGATTTGGCCGAAAAGCTGAAGGCCGCGCTGTAAGCCGCCCATTGCCGGACATACATGAATATTTTTGCATGTTCGGCAAAAAAACTGTTGACACAAATATGTACCATTGTGTATAATAACCCTTGCCGTGAGATTTATGTGCTCGGTTCGTCTAGTGGCCTAGGACACCGCCCTCTCACGGCGGGAACAGGGGTTCGACTC
>ENA-OUQC01001420-OUQC01001420.1-human-gut-metagenome-genome-assembly--contig:-NODE-1420-length-12568-cov-4.457524_pt1 | contig 12568 bp, 8 predicted proteins | sample MGYA00237942_ERZ548815 | MGnify/ENA primary metagenome ERZ548815 (study PRJEB26490, sample SAMN05194722) | human gut metagenome | biome: terrestrial biome; feature: human-associated habitat; material... | reverse complement strand
CGTCGTCAATCCCGATTCGATTTTCGACATTCAGTCCAAACGTCTGCACGAGTATAAACGTCAACTTCTGAATGCGATGAATATCCTTAATACCTATTACGACTTAAAGGACAATCCGAATCTGGATATCTGCCCGCGCACTTTCGTCTTCGGCGCAAAGGCGGCAAGCAGTTATTATATGGCGAAGCAAATCATCAGATTTATCTGGCAACTCGGCGAAGTCATCAATAACGATAAGTCGATAAACGATAAGCTCAAAGTGGTCTTTTTGGAAAACTATCGCGTGTCGCTTGCCGAAATTATGATGCCCGCTGCGGAAATTTCCGAACAAATCAGTATCGCCGGCAAAGAGGCGTCGGGCACGGGCAATATGAAGTTTATGATCAACGGCGCGGTTACAATCGGCACGATGGACGGCGCAAACGTTGAAATTCACGACGCGGTCGGCGACGAAAATATGTTCATTTTCGGAATGTCGTCGGACGAGGTGCATGACCTTTACAACAAAGGCTACGACAGCACGGCGTATTATATGAACGACGCGCGCATCAAACGCGTTATCGACGGTATGCGTCGCGGCGTCGGCGACGTTCAGTTCAACGCGATTGCCGACAACCTTATTCTCGGAAACGGCAGTGTCGCCGATCCGTATATGTGCCTTGCCGACTTTGACAGTTACGTTAAAGCGCAAAAACGCGTCAACGACACTTACCTTAACAAAAAGGCGTTTAATAAGATGTCGCTTATGAATATCGCGAACGCGGGATTCTTCTCGGCTGACCGTGCGGTCAAAGAATACGCCGACAGAATCTGGACGGTAAAACCCATTCATAAACTGTAAGATGAATTTCAATTCAAGGAAAATCGAATGTAAATCGCCATACGGCGCGGTAAAATGCGGGGAAAAACTTTCCCTGCATTTTCCGATTGCGTCGTGGGTAAGCGTCGATAAAATGTACGTGTTCATAAGGCTCGGCGACGTGTCGACGCCCGTCGAAATGCGCTTTGAAAAATCCGAAAACGGGTTTTCGGTTTATACCGCCGACTACGTTTTCGACGCGGCGGGGATTTATTATTATCGCTTTGAAATGAGAAACCGCGACGGCGTATGGTATTACGGTCGTGGTGAAAACGGGGAAAGCGTATGCGGCGAAAATCTTCCGGAATGGCAGTTGACCGTATACAAATCGACTTATAAAACCCCCGATTTTGCAAAAGGCAATATTATTTATCATATTTTCGTCGACAGGTTCAATCGCGCGGACGGCGTAAAAACAAAAAGGAAATACCGCCTGCACGAAAGTTTTTCGGACAGTCCCGAGGTCGTGAGCGCAGACGGGAAATATTACGCCGACGACTTTTTCGGCGGAAACTTCAACGGCATTCGCGAGAAACTCGATTACCTTGCAGAACTTGGCGTCGGCATAATTTATCTTTCGCCGATTTTCAAGGCGTACTCGAATCACCGCTACGACACCGGCGATTATTTGAAAGTCGACGAACTTCTGGGGACGGAAGACGACTTCAAACGCCTTCTGGACGCCGCGCACGAAAAAGGTATGAAAATTATCCTTGACGGCGTTTTCAACCACAGCGGGGCGGACAGTTTATACTTCAACAAATTCGGCACGTACGACTCGCTCGGGGCGTATCAAAGCAAATCGTCGCCTTATTACGACTGGTATTATTTCAAAAAATTCCCCGACGAATACGCTTGCTGGTGGGGCTGCGACAACGTGCCCGACCTGAACAAAAGCAACAAGGATTACCGCGCTCTCGTGTTCGGCAAAAACGGCGTCGTCGAAAAGTGGCAGAAACTCGGCGCGGACGGGTGGCGACTCGACGTCGTGGACGAACTGCCGATTGATTTCGTAAATCTGCTTATCAAAAAAATCAAATCGGTGAACAAGGACGCTCTTGTCATCGGCGAAGTCTGGGAAGACGCGTCAACGAAAGTAAGTTACGGCGAACTTCGGCCGTATCTTCTCGGCGATCAACTGGACGGCACGATGAATTATCCGTTTATGAACGCGATTATCGCATACGTCCGCGACGGCGACGAAAAGTTTTTCAAAGACACCGTACAATCCATTCTTGAAAATTATCCGAAAGAAACGGTATATTGTCTGATGAACAGTTTGGGCACGCACGACACGGTAAGGATTATCAACGCGTTGTCGGACGTACGCGCGCACGGCTGGTCGAAAACGCACAAGCTCGGATACAAACTTCCCGACAGCGAATACGAAAAGGCAAAGAAAAAACTGTATCTCGCGTCTGTGTTGCAGTTTACGCTCCCCGGGATTCCGTCGATATTCTACGGCGACGAAGCGGGGCTTCAAGGGTTTGACGATCCGATAAACCGCCGTCCTTATCCGTGGGGCAGTGAAGACAAAGAAATCCTTGCTCATTACAAAAAACTCGGACGTATCCGCCGTGAAAACCGCGCGGTTTTTTCGGGCGGGTTCAATATGCGTGACGAAAACGGGCTTGTCGCATACGAGCGCGCGGGCGGCGACGACGAAATTCTCATTGCAGTAAACGCAGGCGCGGACGACAAAACTCTTTTTATAAATAAAGAATATACAAATCTTTATAATAATAAGGAATATAAGGACGTCGTGGACGTTCCCGCAGGCGCGTTCGTTATCTTGAAGAAAAAATAAAAATTTTTCAAAAAAAATTGATAATCACTATCATTTTTTGTTGACATATCCGAAAAATATGTTACAATAATGATAGTGATTATCGTTTTGAGGCAAAAATGAACTATTCCAAACAACGCGAAACAATATTAAAAGTTTTAAGGAGTACGCGCTCGCATCCGTCGGTGAACTGGATTTACGAAAACGTGAAAAAGGAAATCCCCGACGTCGGTCTCGCCACGGTTTACAGAAATCTGAGACAACTTGAAGCGGCGGGCGAAATAATGCGTATACAGGGCGACTTCCCCGAGGAGCGTTGGGACGGATTTGCACACAATCACGCGCACTTCGTATGCACGAAATGCAAAAAAATCCTCGATATGGATATCGACGGAAACCTTAAACTTAAAATACTTTCGGCGTGTCCCGTGAAAGCCGACGACTTTTACGTCGTATATACGGGTACCTGCGACGAATGTAATAATAAAACAAATTAAAAATAAAACAATTCGGAGGAACTTAAAATGAAAAAATTTGTATGTCCTGTTTGCGGATATTCTGTAATAGCGGAAACTGCGCCCGAGAAATGCCCCGTATGCGGCGTTCCCGGCTCAAAATTCAAGGTTGAAGAAGCCGACGCGGAAATGACCTGGGCGGCAGAACACGTCGTAGGCGTTGCAAAAGACGTCGATCCCGAAATCAAGAAAGGTCTTGTCGACAACTTTAACGGCGAATGCTGCGAAGTAGGTATGTATCTTGCGATGGCGCGCGTCGCTCACCGCGAAGGTTATCCCGAAATCGGTCTGTATTACGAAAAAGCCGCTTGGGAAGAAGCGGAACACGCCGCAAAATTTGCGGAACTTCTGGGCGAAGTCGTCACCGACAGCACCAAAAAGAATCTGGAACTTCGCATCGCGGCGGAAAACGGCGCAACCGCAGGCAAAACCGAACTTGCGGGCATGGCGAAAAAGCAAAACCTTGACGCAATCCACGACACCGTTCACGAAATGGCGCGCGACGAAGCCCGTCACGGCAAAGCCTTCCAGGGACTTTACAACCGTTACTTCAAAAAATAACACCGTGAAAGCGGAATAAATACCTAACACCCTAAAAAAAGAAGTCGGATTTTTCCGACTTCTTTTTTTGTCCAAAAAGGCGAAAACACGCGGGTTATTCAAATGTGGATTATTATTTTTTTGAAAGATAAATCAAAATAAATCAATTTTATTTACATAGTTTATTTTGATATGTTATAATACGTATATATATTTTTTATATGGGAGAAGTTATGAGAAAGAAAAAATCACCCGAAGCGGTTGAAGCCGACGGGCAAAAAACTTTGAAACTCGATTATCCGCAAACTTTCAAAGTAGGGTTTGCATTTGCGATTATCATGCTGTTCTGGACGGCTTACGACTTTGTCGTGCCACTTCTTCTGGAACACGCATACGGGTTGTCCAACGCAATGCGCGGCTTTATTATGGGGCTTGACAACCTTTTGTCATTGTTTATGTTGCCGCTTTTCGGCAAAATTTCGGACAAAGCCAACGGAAAACTTGTCAAAAAATGGGGACGTCGCACGCCGTTTATCGTCATCGGCACGATTGCTTCCGTCGTATTGATGGTTTTCGTGCCAATCGCCACGATGAAACAGCAGGAAAAAGGCATGGCGAAAAAAGCCGAAATCGAGGCTTTACGCAACGACGACGCTTTCATGAGCGACCTGCTTGGCAGATGGTATGACGACGCCGCTGCGGGAAAGACAGGCTCGGCGAATTATTGCGACCTCGATTACCTTAAACAAAACAAAATAGACGGCAAAGCGATTGATCGCGACGCGTTCATTAGCATCCGTTTCGACAGCAAACTCAAAGCAAAATCCGGCTTTTTAGGGCTCGGCGGCACGACGTATATTTACGACGGCGTTGAAATCGAAACCAAAAAGGAAGCCGGCAAAGTCGTGCTTGTCGGGAATGCTCCGAGCGGCAAATCTTATCAAAGCATAAAGGAAAACAACGACCATTACAATAAATACGTCGCGGCGGGTATGAACAACTATATTTCCGACGAAATTCACGAAAATATTACGAAAACGTCGGAAGGTAAATCCAGCCTTGCGATTTATATGGTGATTTTGCTGCTTGTCCTTATCGCGATGGCAACGTTCAGAAGCCCGGCGGTCGCGCTTATGCCCGACGTCACGCCCAAACCCTTGCGCTCGCAGGCAAACGCGATTATCAATCTTTGCGGCGGTGCAGGCGGCGCGATTGCGTTCATTATTTACACCGTCGCGCTTATGTTCCCGCTGACGGTCAATACTTATACGATTATCTTCGCTTCGGTGGCGGCGGGTATGCTGCTGCTCCTTGGCGGATTCCTTGCGTTCGTTAAGGAAAAGAAACTTGTCGCGAAATGTCAGGAAATCTGCAAAGAGTACGGCATCGACGACTTTGACGAGGGCGAAGAAGACGCAAAAGCAACCTTTGCGGAAGAACTTATCGCAGAAGGCGAAGGCAACGAAGAAGAAGCGAAAGCGCTGGAAGCAAAGCGTGTCAGAAAACAACACAAATCCCCGAAAGTCTGGTGGAACGAAAAAACCGACGAAGAAAAGGGCAAACTCAAATCGTTCTGGCTTATTCTCGCGTCGATATTCATGTGGTTTATGGGATACAACGCAATCTCGTCAAACCTTTCGGTCTACACCACCAAAACGCTTAACCTGTCGGCAGGCGTGGCGTCCATTATCTCGGGCGTGAGTATGGGCATTTCCGCAATCGCGTTTATTCCCGTCGGCGCGCTCGCGGCGAAAATCGGCAGAAGAAAATCAATAATGCTGGGCTTTGCTCTTGCGGTCGTTTCGTTCTTCCTTATTTTCTTCTTTGTCCACGCCGGCGAAAAAGCGATTGTTCCCGCAGTACTGTTTGCGCTGTTTTATCTTATCGCGGGCTTCGGTCTTATCATTGCAAACGTCAACACGTTCCCGATGGTTACCGAACTTTCCACCGCTGAAACCGTCGGACAATACACCGGGTACTATTACACCGCAACGATGTCCGCGCAGGCAATCACCCCGTTCATCGCGGGCCTTATTATGGATAACAGCAAAAACGAAATGTTGTTCCTGTACAGCGCGATCTGCATTATCATCGCAATCGTATTGATGATGTTTGTCAAACACGGCGACAGCAAACCTATTCCCAAAAAGAATAAACTGGAACAATACGGCGACCTTGTCGACTCCGACTGATAAAAGACGATACAAATGCCACCGCAACCGCGGTGGCATTTTGCAAAAAATAACTTAAAACATACTTTAATCATCACAAAATTATCAGATAAAGTGTGTTTGTTGCAACAAAATGGCAAATAAGAAACCAAAAAACACCAAAAACACCAAGGCGAAAACCGCAAAAAAGACGAACGAGCAAATCGCTGTCGAGAGCGCGGTGAACGCCGCGAAAAAACTGCATAAGAAAAATCCGAAACTGCTTATCGCAATCGTCGCGATTGTGGTAACCGCCGCGATTATCGTCGGCGCGCTTTACCTCGTGAAGCCCGAGTGGTTCAGAGGACCGATGCCGGGAAGCGGACAACTTGTCGTGCATTACATCGACGTCGGGCAGGGCGACTGCATTTACATTGCGTTCCCCGACGGCACGGATATGCTTATCGACTGTGGCAGCCAAGGAGGAAGCAGTAAGTATCAAACGTCCGCGATAAGCGATTTGAAAGCACTCAATCCCGACGGCAAAATCGACCGCGTTATGGCGACGCACAGCGATACCGACCACGTTTCGTATCTTGACGAAGTGCTCTCCGAATTTCAGGTGAACTACATTTATATGCCGAACATCAGACCAAAAAGAGGCAAAAGTGTGAAAATAAACGGACGCGACGTAATGGTCGACAGCCTTGACGAAAGTAAACTTGTAATGTTTGGAGACGAAGATACGATTGACACGAATCCCTATACCGAGTTTTTCATTGCGGCGTTGTCGGAGCCGAATTGCAATATCACGCTCAATATCGGAAAATACGAAATAAGGGGACAAGATTACACCTTCACTTTTTATTGTTTGTCGCAGGAAGAGTGGGACAGCAGAAGTTTAAAAACAAAAAACGGAAAACCCGACGCAACGCAAATAAACGCCGTGTCGCCGATAGGTATCCTCGAATATGCGGGAAAGAAGCTTGTGTTTACGGGCGACAGTAACAACAGCACCGACGGCAACGAAAAGTATTATTGCGAAACTTACCCCTACGTGGACTGCGACGTACTGAAAGTCGCGCACCACGGAAGTCGTACTTCGTCGTCCGAAGAGTTTTTGCAGCACGTTGCTTGCGAATACGCAGTGATTTCGGTCGGAAGCTCGTACGGACACCCAAAAAAGGAAACGCTTGACCGCCTGAAAGCAAACGGCATACAAAAAATCCACCGCACCGACAAGTGCGGAAACGTCGTTCTCACGGTGTCGCACACGGGCGAAATGGCATTTTCGTGCGAAAAACAATGCGCCGCGTGATTTAGTTGCGAAAAGTGAAAATTGCGGTTATAATATCATAAAGGTATGAAAAGGAATATTTTAATCACCGGATTTGACAATAAACTGACCGAAAACGTCGCAAGGGAACTTGCCGACTGTCTTTCGCTGTATTATTTATCCATTCCCGACCTTACCTTATATTACGCAAACCGCGCGTCGAAGGAAGTCGTCTTAAAGGAAGGCGGCAACAAACTTTACGAAAAGTACGTCAACATCGCCGTAAAGGACGCCGTGGAATTTGAAAGCATGGTTGCGGCGGCGGACTTCACCGACCTGAAACTCACGCATATAAAGGCGCTGGAAGACACCGCGCTTATCGTTTTTTTGGGCGAAAGTTTCACGACTCTTCAAAAGCACGGCGTAAAAATATTGAAAGACGTCGCAAATCACAGCAGATACAAATATAAATACGGCTACGACGTGTACGTGAACGCCGACGCCGTCAGAAAGAAAGATTTGACAGAAGTTATTTTGAAAGAAATAACCTCGTATTACGGAGGATAAAATGGCAAAATTCGACATCGACCTTGTCGGCAAGGTGGGAAGCCTTGCGCTTATCGATAAGGCGTACGGCGACATAAATTACTCGACAATCGCGCGCATTTCACGCGAACTTCGCCCCGGTATCATATGGGTTACGTCGGGCGCGACGGAAATCGGCAGGCTCGACTTCATCAAGCGCACCGGACGGGAACTTACCGGCAGCGACGAAGACAACAAAACCGACTATTCCGCGCAAGGTCAATCCGTGCTTATGGGGTGGTATCGTCAGTTCGTTGACAGCCGTTTCAGCTTGCGCCAGATTCTTGTGGAACACCAACACTTCAACGACGCCGAAAAAAGAGAATATCTTAAAAAGGTGCTTTTGCGTTGTCCCGAAGAAGACGCGATTCCCATCATAAATTACAACGACGCCGTGTGCTACGAGGAAAACCGCAAAATGGAAATCCGCGCGCTTATGAACGAAAAGAAAAGAGCGGTGGAATGCGTCGATAACGACGAAACCGCAAGTCAGATCGCGTGTCTTGTCAACGCCAAACGTTTGCTGATTCTGACAAGCGTCAACGGCATTTACACCGATATTTCCGACGAAAATTCCCTTGTCAGAGAAATCAACGGGAAGAACACGGAAGAGCTTTTGAAAAATATCGAAGAGTACAGAAAGTTCTGCCACGGCGCGTCCAGAAAGGGCGCAAACGGAGCAGGCGCGAAGCTGGAATACATCAAAGCCCCCGTTGAAAAAGGCACGGAAGTCATCATTGCCAACAGCAAGTTTTCAATCCGCGATATTCTGGAAGGAAACGCCCCCGCAACCCGCATAAGAGTAAGATAACAATACTAAACGCCGCGATAAAGCGGCGTTTATCATACTTTTCAATGAAAATACGGTATTGCTCAAAATGACGTAAATCGAAATATTTACGCAGTATGACGAATTACGCATTTTACAAAAACGCAATAAAAAACCCTCGCATAAGCGAGGGTTTTTGTTTGGTAAAATTATTCGTGTTTTGCCATTTCGCTGTATTCTTCGTAGCGGATACGAGCTTCTTTTTCGTTCCTTGCGAAGAGTTCTTTTGCGACTTCGGGTTTTGCCTTTGCAAGTTGTGCGTAGCGGTTTTCGCCCATAAGGAACGCCTGATAATCGCCGGTCGGTTTCTTGCTGTCGAGGCTGAACGGATTTTGTCCTTTTTCGATGAGCGAGGGGTTGTAGCGATAAAGCTGCCAATATCCGCTTTCAACCGCAAGTTTTTCCTCGTTCTGCGATTTGCTCATATTGATACCGTGGTTGATGCACGGCGCGTAGCAAATGATAAGGGAAGGTCCGTGATACGCTTCGGCTTCGGAAATTGCCTTGACGAATTGCGCTTTGTCCGCGCCCATGGAGCATTCTGCGACGTAAACGTATTCGTAAGTCATGGCGATTTTGCCAAGGTCTTTCTTCTTCGTGAGTTTGCCGCCTGCCGCGAATTTTGCGACCGAGCCCGTCGGGGTGGATTTACTTGCCTGTCCGCCGGTGTTGCTGTAAACTTCGGTGTCAAGGACGAGGATATTTACGTCTTCGCCCGACGCGATAACGTGGTCGAGTCCGCCGTAGCCGATGTCGTATGCCCAGCCGTCGCCGCCGAAGATCCAAACGGATTTCTTGATAAGGCAATCTTCGCGTTTAAGGATTTCTTCGATAAGAGCGTCCGCGTCTGCGCTTGCGCCTTTTTGCGCGGTGATGACTTTCACGAGTTCCGCCGCGGTGCGTTTGCTGCCTTCGGCGTCGTTCATGTTGTTGATCCAGTTGTCGCAGGCTTCCTTGCAATCCGCGTTGTCTTTAAGGACGAGGGCGAGTTGTGCAACGAGGTCTTTCAGTTCGTTACGTCTGTATTTGTAAGCAAGGTTGATGCCGTAGCCGAATTCCGCGTTGTCTTCAAACAAGCTGTTCGACCAAGCGGGGCCGTGACCTTTCTTGTTCTTCGAATACGGGCAGGTAGGCGCGCTTCCGCCGTAGATTGACGAGCAACCCGTTGCGTTTGCGATGACCATTCTGTCGCCGAAGAGTTGGGTGATGACCTTGATATAAGGAGTTTCGCCGCAGCCTGCACATGCGCCCGAGAACTCAAACAAAGGTTGTTTGAACTGGCTGCCTTTGACGGTGTTGACGTTGAAGTCCGCGGGGGTGTCGGGAAGATCGACCGAGTAATCCCAGTTCTTTTCTTCGCCGTTCTTCAAAGCGTCTTCCAAGGGGATCATTGTAAGGGCTTTTACCTTTGCGGGGCAAACGTTCGCGCAGCTTCCGCAACCGGTACAGTCAAGGGCGGAAACCTGCATTCTGTATTTGAAGCCTTTAAAGCCCGTCGCATCCTTCGTAACGAAGGTTTCGGGAGCGTTTTCAAGAACTTCCGCGGGTTGAAGCACGGGGCGGATTGCCGCATGCGGGCAAACGAACGCGCACTGGTTGCACTGGATGCAGTTTTCGCTGATCCAAGCGGGAACATTAACTGCAACGCCACGTTTTTCAAAACGAGTGGTTGCGGTGGGAACGTGGCCGTCGGCTTCGATTTCGGAAACGGGAAGGCTGTCGCCTTTTTGTGCGAGCATAGGTTCGACAAAAGCTTTGTAGTAAGGATCGTCGGTGACGGGTTTGACTTCCGCGCCGGTGGTTGCGTCTTTCCAGCTTTCGGGATATTTAACCTCGACAAGTCCGGAGATCGCGTCGTCGATTGCCGCAAAGTTCATGTTTACGACCGCTTCGCCTTTCTTGCTGAAAGACTTGACGACGAATTCTTTCATATGTTTGTTGGCTTCTTCATAGGGCATTACGCCTGCAAGATAGAAGAACGCCGACTGCATCGTGGTGCTGATACGGTTGCCGAGACCGATTTTGGTGACGATGTCGATTGCGTCGATGGTATAGAACTTAATGTGTTTTCTTGCGATGGTGCGCTTCATTTCGGCGGGGAGCATAGCGTCCATTTCTTCGGGCTTCCAGATGCTGTTCAGAAGGAAGGTGCCGCCGTCTTTAAGGTCGCTGACCATATCGTACTTCGTGACGTAGGAAGGATTGTGGCAAGCCACGAAATCCGCCGTGTCGATAAGATAGGACGATTTGATGGGAGTGTCGCCGAAACGCAGGTGCGATACCGTCAGACCGCCCGACTTTTTGCTGTCGTATGCGAAGTATGCCTGAGCGTATTTTTCGGTGTAGTTACCGATAATCTTGATGCTGTTTTTGTTGCTGCCGACCGTGCCGTCGGAGCCGAGTCCGTAAAACTTGCAACGGATTGCGTCCTTCGGAGAAGCGTCGATTTTTTCAACGACTTTCAGCGAAGAATGAGTCACGTCGTCGTTGATACCGACCGTGAAGTGGTTTTTGTTTTCGCCGCCCATATTTTCATAGATGGCGTTGATCATCGAAGGATTGAATTCCTTGCTGCCCAAGCCGTAACGGCCGCCGAGAACTTTCACGCCGGTAACGCCTTGTTCCGCAAGTGCCGCGACGACGTCGAGGTACAAAGGCTCGCCAAGGCTGCCGCTTTCTTTCGTCCTGTCCATGACGGAGATGTATTTGCAGGTTTTGGGAAGTGCCGCAACGAGTTTGTCCGCGCGGAACGGGCGGTAAAGACGAACTTTGATAAGACCGACTTTTTGTCCTTTCGCGTTAAGGTAATCGACGGTTTCTTCGGCTGCTTCCGCGCCGCTGCCCATAATGACGATGACCTTTTCGGCGTCTTTTGCGCCGTAGTAATCGAACAGGTTGTATTTACGGCCGGTGATACCCTCGACCTTTTTCATCATTTCTTCCACGATTTCGGGAACGGCGTCGTAGTATTTGTTGCCGGCTTCGCGTCCCTGGAAGTAAATATCGGGGTTCTGAGCGGTGCCGTTAAGTTGCGGATGCTCGGGGTTCAGAGCGCGTTTCTTGAACTTTTCGATATCCTTCATATCGACGATTTTCTTGATGTCTTCGTAGTCGATCATTTCGATTTTCGAAACTTCGTGCGAGGTGCGGAAGCCGTCGAAGAAGTGCAAAAAAGGTACGCTTGCGCGAAGGGTTGAAAGGTGTGCGACGAGAGCCAGATCCATGACTTCCTGAACGCTGCAACTTGCAAGCATTGCAAAGCCCGTCTGACGGCACGCCATAACGTCGCTGTGGTCGCCGAAAATGTTAAGCGCGTGATAAGCAAGCGCACGTGCGCTTACGTGGAAAACCGAGGGCAATAATTCGCCGGCGATTTTGTACATATTGGGAATCATCAACAGTAAGCCCTGGCTTGCCGTGAAAGTGGTGGTCAGCGCGCCAGCCGAAAGACTGCCGTGTACGGCGCCCGCTGCGCCCGCTTCGGATTGCATCTCGGCGATGCGAACCTTCTGACCGAAAATGTTTTTTCTGCCCGCAGTTGCCCACTCGTCGGCGTTTTCTGCCATAGGCGAGGACGGCGTGATGGGGTAGATTGCGGCAACTTCGCTTAAAGCGTAAGCGATATGAGCGGCCGCGGTGTTACCGTCAATGGTCATTTTTGTACTCATTTGAACCTCCGTTTGTTTATAACGTATAAATTTTACGATATATAGATAAATAAATTAATTATGCAAGCGTAATTATAAAATTTCGCTCTTAAATTGTCAACCTTATTCGTTACACAAACCATTGTATTTATACAATATTTTTTATTGCCGTCAATATCTTTGCCAAAATCGCCGCGTTATGCTACAATATTTCCGATTGAGGTTTTATGGAAATCATTAAGGTCGAAAACGTAAGCTATCGCTATAAGTCGTACGATTCGAAGCCCGTCGACGCTTTGAAAAACGTCTCCTTTTCGGTAAACGAAGGGGAGTTTTTGGCATTGGTCGGCGCAAACGGCAGCGGAAAATCCACGCTTGCGA
>ENA-OUQC01001417-OUQC01001417.1-human-gut-metagenome-genome-assembly--contig:-NODE-1417-length-12572-cov-3.818727_pt1 | contig 12572 bp, 14 predicted proteins | sample MGYA00237942_ERZ548815 | MGnify/ENA primary metagenome ERZ548815 (study PRJEB26490, sample SAMN05194722) | human gut metagenome | biome: terrestrial biome; feature: human-associated habitat; material... | reverse complement strand
GAAGCGTCTCTCGCAAAGAAGCCGCCGAAAAAACGGAACGTTCGCAGGCTTATTCTGGCTGCGGCGGGCGCGGTTCTGCTGCTCGCGGCGGCGTTTGCCGGCCTTCGGCTGGCTGGACGAATGTCGGGCGGGAAGCCCAAGGCGAACGTCCTGATCACGCCGACGGAGAACCCGGTGTACGCCATCCGCAGTGAAGCGGATTTTCGCGGCGGCGTGGGCTGGTTTTATGAGTTTCGTTACGACGAAACGGCGGGCGTGCCCTTCACCATCGACGAGCTGATCATCACCGTCACCGCCGACAACGGCGAGGAATACAACAATTCCTTCACGCGCGAGGACGTTACCGTGTGGTACGGCTCCGCCACGCTCGAAAAGGGCAGACCTCAGACGCATATGGGCGGCTTCCCCGTGGATCAGGTGCGCAGCGTTCGCCTCACGCTGAAGGGCACCGACGCAAACGGCAACGCGCTCACCTTCTCGGGCGAAACGACATTGTTAAAAGATGTTAAGGAATAGGAATTACCTCAAGTCCGCCTCTTCGGAGGCGGCTTTTTTACTGCGCGTATCGACGTGTAAACCCCGAATGTGCGGAATCTGCACATTGCGCACGCCGAATGTGCGCGATCCGCACGTGCAATATCGCCGAATCGATGCTATAATGGGCATAAACCAGACGGAGGAGGGCTATTCCCTTACGCTGGCATTCGACGCGCAGGACGTGTGCCCCGGCGTGGCGGACGACCGGCGAAAAATCGCGGGCAAAACGGAAGCGGAGGAATGAAAGGATGGCGGCGTCATCGGGAATGTGGGAGCGCCCATATGCGGAGGCTTTGTCTGGAACGGCAGAGCGGCCTGCCCGAACTGCGAGGGCGGCAAAAGGGGCGAATATCCCTTCAGGATGGAGGCCGCGCCACCCCGGCCGACGGTAAGCGCGGAAGTCGTTTCGCGGATGGAGAAATCCGTCAGGCTTTACGATCGCGGTACGCTGAAGGAAGAGGAATACCAAAGGGTGGAGGCGGAGCTGATCGCGAGACGGCAGCGCCCCTCATCAAACGCGCTCTCCTTCCCGGGCGATACGACGAATCGGAAAACGGGCGATTTCCTCGATCCGGCGACCTTTCCCGCGCGCAAAGCCTGACGCGGCGTCGCAGACTCGCCGCCGTATTCCGACCGGCTCATGAACCCGCACCTCGACGCGGTGAAGGAACACAATTTGAAAGGATGTTTTAAAATGAAACGAACGCGCTTTATAATCAGACGAACGGCGCTTCTGCTCGCGATCATGCTGTGCGCCGCTGCCGCGCTTGCGCCGGCATACGCGGGCGCGTACAGCTCGACGATCCGCAGTATCCATTCCAGCTATTCACATCAGGACACGATGGCGAAAAACATTTACCAGCAAATCTGCAACGGCACGTACCGTTCCACGGAGCTTCTCGAGGTCATTGCCCGCGAGTTGGACGCGCAGACGTGACCCTTTGCGCGGCGAAGGGCGCAGAACCAAAATCAGGGGGAGGATTTATGAAGAAAAACAAAGGACTTTTGTGGGTTTCAATCGTGATCGCGCTTCTCGTGTGCCTTGCGGGCTGTTCGTCTTCCGGTTCGTCCGGACGCAAATGCGCAAAGAGCGGCTGCAATCGCCCCGCGGTTACATCCGGAGACAGCGTGTACTGCTCGGCGCATTCCAACCGCTGCCTGAGCTGCGGCGGCTATTGCGACGGCGACGCCGCCTTCTGCATGCCGTGCCTGCGGCGCGCGTTCGGCAAATAAGCCCCATAAATTAAGGCACCACCGCACAACTCGGCGGCGCGTCGGGCGATGTCTTTTCCGCCATCTGACGAAAAATCCATTCGCCGGACGACTGCCTTATTTGCGTGGCGCCGCCTTAACGCGTGTGAGAATCCGATCGATCCTCACACGCGCCCATTTCGTCCTCGCAAACGCAGGCTTATCCGTCCACCTCCACCATGCGGATTTCCACGGTCTCGAACCGCGTCTTGTTCCAGCAATCGAAGGCGCGCATGCGCAGCGTGGCGAAAGACGCAAGGTCGCCCGTTTCGATGGTTTCCATCTCGCGATACCGCCCGTCGCCCAGATCCTCCACGGTGCCGCCGGCCACGGAGCCGGGCTTCAGCCTTTCGCCGTTCTCGTCCAGAAATTCAAACACCAGTCCGTCGTCCGTCGCGCGGAGCATCAGCTCCCGATCGAGCACGGTGTACTCGATGGACGCGTACGCCGCCACGGGCGTCACGGTCAGCGTGACGGAATCCACGCGCACGCCTACGGACGGATACTCCGCCGGCTGCGCGTTCTTCAGCACGCGGTTGTTTTCGCTGTGCAGGTTCAGCGGGAAGCTCAGCGGCGCCCGCTCGACGAAGCCGTTCTTCTCCGGGCTGTACAGGCCGCAGTCCAGCGTCACGTTCAGCGTCTCCGGCGCGCCCTCCGGGTTGCCGAACAGCAGGAACACCGCGCGCCCGCCGTTCTCATATACGCAGCCGCCGCCGTCGAAGGTTGTGCTGTCGGCCGAGGGCGCCACGTTCACGTATTCCACGCGCGTGAACCCGTTCCGCTTCGCGTATTCGTCGATGGCCAGCCCCGGCCCGCCGGACCCCGCCGCGGAAATCTTGCAGCCCTGGTCGATTACCCAGACAAACATCACGCCCTCCTCCGTGGGCGCGGCCTCCACCACGAGGTATACTCCGATGCCGTCATACAGCGCCTCGTTCACGGTGAACCGCACGCCCGTCAGCTCGCACGAAGCCAAACTCGTCTCGATCATCTCCGGATGCTTGTTCAGCCGGTTCTCGCCCATGCTGGCGTAGTAGCGCAGGAAGCGGTCGAGGCCGAACCACTCCGGATTCGTCGCCGCCAGCGCCGCGGCGGACAGCAGCAGAAGCGCCGCCGCCAGCGCCACAATTCGAGTCGCCTTTTTCATGTGTTTTCCCTCCTTCTGAAGTCGGAGAGAAGACAGCGTTTCGTTCACGCGTGAAACGAACGCCTCGTCGGGCTCGCCCAGCGCGCGCCTGAAATCATCCTTGCTTACCATCGAATCTCCTCCCCGGATAACAGCTCCTTCAATTTCTCGCGCCCGCGCTTCATTCGCGTCTTCACCGTGCCCGGACGCGTGCCGAGCATGCGCGCGACCTCCTCCACGCGGTAGCCCTCAATGTAGTGTAAAAGGATCGGCGTGCGCAGCTTTTCGTCCAGCATGAGAAGCGCGTCGTAAAGCGCCCTGTCGCCCGCGCGATCCGGCGCGGCGCGCTCCGGCATCGCCTCCTCCGGAAGAAACCGCCGCTTCCGCTTCTGCATGCTGTGACAGACGTTCAGCAGAATGCGTATCACCCACGTGTCGAAATACGCCTCCTCGCGAAGCGCCCCCGCCTTCTCCCAAGCCCTGCGCAGCGCCTCCTGTACCGCGTCCTCGCGATCGCACCCCTCGCGAAACTGCGAAGCGCAGACGCGATATAACACGGGCAAAAGCGCCGCAATCCTGTCCGTAAACTCCTGGCTCGTCATGTACATGCTCCTTCGTTTTCCTGACCGGTCACCAGTTAGACCTTTAAACCCGCCCTCCGGTTTTTGGAATCAGAAAAAAATTTCATCCGAATATTCTCCGCCCCCGCGCAGTCGGCTCCAAAAAATACCCCAAGCCCCGTCGGGAACCAGTACCTCCGCCAGAACACCCCCCGGGAGAGTGCGAGAGGGCCGCAGCCTCTCGCACCCCGTCCCCGAGGGGCTGTAGGGGAGCGGAGCGCCCCACGCCCGCGCCGTCGGAAACAAAAGCCATCAAAAGCACAGCCTGCATCGTCAAAAACAAACCCCTCAAAAGAACACCCCCGGGAGAGCGCGAGAGGGTCGCACCCTCTCGAATTTCCAATTCCCACAGGGGGTGGCAGTGGCGGGGGAGCTTGCTCCCCCGTCCACCTCTCGCGCGGCGCTTCCCCGTCCACATCACTTAATTTGACAACGCCCATAAAAGCGGTTACAATAGACACTGGTGTTTTATGCCGGAGGGAGGAACTACATGTGAAGCAAATCATCATTGCCGTGGACGCCATGGGCGGGGACAACGCGCCGGGGGCGGTTGTCCGGGGGTGTCTTTCCGCGCTGCGCGCGCATGATGATCTGGCCATCCGTCTGTTCGGCCGTGCGGAGGCTGTCCGTCCGCTGCTGGAGGAGGCCGGGAGCGAGAAGAGCCGAATCGAGCTGATCGACGCGCCCGATGAGATCACCATGCACGACGAGCCGATGCTGGCGGTGCGCCGCAAGACGGAGTCCTCCATGGTGAAGGCGCTGATGGACGTGCGCGAGAAGCGCGCGGACGCGGTGGTTTCGGCGGGCTCGACGGGTGCATTGTTTCTGGGCGGCATGGCGTATGTGCGCGTGGTGCGCGGCATCGACCGTCCGGCGCTGGCGCCGGTGCTGCCGGGTCTCAACAAGCCCTTCCTGCTGATCGACTCCGGCGCGAACGCGGACTGTCAGCCCCGTTATCTTCTGCAGTTCGGCCTGATGGGCTCGGTGTACATGAACCGCGTGCTGGGCGTGAAAACGCCGGACGTAGGTCTTGTGAACATCGGCGCGGAGGACGCCAAGGGCAACAGGCTGGTGAAGGAAGCCTACCACCTGATGAGCGCGCAGACGGTCTATCATTTCGCCGGAAACTGCGAAGCCCGGGACGTGCAGTTCGGCAATTTCGACGTGGTGGTCACCGACGGCTTCACCGGAAACGTGATTTTGAAATACGCCGAGGGTCTCACGAGCGTGCTGTTCAAGCAGATGAAGCTCGCGGCGAAATCCTCCGTGCGCGCGAAGCTGGGCGGACTGCTTCTGAAGCCCGCGCTTTCGGCGCTGCGCGAAAAAATGAACGCCGACGAATACGGCGGCGCGCCGCTGATCGGGCTGGAGGGCACGGTCGTGAAGGCGCACGGCTCGTCGAACGATTTTGCCTTCGGGAAGGCCGTGGAGCAGGCCCGGCTGATGGTGCTGGGCGACGTGACCGGCCGCATCCGCGAAGGGCTCGCCGAGATTTCGGCGGGCGAAGCATCCCGCGTATAACGAATTTCTACTATATACATTTAGGAGGCGCTTTTCCATGACGTACAACGAAATTTTTGACAAGGTTGCCGAACTGATCGTCGCTCAGCTGCCCGTGACCATCGAGCAGGTAAAGCCGGAGTCCAGGCTGGTGGAGGATCTGGGCGCGGACAGCGCGAACGTGATGATCCTTGTGTTCGACCTCGAGCGCGAGTTCGACATTCAGGTGGACAACGACGCGCTGGCCGGCGTGCACACGGTGGACGACATTGTGAAGTACCTCGAGAAGGCCGTCGGCTGATGGACGAGGTAGAGGCCCATCTGGGCTATGCATTCCATGACCGGGCGCTGCTGGAAGCGGCGCTCACCCATCCCTCCTACGGCGGCGACCATCGCGTTCCGCATTATCAGCGGCTCGAGTTTCTGGGCGACGCCGTATTTGAGCTGCGCGTAAGCGAGCGCCTGTACGCCGCCTTCCCGCAGCTGCCGGAGGGCAACCTCACGCGCATGCGCGCCGATCTCGTGTGCGAAGCGTCGCTTTCCAAGGCGGCGCGGCGGCTGGGTCTGGCGGAGCGCATCCGGCTTTCGGTGGGCGAGGAACGCACCGGCGGGCGGAAGAAGCCGTCCATCCTGTGCGACGTGATGGAAGCCGTGGTCGGCGCGGTGTATCTGGACGGCGGCCGGGACGCGGCCAACGCGCTGATCGAGCGCGCCATCGGCGCGGACATCGATTCCGCCCGCCCCGCCGAGGATCATCTGGACGCGAAAAGCCGCCTGCAGGGCATCCTGCAAAGCGGCGGACGCATGCCGGTGTACGAGCTGATCGAGCGCAGCGGCCCCGACCATATGCCACTGTTCCGCTTCCGCGTGTCGGCAGACGGCGAAGCGCTGGGCGAGGGCGCGGGTCACAGCAAGCAGCAGGCGCAGATCGCCGCCGCGGAAGCCGCGCTGGCGCGTCTCCGCGCGGGCGCGTGACGCGGGTAAACCCTCCGAACCAACCGGCGCGCGTCCGGCGACGCGGCGCTCCCGCGGATTGGGACGCGGCGAAGCGTCGAGCGCGGAAAACCATGGCGGATGTGGACGCGTGGCCGCGCGACGCGGAAAACCTTTCGAACCGACCGGCGCGCGTCTGCCGACGCGGCGAAGCGCGGGGTGCGGAAGAACGCGGCGGCTGTGGACGCGTGGGTACGCGACGCGGGAACCCTTTCGAACCGACCGACGCGCGTCTGGCAACGCGGTGCTCCTGCGGATTGGGACGCGGCGAAGCGCGGGGCGCGGAAGATCACAGCGGCTGGTGCCGCGCGGGTGCGTGACGCGGAAAACCATGGCGGCTGTGGACGCGTGGGCGCACGACGCGGGAAACCACGGCGGCTATGGCCACGTGGGCGCGCGACGCGGGTAAACCCTCCGAACCAACCGGCGTGCGTCTGGCGACGCAGCGCGGGGTGCGGAAGAACGCGGCGGCTGTGGACGCGTGGGTACGCGACGCGGAAAACCTTCTGAACCGACCGGCGCGCGTCTGGTGACGCGGCGCTCTCGCGGATTGGGACGCGGCGAAGCGCCGGGCGCGGAAGATCACGGCGGCTGGTGCCGCGCGGGCGCGCGACGCGGGAAACCTTCCGAAGCGACCGGCGCGCGTCTGCCGACGCGGCGCTCTCGCGGATTGAGTCGCGGCGAAGCGCGGGCGCGGAAACCCATGGCGGCTGTGGACGCGTGGGCGCACGGCGTGGGAGACCTTCCGAAGCGACCGGCGCGCGTCTGCCGACGCGGCGCGGGGTGCGGAAGAACGCGGCGGTTGTGGCCGCGTGGGCGCACGGCGTGGGAAACCTTTCGAGCCGACCGGCGCGCGTCTGGCGGCGCGGTGCTCCCGCGGATTGGGACGCAGCGAAGCGCCGGGCGCGGAAGATCACGGCGGCTGGTGCCGCGCGGGCGCGTGACGCGGAAAACCACGGCGGCTGTGGACGCGTGGGCGCACGGCGCGGGAAACCCTCCGAACCGACCGGCGCGCGTCTGCCGACGCGGCGATTCTGCGGTTTGGGAAGCATCGAAGCGCGGGGCGCGTGATCTACGGATTCCTCTATGAAATGGAGTAAGCACACAAATTGCGACTGAAGAAACTCTACATTCACGGCTTTAAATCCTTTGCCGACCGGGTGGAGATGACGTTTGAGCACGGCGTGACCGGCGTCGTCGGCCCCAACGGCTGCGGAAAAAGCAACATATCCGACGCGGTTCGCTGGGTATTGGGCGAGCAGAGCGCGCGTCAGCTTCGCGGCTCCAGGATGGAGGACGTCATTTTCAACGGCACCGAAAAGCGCCGCCGCATGGCGTACTGCGAGGTGACGCTGACGTTCGACAACGAGGATCACTCGCTGCCGTCCGACTACACCGAGGTCGCGGTCACGCGGCGCGTGTTCCGCACCGGCGAAAGCGAATACCTGCTCAACGGCGCGGCCTGCCGCCTGAAGGACGTTGTGGATCTGTTCCGCGACACCGGCATCGGGCGCGACGGCTATTCCATCGTGGGGCAGGGGCGCGTGGGCGAGATTCTGTCCCAGAAGAGCGAGGATCGCCGTCAGGTGTTTGAAGAGGCGGCGGGCATCGTCAAATACAAGGCGCGCAAGTCAGAGGCCGAAAAGCGGCTGGACAACACCGAGCAGAACCTGTCGCGCATAGCGGACATCATCAGCGAGCTGGAATCGCGATTGGAGCCGCTGCGCCTTCAGAGCGAGGACGCGCGCAAGTACCTCGCCATGCGCGAGGAGCAGAAGGGTCTCGACCTGAACGTATTTTTGATCCGCAGCGAGCGCTATCAGGAGAAGATCGCCGAATTGCGCCTGACGGCGGAGAACATGCGCGAAACGCTGGCGCAGAACGAGCGCGAGCAGCAGGCGCTGAACGAGCGTCGCGAAAGCGTGCAGAACCAGCTGAGCGAGCGCGAGGAAAGGGCGGCTGAGCTGCGCGAAAGCCTGCAGGCGCTGATTCAGGAGGTTGAGGCGCAGGAGGGGCAGGCGAACGTTCTGCGCGAGCGTCTGGCCGCGTCCCGCCGCGAGCAGGCGCGCGTGGAGGACGAAAAGCGCGCCGCCGAGGAGGGCGAAACCGGCATGCGCCGCCGCATCGAAACGCTGGAGGGCGAAATTGCCCGCGAGGGCGAAGCGGTCGCGGCGCGCGAGGAGCGGCAGAACGCGCTCGACCGCGCGCTGGAGGAAGCCGAAGCCGCCGCCGTGCGTCTCGAAACGGAGGCGGAGGACGCAAAGGAGCGCGTGATCCGCTTCATGAACGACATGGGCGACGTGAAGAGCGAGCAGGCGCGCCTGACCGCGCTGGGCGAGGCCATCGACCGCCAGCTCGCGTCCCTGTCCGCGGGCGCGGAGGAGGACAGCCGCGTGGCGGCCGACCTCAGGCGCGCCGTTGAGGACGCGGAGGGCGTCTGGGACGAGGAAAACGACCGCCTGAAGGCGCTGAACGAGGCCGCGCGGGAGATTTCCGAGCGCACGCGCCGGGCGGGCGAGGAATACGAGCGCCTGACGGCGGAATCGCAGAAGCTGCTTTCGATCAAGCAGGAGCTGGGCAGCCGTCTCAAACTGCTCACCGAGATGCAGCGCGACTACGAGGGCTACAATCTGTCCGTCAAGCAGGTACTGATGGAAGCAGAGCGCCGCGGCGGAGCCGGGGTGCATGGCGTTGTGGCTTCCATCCTGCACGCGCCGCAGAGGCTGGAGCGCGCGCTGGACATGGTGCTGGGCGGCACGCTTCAGAACGTCGTCGTCGACCGCGACGAGGACGCGAAGGCCATGATCGAATACTTAAAGCGCAACCGCTACGGCCGCGCCACGTTCCTGCCCATCTCATCCATTCGCGGCCGCACGCTGGACATGGGCGAGCGCAGGGTTCTGAGCATGCCCGGCTGCGTGGGTCTGGCCTCCGAGATGGTCACCTATGACCCCATCTACCGCGGCATCGTGGAAAATCTTCTGGGGCGCACGGTGATTGCCGAGGATCTGAACAGCGGCATCGCCATTCAGCGCGCGGGGCGGTATCAGTTCCGTCTGGTGACGCTGGACGGCGACGTGATGCATTCCGGCGGCTCGATGACCGGCGGAAGCGTGCAGTCGCGCATGACGAGCCTTCTGTCGCGCGAGCGCGAAATCACCGAGAGCACCGAGAACATGAAAAAGCTCACCGAGAAGCTCGCGCAGGCGCAGAATCAGCTGAAAAAGGGCGAGGAGGAGCGCGCCGCGCTCAAGAAGGAGCGCGCGCAGCTGTTCGACGACGTGCACCAGCAGGAAATCGCGGTCACCCGCGCCGAGGATCATCTGGCGCGCGCCCGCGAGGAGCTGAACGGCCACACCGGCCGCGCCGCCCGCGTGAACGAGGCGCGCGCGCAGCTGGCCGAGCAGAAGGCGGAAATTCTGTCTCAGCTGGACGCGCTGGGGCAGCGCCGCGAGACCACCGAGGACGAGGGCGAGGCGCTGCGCAAAAAGGCGCAGGCGCTTCAGACCAGCCTTTCCGAAAAGCGCGTGGCCTTGAACGCGCAGCGGCAGGAGGCCGGCGACGCGCGTGTGGCGCTGGCCACGGCGAAGCGCGGCTTCGAGGCGCTGAAGCAGGATCTTTCGCGCCTGAACGCGCAGAAGGGCGACGCCGCCCGCGCGCTGGCCGAGGCCGCCGAGTCGCTTCGCGCGCTCGCCTGTCGCCTGAAGGCCGACGAGGAAGCGCTGACGACCGAGGAGGGCCGTCTGGAGCTGGCGCGCAGGGGCTTAAATGGCGCGCGCGAGGACTTCCAGCGGGCGGACGAAAGCCGCCTGAAGGCGCAGACGGAGCTGAAGGAAATCAGCGAGAGCTCCGAGCGCCTGCGCGTGGCCACCGAGGAATTCACCGACCGCAGTCACCGCGCCGAAATGGCGCTTTCCCGCGCGGAGAACGACCTGGAGCAGATGACCGCGCGCATCTGGGAGGACTACCAGCTGACATACGAGGGCGCGGAGCCGTTCCGCGACCCGGATTTCAAGCTGGCCGAAAGCGAAAAGCGGCTGAACACGCTGCGCGCCGCCATCCGCGCGATGGGGCCGGTCAACGTGTCCGCCATGGACGAATACCGCGAGACCAGCGAGCGCTATCGCGAGCTTTCCGCCCAGCGCGACGACCTTGAGCGCGCGAAGAACGACCTGATGGGCATCATCAGCGAGCTGACGGGCAAGATGGAAACCCAGTTCCGCGCGCAGTTCGAGCAGCTGGACGTATACTTCCGCCAGACCTTCACCGAGCTTTTCGGCGGCGGCCGCGCGGAGCTGCGTCTGGAGGATCCGAAGGACGCGCTGAACACCGGCATCGAAATCGTCGCCCAGCCGCCGGGAAAGAAGCTTCAGATGCTGTCGCTTCTGTCGGGCGGCGAGCGCGCGCTGACGGCGATTGCCATCCTGTTCGCGATGCTCAAGCTCAAGCCCACGCCGTTCTGCATTCTGGACGAAATCGAGGCCGCGCTGGACGACGCGAACATCGACAACTTCGCCGAATACCTGCAAACCTACTCCAACAAGACGCAGTTCGTCGTGGTTACGCACAGAAAGGGCACGATGTCTCGGTGCGACGCGCTGTACGGCGTGGCGATGGAGGAAAAGGGCGTTTCCAAGCTCGTGAGCGTCAAGCTTGCGGACGCCGTATAACCTGAGACGGGAGGAACGAACATGGGTCTTTTCAGCAAGATTAAGGAAGGCCTTTTCAAGACGCGCGGCAGCGTGGGTCAGAAGATGGATCAGCTGGTCGAAAACAGCCGCGCGCTGGACGACGACTTCTACGACGAGCTGTCGGACATTCTGGTGATGGCCGACGTGGGCGTGACCACGGCGACCGAAGCCGTGGACGAGCTGCGCGAGCGCGTGACCGCCGAGAAAATCACCGACGCGGCGAAGGCGAAGGAAATCTTCAAGGAAATCCTCGCCGCCCGCATGCGCGACAAGCCCATGGTGCTGGAAAGTCCGTCGGTCATCTTCATCATCGGCGTGAACGGCGTGGGCAAAACCACGTCCATCGGCAAGCTGGCCTCGCGCCTGAAGACGGTGGGGCGCCGCGTGCTGATCGTGGCGGGCGACACCTTCCGCGCCGCCGCCGCCGAGCAGCTGACGGTGCTGGCGGGCTGCACCCAGATGCTCGACCTTGTCCATCTGGCGGGGGAGAGCGTTGTGCCTGCGGATGCCGCGCCTGAACTGCGCCTTGCCGCCAACCGGATGACCCTGACTGACCACGATACCGGTGCAGCGGCAGAGCTTTTGTATGGCATGGTGCGCCGTGCGGAAACTTCTGCGTAAAATCATTGTAAAGCTCTCTGCAAATTCTCCGCAGAGGGCTTTCTTTTTTAGAGAAAGTCGGGTACAATGGGATGAAGAAAGCCAGTCTCACAAAAACGGAACAGAGATTTCTGTGGACAGCGGCCCTTGTTTGCGCGGTATGCGTCGCGCTGGCGTTTGGGTTTGCCGTTCCGCGGCAGACAGGGCCGGGCCGTGCAGCCGGGAGTGAAACACCGCTCATCCAGCTGGCGCGGGTCGATCTGAACACCGCCGGGCAGGACGCTCTCTGCACCCTGCCGGGAGTAGGGGAGCAGCGCGCCCGGGCCATCATCGAATACAGGGAGCAGTACGGGCGCTTTGCCGCGGTGGAAGAGGCTGCTGCTGTGCCTGGCCTGACGGAAGCAGTGGTGGATGAGTGGGATGGGCTTGCTTATGTGAGCTGAAGCGCTGCGGCGAAAGCCGCATGTCAGGGAAAAAGGGAGTAAACTACTATGAAAGAGGATACGATCTTCATCAACCGTGAACTCAGCTGGCTGGACTTTAACCGCCGTGTGCTGGTGCTGGGCAAGGATAAGAATGTCCCGCTGGCGGAGCAGGTGAAATTCCTTGCCATTTATGGCTCCAATCTGGATGAATTTTTCATGGTGCGTGTGGGCTCTCTGCAGGAGCGCGCCAACCTTGCACGCAGTCAGAAAGATAAGGACAAGCGTGAGAACAAGACCAACATGACGGCCGAGGAACAGCTGAACGCCATCATGCCCACCGGTATCCGCATCACCCATGTGGGCCCGGTGCAGATGAAGGCTGACCTCATCGCCTTTGCCTGCTACCAGATCACCTACCCGGCAGCGGCAGCGGCTGTGCTGGAACAGTATAACGCGCTGGAAAGCGCCCCGGTGGAAAAGCACAGCAAAAAGGGCAAAAAGATCGTGGAGCTCAAGGATCACATCCCGCAGGTGGAATATACCACCGCAGGGGATCGTGTCTGCATGGAGCTCTGCCTGCCTGCCGCACAGGAGCTGAACCTGAATCCCTCACTGCTCACCGGCTTTCTGGAAGAAAAGTTCGGTCTGCCTGCCGCCAGCGCAGGCATCCTGCGCAAGCGGTTCCTGACGGCGGATCGGCAGCTCTTTGCCTGATTTCCCGGGCAAAGAATGCCTTTTGGGCAGAACAGAAAATTTTTGGGATTATTTTGGGCAAATCGCTTGATTTTACGGGCGTTTTGTGCTATCCTATTAAGGCGTTAGTGTCCGC
>ENA-OUQC01001415-OUQC01001415.1-human-gut-metagenome-genome-assembly--contig:-NODE-1415-length-12585-cov-3.315004_pt1 | contig 12585 bp, 13 predicted proteins | sample MGYA00237942_ERZ548815 | MGnify/ENA primary metagenome ERZ548815 (study PRJEB26490, sample SAMN05194722) | human gut metagenome | biome: terrestrial biome; feature: human-associated habitat; material... | reverse complement strand
AGATCTACACACTGCATATCGTCGGCAGCGTCAGATGTGTATAAGAGACAGCGGTGAACCCCTCCTTTGCAAAGGCGCTCACGCGCTCCATCACGAGAGCGCTGTTGCCGCAGTCAAGATTGGCCGTCGGCTCGTCCATGACGAGGACGCGGGCATTCTGCACCATGGCGCGCGCCAGCAGCGCAAGCTGCCGCTCGCCGCCGCTCACGCGGCCGGATTCCCGGTGCGCCAGATGCGCGATACCAAGGCTCTCCATTGCTTCGAGCGCTGCGGCCTTGTGCTCCGGCTTTGGCGCATCAAACACGCCGATCTGGTTGGTGAGTCCCATCATGACGATCTCAAGCAGCGTATAGTTGAAGGACGGAACGCACGACTGCGGGATATACGCGATCTCGCGTGCCGCGGCGCGGCGGTCAAGCGTGCGCATGTCCTTGCCGTTTACAAGAATGCCGCCCTCCGTCGGCGTGAGAAAGCCGAGCACGCAGCGGAAAAGCGTGCTCTTGCCGACGCCGTTCGGCCCGAGCACGGCAGCAATATCGCCGTCGGCAGCGGTGAACGTTATATCGCGCAGTATGGGCGTGCTGCCGTAGGAAAAACCAAGGCGGTTAATTTCAATGCTCACGGTCGGCACCTCCCCGCAGAATGAGCCAGACGAACACCGGCGCGCCGACAACGGATGTCAGAATACCGAGCGGGACCTCCCCCGCCGTGGCAAGGCGGGCAATGTTGTCCACGACCATAAGGAACGATCCGCCGAGCAGCATCGATGCCGGGATGAGGCGCTTATAGTCATGTCCGAAGAGCATCCGCGCAAAGTGCGGGATGACGAGGCCGACCCAGCCGATCATGCCGCTCACAGAAACGCAGGCGGATGTGATGAGCGTGGCGCAGATGACGATCACAAGACGAAGGCGCGTTGTATGCACACCGAGACTGCGCGCTTCCTCCTCGCCGAGCGTCAGCAGATTGATGCGCCAGCGCAGCAGAAAGAGCGGCACCATCCCGACGAGCGCCGGGATGAGCGCGAACTGCAAATCGCGCGTGTTGGCTGAAGAGAGCGAGCCCATCAGCCAATACGTGATGGCCGGGAGCTGCTGCTCGGTGTCCGCGACAAGCTTTATAAACGATGTGCCCGCCGAGAAAAGCGAGCCGACGACAATCCCCGCGAGCACCATGGCGAGCGTGCCGTTCATGCGGCTCGCCCGGCTGATGCACCACGCGAGCGCCACCGCGCCCACGCCGAATACGAACGCGCTCACCGTGACGCCGAAATAGTTGAAAGACAGGAGAATGCCGAGCGCCGCGCCGAAGCCCGCGCCGTTGGACGCGCCGAGAATGTCCGGCGATACCATGGGGTTGCGGAACATGCCCTGATACGCCGTACCGGCAACGGAAAGTCCCGCACCGACAAGCGCCGAGAGCGCCACGCGCGGCAGACGGATGTTCAGCACGACCACGCGCTCCTGCCCCGTATAGGCCGGTACCGGCGGCTGCATACCGAAGAGCTTGCAGAATCCCTCCCGGATGGCGTCCCACAGAATGCGGAAAAGCGTTCCCGGTGCAACGGCGAACCGTCCCAGCAGGAACGAAGCAAAAAACAGCAGCACAAACGCCGCCGCAAGCACCCGGAACCGCCGGGCATAGATCGATGTTTTATCCGCCGTAACGACGACCTCCCCACCGCTTTTATTCTACAGTGAAAATAATATCACGCAAAGCGGTTTTCTGTCAATGAATTTGGATAAAGGAAAGCGCCCCGGCGCATATGCGCCGGGGCGAATGGAGAAACGCATCAGGGATAGTATTTACGGAATACCTCCTGCGCCGCAGCGTCGGCGGCGTCGAGCGCCTCGTGATAGCGTGCGATCAGCGTGCGCGCCTCGTCCGTCAGGTGCGAGCCGTGCGCTCCCTCGCGGTCGATGAGACGGACGCCGAATTCCTTTTCGATGGAATTGATGATCTTCCACGCCTTGGAATACGCCATACCCATGGAAGCGGTGGCGCGGTTGATGGAGCCGAGCTCCTCCACGCCCTCCAGAAGCTGGACAATGCCCCGGCCGAAGCCGAGCGCGTCCGGGTCCGTGTCGTTGTGGAACTTTACAATCGTTCTGCAGCGCATGGTGATTTCTCCTTATAATTAATCCTTAAAAATTCAGCAGCCCTTGACGGTCTCGCGGACAACCTCGGCGATGTGCGATGCGCAGAGTCCCATCTCCTCAAGCAGAGCCGCCGCCGGGCCGGAGTGGCCGAACTCGTCGTTCACGCCGACGCGGCGCACCGGCACGGGGTGCTTCTCGCTCACTAGCGAGCACACGGCCTCGCCGAGACCGCCGATAACGCTGTGCTCCTCGCAGGTGACGATCTTTCCGCATTCGCGTGCGGCGGCAAGGATGGTCTCCTCGTCGAGCGGCTTGATGGAGCAGACGTTGATTACGCGGACCGAAATGCCCTCCGCGGCGAGCGCTTCCGCCGCCTTGAGCGCCTCGGCAACCATAAGGCCGGTTGCCGCAACGGCGATGTCTGTGCCGGGGCGGAGCACCTCCGCTTTGCCGATCTCGAAGGAGTAGTTTTCCTCCTCGTGAATCACGGGAACCGCGGCGCGGCCGAAGCGGATGTACACCGGGCCTTTGTGCTCATAGGCCGCCTTGACGGCGGCGCGCGCTTCCACGTCGTCCGCCGGGGAGAGCACGACCATACCGGGGATCGTGCGCATGAGTGCGAAGTCCTCGCAGCACTGGTGGGAAGCGCCGTCCTCGCCGACGGAAATGCCGCCGTGGGTGGCGCAGATTTTCACGTTCAGATGCGGATAGCCCACGGTGTTGCGCACCTGCTCATAGGCACGTCCCGCCGCGAACATTGCAAACGACGAGCAGAACGGAACAAAGCCCATCGTGGATAGGCCGGCGCTCACGCCGATGAGATCGGCCTCAGCGATGCCGCAGTTGATGTGGCGGTCGGGGTAAGCCTTTTTGAAGATCGCCGTTTTGGTCGCGCCGGCAAGGTCGGCGTCCAGAACAAGGATATCGTCGTGCTCGGCGGCGAGCGCCGTTACCGCGTTGCCGTAGCTCTCGCGGGTAGCAATTTTTACAACGTCCGCCATCATTCTGCCTCCTGTTCGCGCAGCGCCGCGGTAAGCTCTTCCATCGCGGCGTGGTATTGTTCCTCGTTGGGGGCTTTGCCGTGCCAGCCCACCTGATTTTCCATGAAGGATACGCCCTTGCCCTTGACGGTCTTGAGAACGATCGCGGAGGGGCGTCCCTTTTCCTGCTCAGCGCGCTTCACGGCTTCGTCGATCGCGTCAAAGTCGTGGCCGTCCACGGTCTGGACAAAGAGACCGAATGCGGCGAACTTCTCGTCGATCGGGTAGGGGCTCATAACGTCGCTCACGGCGCCGTCGATCTGGAGATTGTTGTTATCGACGAACACCAGAAGGTTATCCAGCTTATAGTGCGAAGCAAACATCATTGCCTCCCAGACCTGGCCTTCTTCGATCTCGCCGTCGCCAAGGAGCGTATACACGCGCACGCCGTTTCCGAGACGCTTTGCGCCGAGCGCCATGCCCGCCGCCGTGGAGACACCCTGGCCAAGAGAGCCGGTAGACATGTCCACGCCGGGCGTGAGATTCATGTTGGGATGACCCTGCAGGCGGCTGCCGATGTGGCGGAGTGTTTTGAGCTCGTCCACGGGGAGGAAGCCGCGGTTGGCCAGCACCGAGTAGAGCGCCGGAGCCGCGTGACCCTTGGAGAGGACAAACCGGTCGCGGTTTTCCCAGCGCGGGTTCTGCGGATCAACGTTCATATGCCGAAAATAGAGATAGGTGAGCACGTCGGCGGCGGAAAGACTTCCGCCCGGATGCCCGGATTTTGCCGCGTAAACGCCCTCGATGATGCCGAGGCGCACCTTGCAGGCGGCGATTTTCAACTGTTTCTTTTCGTCCTGCGTCAAAATGCAAGTACCTCCCCCGGCGGGTTTCCCCGCCAAAAGTATTTTCACGAATTGATTATAGATTCCCCGGGCGATTCCGTCAAGAAAAACAGAAAGTCTCCGAAGAAAAGACTCTTCGGAGACAATGACCGCACATATTTATTATGTATTACTCCATCGCGGCGGCAAGCGAGCCGAGCCGGTTTTCGATGAACGCCGGGACATCGTCCCGCGGGATCTCCAGCGCGACGGCGAGCTCGCCAAAAAGAAGCTCTTCCGCACGGCGGAGATATTTTTCGTCCGTGCTGCCGATGCGCTTCTGCCGCTTTTCGGCTTCAATCTTCTTGGCGCGGATGGATTTTGCCAGCCGGATGAGATCCATGCAGTCGAACGAGGTGATCTGCTTCTGATAATACGTGCGCAGCGCACTGAGATTTTTCTCCGTGCAGATCTCCGCCGGGACACCCGGCATGGCATCGATAACGGCCTCGGCCTCGCTGCGGTTCATCACCGGGCGGATCGGCACCTTGCCGCTGTCCGCCGGGGTCTGGATGGTGCCGGTCTGATACATCGGCCGCAGAAGATAATACGGCTTTCCCGGCTGGGAGGCAGAGAATTTGACCGATGTGATCTCCTCCACCACGCAAACGCCCGTTCCGCCATACATAACCTTCTCACCGATGGAAAACATTTTGCACCTCCCAAATGCATACGCCGGACATCCCGCGCGAAACCGCGGGGAAAGCCTTTTCTTTAATATTCTAAAGAGATTATACCATATTTTCGAAACGCGGTGCAAGCGGAAAATTCACAAAATTGTTACAATTCAGAGCATACGGATGCCAACTGTGCAGATTAGCCCCCAAAAACGTAAATTACTCCCTCTATCTTGTGCGTTTTTTTATTGACTATAAGCCCTTACTGTGCTATATTGTCATCAAAAGCGGGATAGCGTAACGCAGTGTAGCATTAATCAACATAATTCGCTTTTCCGTTCGAAATTGTAAGCAAAAAATTTAAGAATAAGAGGTCGAACACAATGAAAAAAGTAATCTCCGTTCTCCTTCTGGCGTGCATGCTGCTCACGCTGACCGCGTGCGGCGAAAAGGCTCCCGCCACTGCCGAATACAAGCTTGGCATGGGCGTGAGCGTCAGTCTGGACACCTCCGACACCAATCTCGCTCAGGTTGACGCCACCGTCGCCACGGTCGTCACCGACAGCGAAGGCAAGATCGTCCTCTGCCGCATCGACTGCGCGCAGAACAAGATGGACGTCACCGGCGGCCAGGTCGATACCGCCGCTACCTACACCACCAAGCGCGATCTGAAGTTTGACTACAACATGGTCAAGTACTCCAACGCCACGCTCGAGTGGTTCGAGCAGGTCGAGAACCTTGAAAAGTACGTTGTCGGCAAGACCGCCGAGGACATCAAGAACATCGAGACCCGCGTTAACGAAGAGGGCTACAACGTCGCCGTTGACGAAGAGCTGTTCGCTTCCTGCTCCATCAGCCTCGAGGCCTTCCAGGAGGCCATTGTGAAGGCCTGCAACGACGAGAAGGGCTCCACCTTCACCGCCGTCCCCGGCTCCTTCACGCTGGGCGTGTCTGCCATCTCCAACTCCACCGAGTCCGTGTCCGCTGCTGATTCCGAAGACGGCAACGCCATGGTCAAGATGTACACCGAGTTCGGCGCCGCCGCTGTCGATGCCGACGGCAAGATTCTCGCCGCTCTGACCGATGCCATCCAGCCCAAGATCACCGTGAGCGCCGAGGGCGAGATCCTCAACAAGGACTACACCGCCACCAAGCGTGAGCTCGGCGACGACTACAATATGGTCAAGTACGGCAACGCCATTGCCGAGTGGGACGCCCAGGCCAAGGCTTTTGCTGACTACACCGTCGGCAAGACCGCGGACGAAGTGATGGGTCTCGACACCACCACCAACGCCGAGGGCTATCAGGTCTCCACCGATGAGACGCTGCTCGCCTCCTGCACGATGGCTATCGACGGCATGCAGGCCGCCATTGCCACGGCGGTGAACAACGCCCGGTAATCTCCGCGAAGCAAATGAACCGGAAAAAGAATACCCGCGCGATTGCCGCTCTTCTCTGCGGCGCTCTTCTCGCCCTTGTTCTTCTCTCCGGCTGTTCAGCTTCCGCCGAGCCTGTCAAGGCACAGGGAAAAAGTTATTTCACCTACTTTGACACGGTGACCTATATCTATAGTTATGCAGGCGATTCGGCAGAACGGTTTTCGGACTGTTCTGCCGAAATTGCTGATATACTCGGGGAATACCACCGGCTGTTTGATATCTACCACGAGTATTCCGGCATAAATAACCTCTGCACGGTGAACAAACTGGCCGGCGGAGAACCTGTAGCGGTGGATGCGCGGCTGATGGAGTTTCTGCTCTACGCGAAAGAGCTCTACGAGCTCACTGGCGGAGAGATGAACGTCATGATGGGAAGCGTCCTCAGGCTCTGGCACGATGCACGCGAGACGGCGTCGGACGATCCGAAGAACGCCTATGTCCCCGCGGAAGAGGAGCTCGCCGAGGCCGCAGAACATACGGATATTTCCCTTCTGGAGCTGGACGAGGAACATAACACCGTCCGCATCGCCGATCCTCTTGCCTCCATCGATGTCGGCGCACTCGGCAAAGGCTACGCCACCGAAATGGCGGCGCAGAAAGCCGAAGAGCTCGGCTGCGAAAGCTACGTTCTCAACGTCGGCGGCAACATCCGCATCATCGGCACACGCCCCGACGGCACCGGCTGGAAAACCGGCGTGCGCGACCCGAAGGACCCGGACGGGAGCTTCTGCGCTAAGCTTTTGCTCGCCGATACCTCGTGCGTCACCTCCGGTGTTTATGAGCGCTATTTCACCGTGGACGGCGTGCGGTATCACCACATCATCGATAAGGATACGCTCTACCCCTCCACACTCTATTCCTCCGTCACGGTAGTGACGAAGAACAGCGGTCTTGCCGACGCACTCTCCACCGCGCTCTTCTGCACGCCCCTTGCCGACGGCGAGGCGCTCTGTGAAAAGCTGGGAGACGTGGAAGTGCTCTGGGTGCTCCCGGACGGCGAGATACATACCACGCCCGGCATGGAGGCTCTTCTCGTTTCGGAGGAGCCGGCCGGGGAATCATGAAGCAATTTTTTATTACAGCAAAGAAGAAATGAATGGAAAGGTTGGATTCTGATGGCATTCCGTAAGCGCCTTCAGGCGGTTCACGTTCCCCATCATAAGAACACCGCCGGAATGAAGGCCGAGCCCCTTCCCCCGCCGAAAGAAGTTCTGCTCCCCATGAACATGCACATGGGCACCCCCGCCGTGCCGGTCGTCAGCGTTGGCGACTATGTCCGCGTCGGTCAGAAGATTGCCCGCAGCGAGGGCAGCATCAGCGCCGAAGTCCACGCGACGGTCTCCGGTACGGTTGTTTCTCTTGATCCGATGCCGGAGCTGTTCGGCAACGATCTGCCGGTCATCCGCATCGAGAACGACGGAAAGATGGAGGCCGATCCCACGCTTGCCCCGCGCACCGCGGAAGATCTCGCCGCGTTCATCGACGATCTGCATGAGAGCGGCATCGTCGGTCTCGGCGGCGCGGCGTTCCCGGTGGACGGCAAGTTCTCCGCCGCGCTGCGCAGCCCCGTGAAGACCATGCTCATCAACGGTGCGGAGTGCGAGCCCTACGTCACAAGCGACAACCGCATGATGCTCGACCACGGCGACGAAGTCCGCCGCGGTGTGGAGCTTCTCAAGCAGTATATCAAGCCGGAAAACTTTGTTCTCGCGATTGAGAACAACAAGCCGAACGCCATTGCCGCGATGAAGGAGCTCTTCGCCGACGATCCCTCGGTAAGCGTCATTGCGCTCGACAGCTCCTATCCGCAGGGCGCCAAACAGATGATTCTCTATAACGCCCTCGGCAAGGTCGTTTACGCCGGTCAGCGTTTTGCAACGCTCGGCGTTATCATCATCAACGTCTCCACGCTCGCCAAGCTCGCCAAGTTTATGGACACCGGCATGCCGCTCGTCGACCGCATCGTCACGATCGACGGCTCGGCCGTCAAGGAGCCGAAAAACCTGCTCGTCCCCATCGGCACGCCGTACCGTTATCTGGTCGAAGCCGCGGGCGGGCTCAAGTGCGAAGCGGGCCGCGTTGTAAACGGCGGACCGATGATGGGTCACGCCGTCCCCTCGCTCGACTACCCGGTGCTCAAGACAACCGGCAGCGTGCTGGTGTTCTCAGAGGCGGACAGCGTCATCCGCGAGCCCTCGCCGTGCATCCATTGCGGCCGCTGCGTATCGCACTGCCCGATGAACCTGAACCCCACCGCGTTCTCCGAAGCTCTCGAAGAGGAAAACGCCGATAAGCGCGCGCTGCTGCTCGATAACTACCACGTGAACTTCTGCATCGAATGCGGCAGCTGCAGCTATGTCTGCCCGGCGCACCGCCCGCTCGTGGAGCACAACCGCGAAGCGAAGAAATTCCTCAGAAAATACAAAGCCGACCACAAGGAAGGAGGGAATAAATAATGGATAAGCGGTTTGCCACTCCCTCTTCCCCGTTCACCCATTGCGGCGCGAGCACGCAGCGCATCATGCTCGACGTGATCATCGCTCTGCTGCCCGCCACGGTCGCCGCGATCGTTATTTTCGGTACCAAGGCTCTTGTGCCGATCCTCTCCTGCGTGATCGCCGCCGTTGTCTCCGAATTTCTCTTCAATGTGATCACGCACCGCAAGCAGTCCATCGGCGATCTCAGCGCCGTTGTGACGGGCCTGCTGCTCGGTCTTAATCTCAGCACCAACGTGCCGGTATGGCAGTGCGTGCTCGGCAGCGTGTTCGCGATCGTGTTCGTCAAGTGCCTATTCGGCGGTCTTGGCCACAACTTTGCGAACCCTGCCATCACCGCACGCGTGTTCCTGCTCGTCTCGTTCGCGCAGGTTGCCGGCGGCGCAATGCCGAAGGGCGTCGATCTCGTAACGAGCGCCACCCCGCTCGAAGTCCTCAAGACCGGCGGCGAGGGTCTCCCCTCCCTGCTGGATATGTTCCTCGGCGTGCGCGGCGGCGCGGTCGGCGAAACGTGCGTTATCGCGCTGCTCATCGGCTTTGCGTATCTCGTCATCCGCCGCGTGATCCGCTGGTACGTTCCGGCGATCTTCGTCGGCAGCGTGTTTGTTCTCTACTTCGTCACGACCGGCAACGCCGTTACCGCGCTCTACCAGATCATGGCAGGCGGCCTGTTCCTCGGCGCGATCTTCATGGCGACCGACTACCAGACCTCGCCGATCAACAACAAGGGCAAGGCGTTCTTCGCGCTCGGCTGCGGCATTCTGACATTCGTGATCCGCGAATACTGCGCGTATCCGGAGGGCGTGTCGCTCTCCATCCTCGTGATGAACATTCTTGCTCCGATGATCGAAAAATGGACGGCGGCTACGCCGCTCGGATTGGGAGGGCCGAAAAATGCAAACTAAAGGCAGCTTTCTCCGCTCGGCTCTGACGCTGATCGTTCTCTTCCTCGTGTTCGCCCTTCTGCTCACCGGTCTCAACACCTGGGCCGGCCCGATTATCGAGCAGGGCGAGGCATCCCAGGCAGTCGGGCCGCTTCTGGAAGTGCTCCCCGGCGCGCAGGGCTTTGATCTAATCTACAGCAACGACGGCTCCGCCGGAAGCGAGCTCGTCGATATCCCGGAATCCGTGGAGAGCATTTACTCCGAGACCTCCGGCCTTGGCTACGCGATGCTGCTCACCACCTCGCAGGGCTACACAAAGCAGCCGATGGAGATCGCTCTGGGCATCGACGCCGAGGGTAAGATCGCCGGGGCGCAGGTTCTCGTCTATCCCGAAACCAAGGACATGGGCGTGGATACGTATCCGCAGACCTACGTCGGTCAGGATTCCACGCTTGCGGACGTGAGCCTCGTCGCGGGTGTTACCTACTCCTCCAAGGCGTTCCATGATGCCGTTCTCGACGCTTTCAGCGCTCTCACGGCAAACGAGCTCGTCACCGCGGGCGTCAAGGGTGACGACCAACTGCTCACCGAGCTGATTGCCACCGTCTTCCCCGGCATCATGAACAGCGAAGGTGCGATGCAGGGCGAGGAGACCGATACCGGTATCGACGGCGTGACCGCCGCTTACAAAGCGCCGAACGGCGCGGGCTTCGCGTTTATCGCGAATGTGGACGGCGCGGGCGTGCTCGCTATTGCGAATACCACTGGCAGCGTCTGTGTTTACGATACGGACGGCAACGTTGTGACCGATTCCTACGCCGATTTCGCTGAGACCGCCGCCGCGTATGCGCGCGACAACGGCGATCTCTACACGGACGACGATATCTCCAAGCTCAGCGCTTACTACTCCAAGGAAGCGGAATATGCCGTACTTGGTCTCGACGGCGTCTATAATTCCGTGACCGCCGCTTACACCGTGACGGAAAACGGCGAAACGCTTTACGCTTTCGTCTCCCGTCCCTATGGCTACAGCAACATGCCGATGGCCGTCTACTATGTCCTTAACGCCGACGGCGAAATCGTCATGATGAACGCCAAAGAGTTCATTCTTGAGAAGGAATACTTCTCCAAGTACACGCTCGACGCGCCAAGCTATAAGGAAGGCTTCGTCGGTCTGACCGGCGAAACCATGACGGACGACGTAGCGTTCATCTCCGGCGCAACGGTGACGACGAACGCCGTCAAGGTTGCGACGCGCGACGTGTTCGACGCCTTTGCCACTCTGAAAGAGAACGGAGGACTTGGCAATGAATGAGAAGAAAATGACTGTGAACCCGATGTGGGTACTGTTTCTCGGCGCGTGTCCCGCGCTGGGCGCGACCGGCTCGCTCCAGAGCGCCGTTGCCATGGGCGTTGCGGTATTCGCCGTGATGCTCCTCACCGCACTCGTGATGGCGCTGCTGCGCCGCATTCTCCCGCAGCGCGCGGTGCTCGCTGCAACGGTTCTCACGGCGGCGCTGTTCGTTTCCACCGCGCAGCTCGTGCTACACGCGATGCTGCCGTCCGTTTACAAGATGCTCGGCGTGTATCTCGCCGTGGCCGCCGTCAACCTGCTGGTATTCAGCCGCAGCGCCGATAACGCCTCCGGCGGTTGGTTCGGCAAAGTTCTCGTGACCGGCATTGAGTTCCTCGTGGTGATCGCCGTCGTCGCGCTGCTGCGTGAGCTCCTCGGCCTCGGCACCGTCTGGGGACAGGAGATCGCGTTCTTCAAGGCGCACGCTGTGGCCTCGATCCAGAAGCCCATGGGCGGCTTCCTGGTGTACGCCATCGTCGCGGCGGTCGTCAATGCTCTCTTTCCTGCCGCGTGCGCCGCAGAGGAAGAGCCCGGCTTTGCCGGTGTCGCCGCCGGTACGGCAGAAGGAGGTAACGAGTAATGACGTTTAAAACTCTCGTCGGTATCGTGCTCGGCGCGATGCTCGCCAACAACTATGCGCTCGAAAAGTTCCTCGGCGCGGCTCCCCTGCTCGGCTGGTCCGCGCAGGAGAAGAAGATCACCGCGCTCGGCTCGTCCGTGACCATCGCCATGGTGCTCACGGCCCTGATCGCCGGTCTCGTGCAGACCTACGTTCTGGACGCGCTGTCTTTTGGTTATCTGCAAACGCTCGTCTTTGCCGCGATCGTGCTCATCGTTGTCTATGCGATAAACGCCGTTACGAAGGCCGCCTTCAAAAAGAGCTTCGGCATCTACTTCCCCATCATCGCGCTCAACAGTGCGGTGCTCGGCCTTGCGGTAAATAACGCGGCCGACGCTCTCACCCTCGGCGAGAGCATCCTCACGGCGCTCGGCGCGGGTCTCGGCTTCGTGCTGGCGATGGTGCTGTTTGCCGGCGTGAAGTCGAAGATAAACGAGCGTTACGTGCCGAAAGCATTCCGCGGCCTGCCCGTGATGCTCCTTGCGGCCTCGATAATCTCCCTCGCGTTCTACGCGTTCAAGTAAGTGCATATTGCTGCAGCCCCGATGCTATCATCGGGGCTGTTTTCTTTGCAATGCCGCAGAGCCTGTGGTATAATATCCTGACATCATACAGCAAACGAAGATTTGCGGAGGGATCACCATGAAAAACATCATTCTTACCGGCGACCGTCCCACCGGCCGTCTGCATGTGGGCCACTATGTGGGCTCCCTGAAGGAGCGCGTGGCCCTTCAGAACTCCGGAAAGTTCGACGAGATCTATATCATGATCGCCGACGCCCAGGCCCTTACCGACAACGCCGAGCATCCGGAAAAGGTCCGCCAGAACATCATGAATGTGGCTCTGGACTATCTGGCCTGCGGTCTGGACCCGGAGAAGTCCACCCTGTTCATCCAGTCCATGATCCCGGAGCTGACGGAGCTGACCTTCTATTATATGAACCTGGTCACCGTGTCCCGGGTCCAGCGCAACCCCACCGTGAAGGCGGAGATCCAGATGCGAAACTTCGAGGCCAGCATTCCCGTGGGCTTCTTCTGCTACCCCATCAGCCAGGCGGCGGACATTACCGCCTTCCGGGCCACAGCCGTCCCCGTGGGCGAGGATCAGCTGCCTATGCGGGAGCAGTGCAAAGAGATCGTCCACAAGTTCAACGCCGTCTACGGCGACACTCTGGTGGACCCCCAGATCATTCTGCCCAAGAATCAGGCGTGCCT
>ENA-OUQC01001414-OUQC01001414.1-human-gut-metagenome-genome-assembly--contig:-NODE-1414-length-12598-cov-9.969545_pt1 | contig 12598 bp, 10 predicted proteins | sample MGYA00237942_ERZ548815 | MGnify/ENA primary metagenome ERZ548815 (study PRJEB26490, sample SAMN05194722) | human gut metagenome | biome: terrestrial biome; feature: human-associated habitat; material... | reverse complement strand
GGGCTGCGGCGTTTCTTCGCCCCGTTGAAATCCTCACAGCCGCAAAGTCTGCTGCGGTTTCAACTTCGATGAGCGGCAGCAAAGTGCCGTCAGAACAAAGGCTCAACCGGTTCGCGGTGGTCGGGATCGAGGAGTTCGGAACGGAACTTGGCGCGGGCAAAGTTGATTTTGTTTAGTTCGACAACGCGGATGTGGCTGTTGAACATCGTGCGGATGTAAATCTTGCGACCACATAGATCAGTTGCCGTGGTGAACTGGGTTGCCGACGGAATGTCAGGAGGCGTGGTGCCGGCGGCGGTCTGAACTCCTATCGGAAGGTCAAAGTTGTTCAGGATATGGAAAGCCTGAATGACGGTCTTTTCGGCATCGGCAAGCTTCGGGGCAGTAGTCTGGAAAAATGCGGCGCGAACAAATCGGGAAGGCGGTGTAAAGTCGCCAGGAAGTCCTAACATCCCGCCGCCTCCACCAAAAGAGTGGAGTTCAAGGCTTCCGACGGTATTCTCAGTTACCGCACCGGACTTAAGATTTACATAGTTGTTCAAATTCGTAAGATGCCAGTCGAAAGACGGAGAGTTTGTGAGGACTCCGAGCGTATTTTCATAGAACACGCATTTTTCGTCAATGATTTCCAGAACAATCTGACGACCGGACGGGTCGGCGAAACGCCAGTGGGCTGTGGAGGCACGCGGGTCGACATTGTGGACGTGAACCGCCTTTACAGCCTCTATGACGTCATCAACGCTCTTGCAACTTCCGAGGATATAGGGGACAAGCTGGAGGTCCGCAATGCTCGATTCTTTAAGCGACGGACAATAATCTTCGTATTTTCCATATCCCGGGAAATAGAAAAGCCCTGCGGAAAGCCCCTCCTCGTTCAGTCCCTCCACGATGAATTCCGGCTGCTCGACGGCGAAACCCACATAACCATACTTTCCGGAGAAAGCTCTACCCTGCTCCCCTCCAGGAGTGATAGAATACCAGATGTGATTCCGAGGAACCACGACATAACGGTTGTGATTGTCGTTCACGGCCCATTCGATTGTTCGAGCCATCACCGTACTTCCATCCGCAGCCTTGAGCGTGATGCCCGTGCAGGCGAATCCACGAGGAGCGAATGCCACCGCGGCCGCTACGGCCAGCAAAGTGGCTAAAATTTTGTGTTTCATAGTATTATATGGTTTTACACGATATCCTCAGTTTCGCAAAATCCATACCTATGATTCTCCAAGCCTCGACCCGGTGAGGATTTTGACAAACCGTCCAACGAAGCAGATTACCCCTTATTCCACCTCCGCCGCGAGACCGCCTTCGCCAGTCTCCTTATAAAGCGAAGGCAGATCCTTCCCAGTCTGCTTCATCACACGCACCACCTGGTCAAACGACACCCGATGCAACCCATCCGTATAAGAAGCATAAATATTAGCGTCCAAAGCCCGGGCTGCCGCATAGGCATTCCGCTCGATGCAAGGAATCTGAACCAAGCCGCAGACAGGGTCGCAGGTCATGCCGAGGTGATGCTCAAGTCCCATCTCGGCAGCATATTCAATCTGAGCCGGAGTGCCGCCCATAAGCTGGTTTGCAGCAGCTGCGGTCATCGCACAGGCAACACCGACCTCCCCTTGGCAACCTACTTCAGCACCGGAGATGGAAGCATTGGTCTTCACCACATTACCGACAAGAGCCGCCGTAGCGAGTGAACGGATTATCCGACGGTCGCTGAAATCATAGACCTTCTTCAAATGATAGAGCACGCTTGGAAGCACACCGCAGGAGCCGCAGGTCGGAGCTGTCACGATGGTGCCTCCGGAGGCGTTCTCCTCGCTCACGGCAAGCGCATAGGCGAAAATGAGTCCACGGGTGCGAAGAACATCCTTATAGCCCTCGGCACGGATGAAATACGAGGCTGCCTTACGGCGCAGATGCAGCGGTCCCGGAAGCACGCCCTCGCGGTCAAGTCCACGCTCAATGGACTCCTGCATCACCTTCCAGACTTCAAGCAGATAGTCGTTGATGTCCCCATCCTCGATTTCCTCAACATATTCCCAATAGGCCTTCCCGTTGCGGTTGCACCAGTCGAGAAGTTCCGTCATCGTGTTAAGCGGATAGATGTCCGGCGACTCGACACCCGGCAATTGGTCGCAGCGGATAGCCCCTCCGCCGATGCTGTAAAACGTCCATTCGTCACGCAGGTGCCCATCATCGTCCACTGTTGCAATTGTCATGGCGTTAGGATGTTCGTCCATAAACACCTTTGGAAGCCACTCAATCTCCACAGGTCCGGCCTGTGAAAGCACCTCATTGATTGCCACATCGGTCAAATGCCCCTTTCCCGTCGCCGCAAGAGAGCCGTAGAGACGGACATGAAAGCGGTGAGCATCTCCGTGGTGTGACAGATAAACCTTCGATGCCTGATGCGGCCCCATAGTGTGGCTGCTGGACGGTCCCTTCCCTATCCTGTATATTTCCCTGATGCTCTTCATAACAAAACTAAAATGAAACGAGCCGCAAAGGTAAAAAAGTTAAAACAACAAAGCAAAAAAAGGATGGCGAACAAAATACTTTTTGTTCACCATCCTTCGGACTTCCTAACCCCCACAGACTAGCGTCTGCGACCCCTGTTAGGGGTATTTCGCGCCGCTGGTGCGGTCCCTTCGGGACTTGGGAACAGCCTGGAATGCGCCAGATATAAGAGCTGTTACTTCTTGTAAATTATTGAAACAGGGCTGCCTTTATAGCTCCAGTCTGTCTGCGTGAAGTTGGAAGGGATATTTTCGGTGCTAGACGCGGAACCATTAAACTTGGCCGTGACTGTGAATTTGCCGTTTTTTCCAGGATTCCCTTCGCAGAAAAATCTATACAGATTTAACTTGCTTATGTCGAACGATTTGAAATTTCCATTTTTGATAGACAATATAGCCAAGTCGTTATTTCCGCCAAACGTAACGCTGGACAAAGATGAGGAACCAGGATTTTCCCCTTCCAGAAATGCCAGGTGCAATTTTGGCAGATTACTTAAATCCAACCTTTCCAAATTCTTAGAATCAATGATGTATAGAAAGATCAATGATTTCAAATTGCTTAAATTCAAACTTGATAGTTCAGCGGAGCGCAGAAGCAATCTCGAAATTTTCAATCCCGCAGGTATGTCAAGACTGCTGATAGGATTCCTTGAAAGATCTAATGTCAAAAGGCTTTTCAAATCACCGATTTCGACTGTAGTCAACTGATTTTCGGCCAGATACAGCTCAGTCATCTTTGAACAATGAGACACGTTAATTTTGGTTAACTTATTGTTCTTTGCCTTGACTATGTCCAGATTTATATTCCTGCTGAGATCAAGTTCTGTCAAATTGTTATTGTCACAATATAACTCTGTCAATGATATAAAATGCTCTATTCCATTGAGAGAATTCAACTTTTTGGTGGACAATTCCAATTTGAAGATGCTGGAGACATCCTTTTTCGTAATATGTTTAGTGGTCTTGATATACCCGTCGTTGTACAAGAGCTGCCGGAATAAAGGATCAAAATCATTTGTAATCTCATCCGTAACATTCACTATATTGGAAGCAGTAAATCCTCCATCTTCTGTGGTTACGGTTATCGCAGTCTGCCCCTGCTTCAGTCCTTTGATGATGCCATCCGAACTCACTGATGCAACCTCCGGATTTGAAGAAGACCAAGTTACATTCTTATTGGATGCATCTTTTGGCGTGAAGATCAAATCGAATTTTCCGAGATTGTCTTCAGAAAGCCCTATTGTCAATGACTCAGGTGCCAGGCTGACACCCGCAACAGGAACGACCACATTCTTATTGCAGCCAATAAGGAAGAGAGCAAATGCCGTAAAAAGAGTCGAAAATTTTAAATATTTCATAATGTCGTTCGGTTATAGTTTCGCAAAAGTACAAAAAAAACGGATTATCACCATATTTTAAATTTTGGCCACACTCACAAAAAAAACTTGCTTCATTTACAAGAAACTTGATATATCATAGATATAGCTCTCTCTAAGTGTCAAAGACAAGAATGGAAAAAGCAGACCCGATTATCTATGCTACATTGCCTATCTAATATACTCGTAGATAAAAATGGGAAAAGAATTTAATACAGCAACACTTTTATTAGGCTTGACATAGAGCAAGAGTTGCCTTTTGAATATTGATAACTGATTGATGACAGACTTCTCTGCCGGCATCGAGTTTTCTCCGGTTATGATCAAGTTTGCTTTACAGACATTCATCTGCTTAAGATATTGCCAGTTATCTTTCACCCTAATGTACTTTTCTTTTGTCGGTGTTTCACCATCCTTGAACAATATGTGGTCAAGACTATTATAAGCCGAAAAATCACGAGACAGACGTTTGAAGTCCTTGCACTGTTCTCTGCTAACAATATAATTGGTATAATCTGGGTCAGGAAGTTCCTTGGTATAGCGGATAGATTCAATCATAGGATAGTTGATGTAGAGTTTTCCGTTCTCGGTTTCATCAGCAAACAACACCAGCATCTCTTCTAGCCTTTGATTGATTTCTTCAAGCGAAAGATGAGAGTTTTGAAAATCATAGTCAAAGAAAAGAAATACTTCCGAAATGTCTGAACTTCTAATGCCGTTCAAGGTGGAGTCACCTCTTACTGCCAAATGTTCTCTCATAAGAGAAACAATATCTCCACTGTCTTCATATTCCTTCAGTTCATTGTAAAGGCCATATATATTATTTCCGAAAGAACAAATGATATTGTCATTTACCTTCGGGAAATAGAGTCTTTCCAATGTTCTATATAGACGAGGCTCACGCTCATCGCCTTCAAATACAAATAGAATCATAATCCAAAAGTTCCGCCTCGATACAGTTTTTCCAAATTATGAGCAAAACGAAGTTCCTTGTCCGTCAAGTCACAAATAGCTTTTATTTCGTTGTTTCTAAGAATAAAAAAACAGTCAGGACGAAGCAAATCATTTGAAAGAAGGAACGTGTCGTGGGTGGTTACGAACACCTGGTTAGTTCCTTCAAACAAACGCTTGCAAATCTTATATGATAATTCGTGGTGATAGAAAGCATCGAACTCGTCTATGAAGACAAATGAAGCGTTATTCATCTCTTTCAGCCAGTAATATTGCAACTCTAGGTTTCTTGTTCCAGTGGATGCGACCCATTGAAACGGGATTCTGACACCATTCATTATGCAGAAGAGAGCATTGTCACCCTGCGTGTTAGGCGCAAACTCATACTCCTGACCGCTTACCTCTTTCAAGTATGCAGCAAATTCGCTAGCCAGATTGTTTTTTACGATATATTCCTCCACGTTACTTCCACCTTCCTTCAAACCAATAAATTCGCGATAATCAAGACTCCTAAAGAACAGCATATTTTCTACGAAATCGCGAAGTTGCAGCAAAGCGTGGTCTTTGGGGAGTGGCACAGAGCCCAACAGATAATTAACTATTGAAATATTGTTGGCACTATCTTTAAGATTCTGAATGGCAACGTCAGTCAAACCAAAATCCTCTGAAATTTCCAATACTCCTTTATCTTTAACGAGAACCTCTTTGTTATCAATAGTCAACTTCTCGCTAATAATATCGCCTTTAAGTTCAAATGCCACCTTGCTATAACTGTATGATAGGATATGACCATCAAAATCAAATGTATAAGCGAACTCCACAGGTTCATTGTGACAAAAAGCGCAAGCATAGTTCAAGTAGTAATCAGGCTTCTTCCACTTGTGAGAAAGGTGATTCGCAATATCGAATATCGCCAACCCAAAGTTAGACTTACCAGCACCATTCGGTCCATAGATTATGCCATTCTTTACGATGCCATTAAGAACAGCATTGTTGTTGAATGCATAATTGCTCGGATGAGACAAATCCCACTCAATGCGATTCTTAAAGCCTCTATAGTTCTTAACTGCGAATTTCTTTAACATAACAATATTGATTAGGTTAATTTAGCTACAAAGGTACAAAAAAATGCATATCCGTAAATAAATTACGGCAAATATTATATACGCAATAACTTAGTAAGCGCAAAAAATACGTCCCTAATAGGGGTCGCAGACGCCAGTCTGCGGGGGTTAGGACGATAAAAGGGTGGCCAAAAAACTTTTTGGTCACCCTCCCTCTTAATATAACATCTAGAAAGAGGGGATTCAAGCCGCCCAACAAAGCAGACCGCTATTGTCCCCTCCCACGTATTTAGGCGTTCTTTTCTGCTTTAATAGCAGCCTGCGCCGCAGCCAGACGTGCAATCGGCACGCGGAACGGTGAGCAAGAAACGTAGTTCAAACCGATCTTGTAGCAGAACTCTACAGACGCAGGGTCACCGCCGTGCTCGCCGCAGATACCGCATTTGAGATCCGGACGGGTCTCACGGCCTTCCTTGACAGCGTAGTTGATGAGCTTGCCGACAGCCTTGGTGTCGAGAGTCTTGAAAGGATCGGCGTCAAGAATCTTGTTGCCGAGGTAGTCGCCCATGAAAGTTCCGACGTCGTCACGTGAGAATCCGAAGGTCATCTGAGTGAGGTCGTTGGTACCGAATGAGAAGAACTCTGCCGTGCGGGCCATCCTGTCAGCGGTGAGAGCTGCACGAGGAATCTCAATCATTGAACCGAACTTATAGTCGATTGTCTGGTGAGTCTCGCCTTCAACCTCAAGCTTAATCTTGGCGCAGATTGCCCTCTGGAACTTGAGCTCGCGCTCTGAAATGGTGACCGGAATCATGATTTCAGGCTTCGGATGATAGCCTTCCTTAATGAGTTCGGCAGCGGCCGTGAAAATTGCACGGAACTGGGTCTCAGAAATCATAGGGTAGGTGATGTGCAGACGCACTCCGCGGTGACCCATCATAGGGTTGACCTCGTGGAGGGACTCGCCCCTCTTCTCGATTTCCTGCTCGTTGATTCCAAGCTCCTCAGCAAGCTCCTCCCTCTTCTCGTGTCCCTGCGGAACGAACTCATGGAGAGGCGGGTCGAGGAGACGGAAGGTAACAGGCTTGCCGTCCATGACCTTCATCGTGCCCTTCACAGCTGCCTTGATGTAAGGCTCAAGCTCGGCGAGGGCAGCGCGGCGCTCATCGTCAGTCTTGGAAAGAATCATCTTGCGGAGCTTTGCAAGAGGAGTCTCGGAGTTCTTGCCGTAGAACATATGCTCAATACGGAACAGACCGATACCCTCTGCGCCGAATGAGAGTGCACGTGCAGCATCCTCAGGAGTGTCGGCATTTGTGCGCACGCCGAGTGTTCTGAATTTGTCGACGATTTCCATGAACTTCACGAACCTAGGGTTCTCTGAAGCATCCATAGTGTCAATCTTCTGTGCATAAACAAGGCCCTTCGCGCCATTGAGGCTGACAGCGTCACCCTCCTTGATAACCGCACCACTCTTGAAACTTGCGGTCTTTGCAGCAAGATCAATGGTCATTACCTCGCATCCCACGATGCAGCACTTGCCCCATCCACGTGCAACGAGTGCAGCATGAGAGGTCATACCGCCCTTCATCGTGAGGATACCGGCAGCGGCACGCATACCCTCAACATCCTCAGGAGAAGTCTCCTCACGGATGAGGATAGCCTTGATTCCCTTTGCAGCGGCAGCCATAGCGGCCTCAGATGAGAACACTGCAACACCGACCGCTCCGCCCGGAGATGCCGGAAGACCGTTGGCGATTGCCGTTGCCTTCTTCTCTGAAGCAGGGTCAAGGATTGGGTGAAGAATCTCATCGAGCTGAGCCGGAGCAACACGCATTACTGCTGTCTTCTCGTCAATCATGCCCTCTGCAAGCATGTCCATCGCCATATTGAGCGCAGCGAGACCGGTCCTCTTTCCAATACGGCACTGGAGCATCCAGAGCTTGCCGTCCTGAATAGTGAACTCGATGTCCTGCATGTCGTTGAAGTGCTGCTCAAGGTGAAGACGGATGTCGTCAAGTTCCTTGTAGACCTCAGGCATTGCCTTTTCGAGAGATTCGAGATTTGCGTTGTGAGGAGTCTTGGTGGCCTCGTTGAGAGGGTTCGGGGTGCGGATGCCGGCAACGACGTCCTCGCCCTGCGCGTTGATGAGCCACTCACCGTAGAACTTATTGTCACCGTTTGCTGGGTTACGTGAGAAAGCCACACCGGTCGCCGATGTGTTGCCCATGTTTCCGAACACCATTGACTGAACGTTCACGGCTGTACCCCAATCGTCAGGAATGCCCTCGATCTTTCTGTATGCGATGGCGCGCTTTCCGTTCCATGACTTGAACACGCCGCCGATTGAGCCCCAGAGCTGAGCCTCTGCTGTGTCTGGGAAGTCAACACCGAGAACTTCCTTCACGCGAACCTTGAACTTGTCGCAAAGGTCCTTAAGTTCATCAGCAGTAATCTCAGTATCAGACTTGTAGCCCTTTGCCTCCTTGAGGTCTTCCATCATCCTGTCAAGCTGCTGGCGGATTGCCTTTCCGTCCTCAGGCTCGATGCCCTCTGCCTTCTCCATTACGACGTCGGAGTACATCATGATGAGACGACGATACGCGTCATAGACGAAACGAGGGTTGTTTGTCTTGGCAATCATGCCAGGAATCGTGTCTGAGCAAAGACCGATGTTAAGAATCGTATCCATCATGCCAGGCATTGAGCTACGGGCACCGGAACGGCAGCTTACGAGAAGCGGATTGGTCTTGTCACCGAACTTCATGCCCATGATTTCCTCAGTAGCCTTAAGGGCGTCTGCAACCTCAGCCTTGAGCTCATCAGGATAACCGCCGCCGAGAGCATAGTACTCTGCGCAGCACTCGGTCGTGATGGTGAAACCTGCCGGAACAGGAATGTTCAAAAGGCACATCTCAGCGAGGTTGGCACCCTTTCCGCCAAGAAGGTTTCGCATTGTTCCATTGCCTTCCGCGGTTTTGCCGCCAAAGCGATAGACACGTTTTTTTGTGTTTTCCATAAAATTATTTGGTATTTAGATAATTATATATTTTCGTAAATATTATCGACGACGACGCAAAATTTCACGCACGCCATATCCGCGCCGCGAAATTAACAAAATTTATGCGATTCACGAAATATTTGTAACGATTCGTCATTATATTTACAAATGAAACGCATATAAAGAAAGAGGATGCGCCCCGTCGTTAATCTTCACCTTCCGAGGCTTCGTCAAGGAGGGCAGACAGCACACGGTCTATTCCGTTGTTCTCCGGTGCGACCTCGACGCCGTCAAACGACGGGTCTGGACGGCCCACACGATAGTAGGCGACATCCTGCAAGAGGAACTGGGAGTCGATGTAGTCACTGTCGTCAGCGGCAATCTGCAGCAGGACACCGGGGATTTCAGCAAAGAGGACCTTCACGATGTCGGTTTCCCCGCAGGCTGCGCATATCCCGTTTACATTCAGCCTTATGCCAAGTCCGGAGGCGGCAGCAAGCTTTTCAGCGGCAACTGCAAGACCTCCGTCACAGACGGTCCTTGACGAGAGCACCACCCCGTCGGAGACAAGGTCACGGACGACCTCGTAGCAGTCGATGAAATAGTCCGGATCGGCTATGTTGAGAGGTGCTCCGCCGTTGCAGCCCAGAGACTTAGCGAAAAGAGAGCCACCAAGACGCGGGGAACAAGTGTCGAACGGGACATACACCAGGAAAGAGCCATTCGCAGGACTGTCAGAGGTCGCAGATGAGGTCTCCATGTCAAAAGTTCTGGCAGCGTCATACCCTCTGGCAAGCCGCGCAGAGCACTTCCTTTCATCTCCCATCCAGACATCCCTATTCTCATCGATGTTTATGTCCGAACTGCCTCCGACCGTCCACAACTTCTCCTCGCCCGGAGCATCATCCTCTTCCCAATCCTTGTCCGGAACATCCTCTATTTCAGCCACATCCTCGGCAGCATCATCATCTTCGGCGTCTCCGAACGAGGCAAGGGTCGTAAAATACGAGTTCACGCACTCCCCGTCCCCGTCGTCGTACAAGTAGCCCTGGATTTCGACTCCGAGGTCATAGATATAGTCAGTAACAGACCGCACGGATGTGTAGAATGCTGACATATTCCCGACAGCCCCGGAGTTCCAGCACCATTCGGCCCATATCCTCAAATCGTCCAAGCGAAATTCTCCGTCCAGCCAAAGTGTGTCAATCAAAGCCGACGCAACTCTCTGACGGGCAAAGCTCTCCGGATAGAGAAGGTTGAACTCGCGGTCCTGCGATGCCGGTGCCAAATCCTTGACACGCCTTATATATATAGGTATATCCTCCTTTGAATACGCCAGATTCTCCGGCGGCAAATCAACGGCCTCGTCCCATATCTCAGCACATTCGCCGACCGGCTTTTCATCATCGACATCCGACGGCAGCATGCACTCATCAAGCATTTCGGCCGGGGTCACATCCTGCCTCACGCCGTCAATGACATATTTTGAAAACAGAGCGTCCTGATCCCTTTGCATAAAAACGAAGTTTATCCGGCAAAATTAGTCATTTTTTCTTATAATGACACGCCTGAGGAAATGGAAGAAGAAGAAATAGGCAAAGACTTTAAAATCTGAAACAAAAGATGTACTTTTGTTGTCGATAACGATTTGCGGATTATGGCGACAATTGATATAGACGGATTTGCGGTTTTCAGCAGCAGCGACGAATATAGGCGATGCTGCCGACGGTGCATAATATTCGCGAAGTCATACACTTATGACACTGCACAGGCGGAGTGCATGGCTGAGGAAGCGATGGTAATCCTATGGAAAAGAATGCAGAAAGGCGAGCGGATTGAAAGACTGATGCCGTTCCTTTTCACGACTGTCCGCAATCTCGCGCTCAACTACCTCAAGCACAAGCAGGCCGACATACGTGCTCGGGAAGGGATGGGTTCGGACCGCGACCGCGAAATTCAACTGCGGCTTTGTTCACTGAACGAATGCAACCCTTCCAAACTCTATCAAGCCGACATACAGGAAATTATAGACGACACTCTGAAACATCTTGGAGAACGCACGGAAACTATCTTTCGCCTCAGCCGCTTCGAAGGCATAACCAACAGGGAAATAGCCGCTGAACTGGGAATTTCCGAGAAAACAGTCGAATATCATATGTCCAAAGCCCTGAAGGAACTCCGCGTGAGCCTCGAGGACTATCTGCCCATGCTGTTGTTTTTCAACCTCTATCATCTTGTAGGTTAGAAACATGAAAAAAATAAACTGCGTCAGATTTGTCAATTATTTTCAAGTATAGATTTCTTTTGGAAGAAGGAGTGTACTGGAGGTACACGACTGATGAGAAAATAAATATAGACCGAAAAGAAAGAGAAAGATGATGCAGGTTATTTTTTGAAGGTTTCTTAGAAACCTTCAAAAAGTTCTTAGAATTTCATAGGGTAATCATGTTTTGCGTACACTATTATGTTGAAAACGCAAAATTATGACACAAGAAACACTCAGAAAGTATATCAATGGAGACGCTTCTGACGAAGAACGTCTTGAAGTCCTGCATTGGGCGGAGGAAAGCGAAGACAACAGGAAAGAACTGATGACATATCGCAGTCTCTGTAATACTCTGATTTTCAACTGGGAATTAGAGAAAAGAGCCTCTCAAAATGAATTGGGCAAGAAGAGACGTGCCGTCATCTTCAGGCGTGCCGTTAAAGCTGTCGGCGTGGCCGCCGCAATTGCTGTGGGAGTTTTTTTCGGGTTCAGACAGTATGAAACAGACACGTCCATCGCCGTTGAAACTCTCAGCGCGCCGGCGGGTCTCATCACGGAGTCCATACTCTCCGATGGCACAAAGATCTGCCTCAATGCCGGTTCAAAGTTGGAGATAATCAATTACAAGAAAAACGAAAGGCGCGTCCGGCTCTACGGAGAAGCGTATTTCGACGTTACTAGGGACGAAATGCGTCCGTTCATAGTCGAGACCGGAAAAATAGCCGTGCGTGTCCTCGGAACAGAGTTCGACGTCAACAGCAAGGGAGACGAGCACTCGGTAGTGCTCGTACGCGGTGCTGTCCAAGTCGATTCACAGACCGATGAGGAAACATTGAGCTATAGGCTAGTACCGGGACAGCGGTTCTCAAGAAACCCGTCAGATGGTTCGGGAAACATCGCCCATGTCACCACAGAGGACTACACCTCGTGGATAAACGGCTACCTAAAATTCGAGAAACTTCCCGTGGGACAGGTCATCCTGAAGATTCAGGACTACTACGGCATCTGCATCCGCCACGATGGACTGCCAGAGGATGCCTATCCAATCACAGGCAAGCTTGACCTGCGGACAAGGGTCGATACGGCGCTCGTGAACCTCGAATTCCTCGCACCGGTGAACTTTGAGAAAATATCCGACAACGAGTACCGTGTCACGATGAAATAGCGAATCGTAGATAGGTGTCTAACTTGTGAAATACAAAAAATCACAGATAAATTATACTAATGACTAAAATCTCACTGACGAAAATTCCTCTCGTAGTAGCTGTATTGACGGTGGTTCTGTTTCCGAAAGAGACACGGGCGGCAGCCGTGCCAGAAACTCAGTTGCCACAACGTATCACTCTGACAACAACGGACATCCCGCCACGGCTCTTTCATTTAAAGTATAAGTAAAGACATAATGCCCTTACCCGATTCAT
>ENA-OUQC01001413-OUQC01001413.1-human-gut-metagenome-genome-assembly--contig:-NODE-1413-length-12600-cov-3.231965_pt1 | contig 12600 bp, 14 predicted proteins | sample MGYA00237942_ERZ548815 | MGnify/ENA primary metagenome ERZ548815 (study PRJEB26490, sample SAMN05194722) | human gut metagenome | biome: terrestrial biome; feature: human-associated habitat; material... | reverse complement strand
CGATAAAGCTCTCCATCTGGCGCTTGAAGCACTCGGCGTTATGATCAATATCCTCTTTTGTGAGCATTTTTCTCATATCGGTTCTGCCGGAGGGGTCGCCGATCATGGTCGTACCGCCGCCGATAAGAGCTATGGGACGGTTGCCCGCCATCTGAAGGCGCTTCATCAGTGTGAGCGCCATGAAATGGCCTGCGGTAAGGCTGTCGGCAGTGCAGTCAAAGCCTATATAGAATGTTGCCTTGCCCTCGTTTATCATTTTGCTGATCTCTTCTTCGTTTGTGACCTGTGCGATCAGCCCGCGGGCTTTGAGTTCGTCGTAAAGTTTCATCTGTTTTGCTGCGGCATTGCCGCGCTCCTTTCGGGTTTTGGAATATATATTTTTTAATTTTTACTGTTTTTTTCAAGCATTTCCGCTGCGGCGCGGCGCTGCTTTTCGGTAATGTTTATACCGCCGATGATCCTTGCTATCTCTTCTTCGCGCTCGCTTCCGGTGATCTCGCGCACAAAGCTTTCGCTGCGTCCGTCCACCTCACGTTTTTCTATAAGGAAATGATGATCCGCGTGGGATGCGACCTGGGCGGAGTGCGTTATGCATATGACCTGCGCTCCGCGGGAAAGCTCGGAAAGCTTTATGCCGATACGCTCGCTCGTGCCGCCGGAAACGCCTGTGTCTATCTCGTCAAAGACGACGCAGCCCGCGCCTGCTTTTGCGGCCTCCGCGCACTTCAGGGCAAGCATTATTCTGGACATTTCTCCGCCGGAGGCAATTTTCGAAATGGACTGCGGCTCCTCCCCGGGGTTTGTAACAACGGTGAAGTCCACCGTATCCGCGCCCCGCATATCAAATCTGTCCTCGCCGCTTCTGCGGTGAACGCTCGCAAAGAATCTGACCTTCGGCATATCAAGGAACGACAGCGTATTCATAACTTCAGCGCTGAGCGCCTCCGCCGCTTTCCTTCTTATGTCCGTAAGCTTCTGAGACTCGGTATCGGCTTCTTTTATAAGCCTTGCCAGATCGTCTTCGAGTTCGGCTATCCTGTCGTCACCGCCCTCGAGAGCCGCAAGCTTTTTCGCCGCCTCTCTGCGGAAATTCATAACGGACTCAAGGTCTCCGCCGTATTTCTTTTTAAGCCTTGAGAACAACGCCAGGCGACTTTCAACAGCGTCAAGCTGCTTTTCGGGGTCAACATCTCCGTCCACCTCGCAAAGCTCGCGGGCACGCTCCGCGATGTCTATTACATCCATGCGGTAGCTGTCAAGGCGGTCTGCCATCTCCTGAGCTTCATCCATCACATCTGACAGTCTGCGCAGGCTCTGCGCGGCGCGCTCCATAAGATAAGCGGCGCTCGCGCCCTTTTCGCTCGGAGCAAGCGCGCGGTACACAAGTCCCGAGTGCTTTGCAACAAGCTCCATGCTTTTCAGACGGTTTCTGAGTTTTTCAAGTTTTTCTTCTTCGCGGACATCGGTGATACGAGCTTTGTCTATTTCCGATATCTGATATTTCAGAATATCGGTCATCATCGTTTTATCGGAAAGAGAAGCTTTAAGCTCCGCAATCTCTCTTTTCTTTTCGAGGATGCGGCGGTAGATCTCAGAAAATGCCGAGACTTCGGCTTCGCATCCGGCGTATCTGTCCAGCAGCAGTATGTGGCGGGAGGCGTCGTACAGCGACGCAGCCTCGTTCTGCCCGTGCATTGACAAAAGAGATGTGCAGCATTCCTTCAGTGCGGACAGAGGAACATTCTTTGAGTTAATCGCAGCGGTACTTCTGCCGTCGGCGGTTATGGTACGTCTCAGACATACCTCGCCGTTTGCGTCGAAAACGCCCTGCGACGGCTCTCCGCCGAAGATGGCGGTAACGGTCGCGCGGCTCTCGCCGCTTCTCACAAGCTCTTTCTGTGTTTTCGAGCCGAGCAGCAGCGCTATACTTTCCGCGATCACCGTTTTGCCCGCACCGGTCTTACCGGTAAGTACGGTGAATCCTCCGTCAAGCTCAATGCTCAGCGACTTTGCAACTGCAACATTCTCTACGGTTAACGCTTTAAGCATTTTGCTTATCCTCTTACTTTCCGATTATACCGTCAAGCTCAGTCGCCGCAGCCGATGCAGCCTCAACGCTGCGGCAGGCAATAAAAATGGTATCATCGCCGGCAACGCAGCCGAGAGCACCGGGGATCGCCGCAGAGTCTACACCTGCGGCAACTGCGGACGCCATACCGGGATAGGTTTTGATGACGACAAGATTCAGCGCTGCCTCAATGCCGGTGACCGCCGCGGCAAGCGCGCTGCTGTATGCGTGGTGGCCGTTTTTATCATCCGCGGGGAGAACGTATTTGTATTTTCCTCTCTCGCCCATGGTCTTTGTGAGCTTCAGCTCGCGTATATCTCTCGAAACCGTCGCCTGTGTGACTTTATAGCCCGCTGCGTCAAGAGCGCTTATAAGCTCCTCCTGAGTCTCGATGCTGTTATTTTCAATTATGTTAAGGATTGCGCTGTGTCTGTTGGTTTTCAACTTACGTTTCCGTCCTTTCATTAACCGTTTTAACGTCTTTTTACGAATCTATCGGTCTGTATGAGAGCTTTGTGTTGAGAAGCCTCAGAAAGCTGTCGTTGCTTATGCGCACAAGCGGCGTTGTGTACGCGCTGCGCGAAATTCTGACAATGTCGCCCTCGCCTATATCAAACACTTCTCTGCCGTCCACGGACATATATATATTATTGCCGCGGCACTTTGCGTTTCTGATCTCAAGCACCGTTCTGCCTCTGAAGATCGTCGGTCGGTTATTATTCAGATGATGCGGGCATATGGGCGTTGAGCAAATGCAGCTGAGCTCCGGATCCATAACGGGTCCGCCCGCCGACATCGAATAGGCGCTTGAGCCCGTCGGCGTCGAAATTATAACGCCGTCGCTGCGCATGTAATGTGCCAGTCTGCCGTTGGCGTAAAGTTCAAATTCAAGCAGCTTCGGGATGGGACCGTTGGACAGCACGGCATCGTTGAGAGCGGGATACTTTGACGATACCGCTCTGCCGTCGGAGCGAATTATAGTTACGTCGAGCATCATCCTCTTCTGAATATGATACCTGCCCTCAATGATCTTTTTAAGCTCCTGCGGGCTGTCGTGGTTGATCTCCGCCATATAGCCAACCGTACCGAAGTTTACGCCGACTATGGGTATATCCATGCCCGCGCTGCACCGCGCGACGTCGATTATGGAGCCGTCGCCGCCGAGGACCACCATAAGCTCGGGCGAGCACGCGGTTATTTTATCGTGCAGGCCCTCGCCGATCGGGATATAGTCCGCAGAGCAGCCCCACGAGCGAAGATCGGAAACTATATTTTCACAGCAGTCGAGTGCCGCCTGCTTTTCGGGATTGGGCAGTACCAGAACTTTTTCGATTCTCATATTCCGCACACCTTCTTTACTTCATCGTCGCTGACAGCGAAGCTTGCGCCAAGCGTCTTCGGTACAAGCTTCAGCAGAAACTCGCGGTTTCCGTCAGAGCCGCATATGGGAGAGGCTATTACACCGACGGCTGAAAAGCCGTTTTCCTCCGCACAGCCGATAACATTTTTTACGGCTCTGTAATGTTCTTTTTTGCTTTTTACAACTCCGTTTTTCCCGAGAGCGCTTTTACCGCACTCAAACTGAGGCTTTACAAGGCAGATATATACGCCGTCCTCGCAAAGCAAGCGCCGTACCGCGGGAATTATGAGCGTCTGGGATATAAACGAAACGTCACAGACGGCTATATCACACAGGGTGCCTATAGCTTCGGCGGTGAGATAGCGGGCGTTGAAGTTTTCCATTGAGACCACTCTGCCGTCTGCCCGCAGCGACGCGTCAAGCTGATCGCTGCCGGAGTCAACTGCGAAAACGCGCGCCGCTCCCCGCCGCAGAAGGCAGTCGGTAAAACCGCCGCTTGACGCACCAATGTCAACACAAACTTTTCCGCTCGGGTCAACGCCGAAGGCGTCAAGCGCCGCTTCAAGCTTCAGTCCGCCGCGGCTTACGTATTCATATGGTTTTCCCGTAACCTCGACCGTGTCGCCGTCAAGAATATCAAGAGACGCCTTATTTGCTTTTTTGCCGTTGACGTTTACAAAGCCTCCGTCTATAAGCGTTTTTGCAAATGTTCGGCTTTTCGCGTATCCGTTTTCGGCAAGATATGAGTCAAGTCTCATTTTACTTGCGGCGGCCGCAAAGATATTCGGGAAGCTCGCATATAAAGCGGCTATCCGGCATACCCGCGAATATGCCCGAGGCATAGTCCGTAAGGCGGCGAGCCTCCGCGCGCGCTTCCTCAACGCTCATAAATGAAAGCACGGTTTTCTTGCCGTTGCGTTCATCGCTGCCGATAGGCTTGCCGAGTTCCTCCTCCGTGCTTTCCACGTCAAGAAGATCGTCTACTATCTGGAAAGCAAGGCCGAGAGCCATGGAATATGCGTATATCTTATCGCGCACGACCGGATCCGGATGATCGACTGCCGCATAGTAGCCGAGCATGGACGCCGTTTTTATAAGCGCGCCGGTTTTGCGGTTGTAGAGATATTTCAGGTCGTCAAGGCTTGCGCAGTCAAGCTTCAGATCAAGCTCCTGACCGAGGCACATGCCCGCCGCGCCCGCGCCGTGCGAAAGCTCATAGACGCAGTATCTGTTCATTCTGTCGTTATTTGTAAAATCAAGCACACAAGTCTCAAACGCGTATGTGAGAAGCGCGTCGCCCGCCAGAAGTGCCACGGATGTACCGAACTTTTTATGGCAAGACGGCTTGCCGCGGCGCATATCGTCGTTATCCATCTCGGGCATATCGTCGTGTATGAGCGAGTACGCGTGCACCATTTCTATAGCACTTGCATAAGCCGCCGCGTCGCGGATATTGCCGCCGAACATACGGCAGAACTCAAGAGTGAGAAAAGCTCTTATTCGCTTGCCGCCGCCCAGAACGGCATATCTTATGGCCTCCGCCATTTTTCCGCCGCCCAGAAGCTCGGGGTCAAGCCTGCGGTCAAGCTCGCCCTCTATAAACTCAGCGTCCTCTTTCAGCCTTTTTTCAAGTGTTATTTCCTCAGTGTAGGCTTCAGCCATTGTGCATATCCTCCATTTCGGTTTCTTCTCCGTTTTCGGAGAGTATCGTAACTCTGCGGCGTGCCGCGTCAAGCTTGCTGTTACAGCTTCGAACCAGCTTTACGCCCTCTTCAAACAGCTCAAGCGAGCTGTCAAGCGGTGCGCTGCCGTCCTCAAGACTTTTCACTATCTGTTCAAGGCGGGCAAGCGCCGCCTCAAAGCTCATTTCTTCGCTTTTAACTTCTATATCGTTATTCATTACAGTCGCCCTTTCTTTCATGCTTTCCGTGTACGTTATCACTTGCCAAGATTAACTTCCTTTATGCCGCACAGCGCGTCTCCGTCGGAAAGCGTCAGCTTTACCGTATCGCCGACACTGAGACTGCCGGCGCTTTTGATGACCGAGCCGTCCGCGGCAAACACCGCGCCGTATCCTCTCGAAAGCACAGCCATGGGATTAAGTGCGCTGAGTGACGCCGCGCCGGACTTCAGCAGTGCGGTTTTCTTTTCGAGAATGTTATTTTGCGCGCGGGCGAGCCTGTCGGACAGTCTGTCAACGGTGACACTGCGGTCCTCAAAGCTTGCCGCGGGAGATGTGAGCACGCGGGACGCCGCAAGTCTGTCAAGTTCTTTTTTCTTTGCGTCTATACGGCCCATAAGCACTGCGGTCTCGCGTGTTATGACATTATTGAATTTCTGTTTAAGCTCAGCCGTTTCGGGCACAGCAAGCTCTGCTGCGGCAGACGGCGTCGGCGCCCTTCTGTCCGCCACAAGGTCGCATATCGTAACGTCGGTCTCGTGACCGACAGCGGAAATCACGGGGATGCGCGAGCGGCTGACCGCAAGCGCCACCTTTTCGCTGTTGAACGCCCAAAGATCTTCTATGCTGCCGCCTCCGCGCCCCACTATCAGGACATCGGCTCCGCCGCAGCGGTTGAAATATTCTATCCCCGCCGCAACGCTGTCAACGGCTCCGTCGCCCTGCACCAGCGCGGGATACACACGTATGCGCGCATACGGGAAACGCCTTGTGCAGACATTTATGATATCGCGCACGGCAGCCCCCGTGGGGGATGTTACTACGCCTACCGCCGACGGTATCTTCGGCAGCGGTTTTTTTCTGCTTTCGTCAAAAAGTCCCATTGCCGAAAGCTTTGCTTTCAGCTGTTCAAGCGCCATGTACATCGCGCCCACGCCGTCCGGCTCCATGCTGTCGGCATAAAGCTGATATTCTCCGCCCCGCTCGTATACGGAGATCCGTCCGTGTGCCACGACCTTCATGCCGTTCTGCGGCATATAACCGAGACGCGAGGCGGACATACGGAACATTACGGCTTTCAGCACACTGTCGCTGTCCTTCAGCGAAAAATAATAGTGTCCGGAGGAATGCGCTTTGAAATTTGATATTTCGCCTTTGATGTATATATCCCCGAGAGGCGGGTTTATATCTACCAGATCCTTTATATATCTGTTGAGCTCTGTTACGGTAAGCGCGCCGGGAAAACGCATTTTTGAAATATCCATGGGCACCTCCCGTTTACGCTTTATGATCTTTCAGGTATTCCCTGCGGGTCATTAGAGCGGCGCCCGCAGCGTTGTCGGATGAAAACTCCGGTGCGGAAAACGAGCCGTACGCTCCGAGGCGCTGCTTTATGATGCCGCAGCTCATGACGCCGCCGGCGTATACTATCGGAATGTCGGGATACCTTGTGAGAAGCTCTTTTGTGAGCGCCTCAAGAGTTCTCGAAACAAAATCTATTACCGTTGCCGCAACAGCGCACCTGTCGCCGCATGAGCGGTACATTTCAAGCGCCTTGTTTTCAATGCCGGAGAGATTGCACTCAAGCCCGTGCACCGAGAGACGCAGTTTCGGTATCTCACCCTCATACGCAGCCGCAAGCTTTTCAAGCTCTGGACCGCAGGGAAAGCGAAGCCCCATAGCCACGCCCGCGCGGTCTATTGCCTGACCCGCGTTTATGTCAAGAGTTCCGCCTATACGGGTGACCTCAAAGGGATGCTGTCTGCCGGGGCTGCACAGCAATATGTCGGTCGTGCCGCCGGAAACATGAAAGGCGGCAAACTCTTTACCGTACAGTTCTTCTCTTTCCGCCGAATACAGTGCGGCGGCTATATGTCCGCACTGATGCGAAAATCCGAAATACTCAGCCCCGCACGAAGTTGCCGCGGCGTGGGCTGCGCTTTTGCCGGCGAGAAAGCACGGCATATAAGAACCCTCGGCGTCCCGCGGGCGCTCGCTTGCGCCGACGGCTAAAACGGTTTTTCCGCATAACGTTTCGCGAATACCGTCTGTCATTTCCGGCAGCGCTACGGTATGGTGAAACAATGCATCGCTTTGTCTGAGGCCTCTCTCGCCCTCTTTAACGGGCAGAAGCTTCTTTTTTGAAGCGATCACTCTGCCGCCCATGTCGCAGACGGCGCACGATGTCGTATAATTGCTTGTGTCAAAAGCAAGAAATACGCCGTTTTCCTCACTCATCGTCCGCAATCCTGCCGATATTTCTCGCGAGGCGGTTGAGAACGCCGTTTATAAACGAGGTTCCCCGCTCGTCATTGTAAAGCTTTGAGATTTCCACCGCTTCGTTTATCGCAACTCTGGGGGGAACGTCACTGTACAGAAGCTCGCAAGCCGCCATGCGAAGCACCGCGCGGGTGACGCAGTTCATTCTGGAAAGCTTCCAGTTATCGGCGCACTCCTCAACGGCTTTGTCGATCTCGTCTACATGAGACGTGCATTTTTCAAATAATTCACGCGAAAAATTATTCGTTTTCGCCTCTCTTATATCGATAGCTTTGTCGTATATTTCCTGCGGCGCCTCATCCTTTCGGAAATCGCTTTCAAACAGCATTTCGAACGCGCTTATTCTGCCTTCTCTTTTGGTCATAAGAACTCCCGTACCGTATAGGTATATATTATAAGTAATAATATTATACTTTATATACGCCGCAAAGTCAATGAATACTGCAATAAATATTCATGGTTTTATACATTTTTACATTCATTTCCGCCGCTGGCTCACACTTACTTAAATATGCGCCGCATTAGTGAGAAAACTAATAAAAATATAAAAATTTATCAGCGAAGAAGGACGGATATGAAGCCTTATAAATTCATTGCCGCTTGCGCTGCGGCAGCCGCGGTACTCTTTCTTGCGGCGCCGGTCGGCGCAAAAAGCGAAAACATAAAATGGATAGATTTTACGGTGAGCGAGGCCGCCATGTCGGACGCTCTGAAATTCTGCGAAGAGCGATACGCTCAAGGCAGCGAAACCTGCTACACAGACGTTCTTGCGTTTTCGGCGGCACGTCACGGCGGCAATTTCGCAGCCTATAAAAGGTCCGATCTCGACGACTGCGCAAAAGCGCTTGACGCGGGCGAGAGACTTGACGAGGCTTGCGGCAACAAAAAGCTGTTTTCATATTACAGCCGTGCGTACGCCGCGGTACTCGGCGGCATGGTGGGGCGATATACCGAGTATACAGACGAGGGTGCCGCCGAAAAATACGGGCTTACGGCTTTCTCGCCTATCGCGGACGGCTACAGCTTTTCCCACTACGACGATTTCGGCGCGGCGCGTTCATTCGGATACAAAAGAAACCATCTGGGCCACGATCTTATGGGCAGCGTCGGCACGCCGATAATTGCCGTGGAGGGCGGATACGTTGAGGCGTGCGGCTGGAACATGTACGGCGGCTGGAGGATAGGAATACGCTCCCTTGACGGAAAACGGTATTACTACTACGCGCATCTCAGACGCGGGCATCCGTACTGTGATATGTACGAGGGAAAACAGGTATACGCGGGCGAGGTCATAGGCTATCTCGGCATGACGGGATATTCATCGCGCCCCGACACAAACAACATAAACGTTCCCCACCTGCACTACGGTCTGCAGATAATATTTACTCCGGAGCAGAAGGACGGAAACAATCAGATATGGATAGACATGTACGCTCTGACGTCCTTTTTGCAAAAAAACCGTGCCAAGGTCGAGAAAACCGACGACGGCGAATACCGCACAAAGCGCTGTATTGTACCGATGGGATTTCAGGATTAGACATTTTTCTCCCTGCTATTGAAATAGTGCGGCGGCTGTGATAAAATATGTGCAGATATTAATCTGCACATTATTTTACGAGGTGCCGCTTTATGAAAGCTCTGAAAACCGCCGCCGCTGTACTGCGCTCCGGCTGCGTTATATTTACAGTTATTTCCCTTTTGTTTTTCTCTCTCGGCGCAATTTTTGCCGCGCGCGATATTGCGGCGAACAGCGACATCAATGTACGCAGTTTGTGGATGTTCTTCCTGTTTTCCGTACTGCTCGCTGCCGCGAACAAAATACTTTCCGCAGAAAAGCTTGCTCTGCCGCTGCGAATGCTTATTCATTTTGCGGCGTCGCTCGCAATATATTTCGTAACCGTCATACTTTTCGGAGACTATATTTCAAACTCTTCGCAGGTTCTCGTTGCGCTTGTCCTTTTCCTTGCCGTATATCTTGTCTGCGCCGTTTTCATAGTCATAAATCTGCGGCGCAAAAAACGCAGGGCGGGCGAAAAGAACGGCTACGTTTCGCAGTTCAAATAAGATATCGCAATGAAAAAAGCGACCCTCGGGTCGCTTTTTCTATGTTATTCGGGAATATGATTCGGATCAAAGCCGCAGTGCGAAAGAAACTCTTTTGCTATAAGCGTTGCGCCGATGAGATTGGGGTGTATTCTGTCCCAGGCGATAAACGAAGAATGACGGTATCTGAAGTATCTGTCGAACATGGACTGGATATCGACAAACTCAGCGCCGTACTCCTCAGAAAGCTCTCTCATAATTTCCGCATACTGCTCTACCCGCGCGCGCATGGGGTCGGCGCGAAGAGGCTCCATATAGTACGGCGTCATGAGGAAAATGCCTTTTACGCCCTCTTTTTCCCTTGTCATGCGGAGCATTTCGGAAACATTGTCTCTGAAGGTCTCCGGAGGGATATGCTGATCTCTCTGCGACGGAGAGTCAAACTCGCGCCAGCAGTCGTTGCCGCCGATAAGTATGCTCACCCACTGGGGATCGAGATCAAGCACATCGCGCTTGAATCGGCGAAGCAGATCGCTGCTGGAGTCACCGTTCACACCTGAGTTTGTAACGCGCACTCTGACTTCGGGATAATATGCCGCCAGCATATTGTCAACGATCCTAACGTAGCTTTTGCCGAGGTTATCCCACATGGAGCCGTCGCCTACAGGCTGAACACTGCCCATATCCGTAATGGAGTCGCCCGCAAATACTATTCTGTCATAGTCTTTGAATATCATGGTTCTTCCCTGCCTTGATTTATAAAATATCAGCTGCGGTGATACAGTGTGCGGTGCTCGTACTTAGGCTCGCAACTTGTATTTATACCCAGCTTTTTATATGTTTTCGCATCTACTGCGGAAAGAATTATGGAAAAATGCGCGCCACAGCCGCGGAGCTTTTCAAGCGATTCCATGGCTTTTTTTGCGGGCTCGCTGTGTACGGAGCTTGCCGCAAGCGCGATAAGCACCTCGTCGGAATGAAGTCTGGGATTGTGATTGCCGAGTTTTTCCGTCTTCAGTCTGCATATGGGCTCTATGGTATGTGAATCTATAAGGTCGATACTGTCGTCAATACCCGCTACGGCTTTCAGCGCGTTGAGCAGCAGCGCGGCGGAAGCTCCGAGCAGGCTGCTGGTCTTGCCGGTGACAATAGTGCCGTCAGGCAGCTGCATTGCGCCCGCGGGCTTGCCTGTCTCTTCTTCTTTTCTGAGGGACGCGGCAATTGCGGGGAAAATATCTTTTGTTATGCCCGCCTGCTGAACGATAAGCTCATTTTTTGCAAGAAGGCTCTGCGGCGCGGCGTGTCTCGCGACGTCGTCTGCAGCGCTGTAATACCGTCTGAGAATTTCCATATTTGCGGCTTCTCTGACGGCATCGTCGTCAAAAATGCAGAAGCCCGCCATATTGACTCCCATGTCCGTGGGAGATTTATAGGGGCACTCGCCCAAGATCTGCTCCATCATGGCGCGAAGCACGGGAAATATCTCGACGTCGCGGTTGTAGTTAACGGCAGTTTTTCCGTATGCCTCAAGGTGGAACGGGTCTATCATATTGATATCGTCGAGATCCGCCGTTGCGGACTCGTACGCGATATTTACGGGGTGCTTGAGAGAAAGATTCCAGATGGGGAATGTTTCAAATTTCGCGTATCCCGCCTTTACGCCGCGGCGGTTTTCATGGTACAGCTGCGAAAGACAGGTCGCCATTTTTCCGCTGCCGGGTCCGGGTGCGGTGACGACCACAAGCGGGCGGACAGTTTCTATATAATCGTTTTTGCCGTAGCCGTTCTCGCTGACGATACCCTTTATATCAGAGGGATAACCGGGTATGGGATAATGCAGAAAGCTCTTCATTCCGAGATCGCTGAGGCGCTTTCTGAATTTGTCCGCCCCGGGCTGACCCGCGTATCTTGTTATAACAACGCTGCCCACGTAAAAGCCCAGCCCGCGGAAAATGTCGGTGAGGCGCAGAACATCGTCGTCATAGCTTATGCCGAGGTCTCCGCGCAGCTTGTTTTTCTCAATATCGTCGGCGTTTATGACGATTATAATTTCAACCTCATCGCGTATTTTAGAGAGCATTCTAATCTTTGAGTCAGGCTCAAATCCGGGCAGTACGCGGGAGGCATGATAGTCGTCGAAAAGTTTTCCGCCGAATTCAAGATAAAGTTTTCCGCCGAACTGCGCAATGCGCTTGCGGATACACTCCGACTGTATCTCCATATACTTGTCGTTATCAAAGCCTGCTCTCATACTGATGTTTCCTTTCAATACTGCGTATATATTTCGTTTTGACCAATCGCTATATATAATACCATATTACGACAGCCTGAGCAACGGCTTTTCGATAATTTATGCAAAAATTTTCAATGCGGCGCGCTATTGACACACGAAACGCGCGGTGATAATATAAAAGCGGAGGAAATATGTCTATGCTGAAAGTTTATCTTATCTACACGGCGGCAATGTCGCTTATAACGCTTATATTGTTCGTGACGGACAAGCTTTTATCCAAAAACGAAAACAACATCCGTCTGCCGGAGGAGCTTCTGCTCACGTCCGCATGCTTCGGCGGCAGTGTCGGCGCGCTTTTCGGCATATATGTCGTTCGCCACAAAACAAAATTCAAAACGAAATTTCACTTTATAATCGGCACATGGATCTCTTTCGCAGTGCAGGCTGCAATCGGCGTGTGCGCTTCACTTGCGGCGGCGGGTTATATAGGAGGGGGAGTAAAATGAAAAACTCAGCCTATACTCACAACGGCAGCTTTCGCCGCAGCTTTTTCGGACTTATGAAAGCAATATTCATGTGCGCCGCCTACGGCGCGCTCTGGGTCGGCATTATTTTCAGAACATATTCATGGGGCGTGCCGCTTATCGTATGCGGCGGAGCTTTCGTGCTGCTCGCCCTTTTCCTTTCTGCCGTAATTCCGCTGCCGCGGATAAAAT
>ENA-OUQC01001410-OUQC01001410.1-human-gut-metagenome-genome-assembly--contig:-NODE-1410-length-12633-cov-3.426141_pt1 | contig 12633 bp, 8 predicted proteins | sample MGYA00237942_ERZ548815 | MGnify/ENA primary metagenome ERZ548815 (study PRJEB26490, sample SAMN05194722) | human gut metagenome | biome: terrestrial biome; feature: human-associated habitat; material... | reverse complement strand
CAACGGCTGGGAGCCCAAGACTGTCAACCTGCCAGCCAACATGCAGAACCGCGACTGGGTGGCTGTGGCTATCCGCGTCAACATCGGCTCTTACTCGCAGTACTTCCTGCTCGACCGTTATGAGATCCGCAACTACGAGGGCGATGACCTCGCGGTTACAGCAATCAACGGCGACACATACGGCAACGTGGGCAACAACCTGAACTTCACCGCCAAGGTACGCAACTTCGGCTCTTCCGACATGCCCCTCTCTGACGGTACAGTCAAGGTGATGCGCGGCTCTGAAGTACTCGAGACTATCGCAGCAGCTCGCCCTGCCGAGACTCTCGCACAGAACGACGAGGCTGAATACACATTCACCTTCGCTCCGAAGGTTGCACTCATCGGCGAGTCTACTCTCAGCTTCGCCATCCAGTCTGACGACACCAATGCTGACAACAACACAATGTCCGTTCCCTTCAAGGTATTCACAGACAACATCCCCGTTCCGCAGAACGGAAATGCTGTTGAAGCTGAAGACCGCCAAAGCGCGACCGTGACATGGGGCGAACCCGCTGTCATCTTCGGCACAGAGGAAACTGTACCGGGCAGCCACGGCGACATGCTCGGCGCGTTCCGCAACATTGACCGCGACGAACTCGCCACATATTCACTCGGATCAATCAACTATCCCGACCGTTTCGCCCCGACTGCATTCCAGTCATTCCAGCTCGACTGGATCAGCCAGCTTGTACCCCTTTTGAAAGAAAGAGAGAAGCGCGGCGACAATATCCTCGTGACCATCGCTTCTCCAACGGGCACAGTTGACAACTGGCTGGTATCACCTGAAGTGAAAGGCGGCACAGAGGTTTCATTCGAGATCGCTTGTGCATCTGAAGCTGACGGCGAAACACTCTACGAGGAGGAAATCTCGCTGTGGTACTCTACTACCAACGATGACCCCAACTCGTTCAAGAAGGTTGAAGCGTTCACCAACAGCCATGTTGAGTGGAAGGCTTGCAAGGCTACACTCCCGGCAGATGCCAAGTACTTCGCTATCCGCTATGAGGGTACAGAAAACAACTTCTGTCTCTTCGTAGACAATATCAAGTACACTCCGGCACAGTACGACGGCACTATCACCGGCTACGGCATCCACTCCAACACATTCACGGACATGGCTCGTACAGGTGCAACCCGCTCATGGACGCACTCTGAAGGCTACGACACCAACGTGTACACCCTCTATCAGGTTTACACTATCATGGACATCATGGGCGGTGAGGTAATTTCTCGTGCATCTGACCAGATTTTCCTTGTCAACGCACAGGTAGACGGCATCGAGCGCAGCAACGGCGGCATCGCCGGCGGACGCGGCTACATCGAAATCTCTGGCAACGAGGGCAACCAGGTAGTTGTAATGGCAGCTGACGGACGCATCATCGCTCGCGGCACCGTAGACAGCGACCTGACACGCATCGACATTGCCAAGGGCATCTATGTAGTGAAATGCGGCAAGACCACCGCGAAAGTAGTGGTTCGCTGACCCTGACAAGAACAATCCAATCCCTATACAGTGAGGGGAGTGCCGATCGGCACTCCCCTCACTCTTTCAAATAAACCGACACAGGCCATTCAGAAGACTACAAAGCGGTGTCACTTGTTGCCTTTGGCGCGGTTGTGGGTCTTGCACAGCATCTGGCAGTTGTCGGCTGAAGTTGTCCCGCCGTTGCTCCATGCTGTCATGTGGTCTGCGTCCATTTCCTTGATGCTGTATATGCGTGTGCGGTTGCTCCTTGTACCCATGGCGCAAAGCGGGCAGTTCGCCCCCCAATCCTTTGGCCTCCGCGGTCTGGCGTGCGTATGCAGAGCTTTTCGTGCTTTCCTCGAACAGGCGTATTTCGAGCAGTTCCGGGTGCTGTTCACCGCCAAGCACATATTCGTAGATGTTGGGCTTGCGGCGCACGCAGTCGTCTGACATCAATTCTGTGACACGATTGGGTGTAGAACTCGTCGTTCTTGGCAGCCTTTGCCGAGCTTAGAAATGAGACGGATAGGTATATACACACCCATGGTGTCTATTGTTGCTTGGTCTTGACAGGGGTATCTAAAACTTCCACATTCCAGATAGCCAAGAACAAGCGTCAATAAACGCTTTCCTATGTAATTCATTCCAGCCTGCGCTCCCTCTTGGAGTTTGGAACAGGAGTTTGATTATAAAGTTAGTAACATTGGGGCGATTTGCGGCGGCGAGGAGTGTTAAAACAGTAGTTGTAATGCAGATTGCGAGGCGAAAACAACGGATTGGGGCGGCGGGATTTGGGTGCGTTTGCATATTTTGTTACCTTTGTGGCGTGGAGGCTCTGTATCAATATGCGTGGAAACACCGCCTGTACGACGCCGGCGACTGCCGCCTGACTGACGGCAGGTGCGTGCGCATCGTGTCGCCGGGGGTGCTTAACACGGATGCCGGCCCAGACTTCTCCAATGCATGCATGGTGGTGGAGGACGTGACGTGGCGCGGCAATGTCGAGATACATGAGCGTGCCTCTGACTGGCATCACCACCGCCATGACGAGGATGAGGCGTACGACAGCGTGATGCTGCACGTGGTGGCTGTGGACGACTGTGAGGTGCGCCGTTCGGACGGCAGCCTCGTGCCGCAGCTTGTCATCAGCGTTCCCCATGATGTCGAGGTGTCGTACAGCGCAATTGCTGCCGGCCTCGACAGTGTGCATTGCCACCGCTATATAGGGAGGCTGTCCAATTTGCAGCGTTGCGAATGGTTTGAGGTCCTCGGCGTGGAGCGCATGCAGTCCAAGGCTGAACATGTCGCGCACATCTATGAGTGGAGCAGCCACGACTGGCAGCAGACGTGCTTCGCCATGCTTGCTCGTGGACTGGGGTTCGGGCTGAATGCAGACCCGATGGAGATGCTCGGGCGTGCCTTGCCGCTTAACTTCGCTGCCCGCCACAGCGACAACACCGTGCAGATTGAGGCGATGCTGTTCGGGCTTGGCGGCTTCCTGAACCCCGACTTGCTGTATGAGGATGACTATTATCAGTACCTTTGCCGCGAGTACCGCTTCCTCGCCGCTAAATACCATTTGCGCCCTGTACGCGGCACACTGTGGAAGTTGGCGCGTACTCGTCCGCAGAACTTTCCGCACCGCCGCATTGCCGTGCTTGCACAGGCTTTGAGCGGCGGCTTCACCCTGATGCGCGACATCTGCAACGCCTCTTCACTGGAAACACTTCAGCAGCTGTTTGACTGGGAGCTGTCCGGCTACTGGGCGGAGCATTTCACCTTCGGGAGCAAGGCAACCACGCCGTCGCGGATGGGGAAAGCCTCCATAGATTTGTTGACAATCAATGTGGCGGTGCCGCTGCTTTACACATACGGCAGCATGCGCGGCGACTGGGAAATGACAGAGCGAGCCATGGAGCTGCTGTGCAGCCTTCCTGCAGAGCGCAACGGTGTGGTGCGCACGTGGCAGATGTCGGGGATTGAGGCGGACAACGCATTCCAATCACAAGCATTGCTGCATCTGCGCAAGGCGTATTGCGATGCGGGCAGGTGCACGGACTGCCGCTTCGGTCAGTTCTTCATGCGCGAGGTGTACAAATCAGCGGTGAAACCGCAAGAAACTGGCGAAAAACGGATATGAAGATACTGTTGGCATTTGACTCGTTCAAGGGGTGCATGACCTCGCTGCAGGCCGGAGAGGCTGCCCGGCTAGGAGTGCTGTCTGCGATGCCGGATGCCGAGGCGGATGTGCTTGTCGTTGCCGACGGCGGCGAGGGGATGTCGGCTGCTGTATATGCCAACGGGACAGGCGAAGTGGTCACGGCTGATACCGTAGACCCGCTTTTGCGTCCAATCTGTGCGGAATATACATACGACTGCCAAGCGCAGTCTGCATACATAGATTTTGCAGCTGCATCGGGGCTGACTCTTCTCGCTGATGCCGAAAAAAGTGCGGTGAAATCGACATCTTTCGGCACAGGCATGCTTATGGCAGATGCCATACGGCACGGCGCACAACATATTTTCCTCGGGCTGGGCGGCAGTGCCACCAACGATGCCGGACTTGGCGCGTTGCAGGCTCTCGGGGCAAAATTCACCGATGAAAGCGGCTGTGAGATAACGCACGCTTATTGCGGCGCAGACATGGTGCATACCTGCGGCATCGACACGTCTGCACTTGCAACTTCATTGCGCGGCATACGGCTGACGCTGCTGTGTGACGTAGACAACCCCTTCTGCGGACAGCACGGTGCTGTGGCTGTATTCGCAAGGCAGAAAGGGGCGGCCGAAGATGAAATGCGTCTGCTCGAAGAGGGCATGAACCGCGTTGGCGAGGTAATGAAAAAGTGCGGTTTCACCGATGTTTTTCAGTTGCGAGGAGCGGGAGCAGCCGGTGGTGCTGGCGGAGGTTTCGCCGCATTGGCTGGAGGTGAAATCGTTCCCGGGGCGGAGAGCGTGCTGACACTGTGCGGCTTTGGCGATAAGCTCGCTGGCTGCGACCTCGTGATGACAGGCGAGGGGAAGAGCGACAGCCAGACGCTTGCCGGCAAGTTGCCCTATACGGTGATGACGACAGCCCGCAGACACGGTGTCCCCACGGCATTGTTTTGCGGCGCAGCAGAAGATGTTGACGCGCTTAAGGCGGCTGGATTTGCAGCAGTGGTTGACATAAACAGCCCGATGAAATCGGGTGATTTCATGTCTGCCGATGTAGCCTCGCAGCGTCTCTCCGCCGCCGTCTCCGACTGCCTGACTGCCGGGGCGGTATTGCGCGGACGCGAATAAATTGCTACTTTTGCAGTTCAATAATCGACGATATATGAGAAGCAGAAACGGCAACAGCCGTATGGACCGGTCGCAGAACAAGGTCGTGACGCTCGAAAATGTCACGGACAGCCCGCGCCGCCTGATAGATGTGCTGAGTGACGGCGACTACCGTCCGCACTTGTTCGGCACGCCGAAGCGCGGCGATGTCAAGGCTTGGCTCAAGTATGGGCAGGTCCGATTGAGAGGACAGATAGTGTCGCAATTTGACGCTGCCGTAGACCCTGACGACACCGTAGAGGTGAACCTTACCCGCCCGTTCCCGCGCTTGGCGCACTCGCGGCTCAAGATAGTCTATGAGGACGATGACATAATCGTGGTCAACAAGGGCTACGGCCTGCTGTCCGTAGGCACAGGGTCGGCGCGAAGCGTTGACACGGCATACGACATACTGAAAAAGTACGTCAAGAGCGAACACCCTGACAACAAGATATTTGTAGTTCATCGCCTGGACCGTGACACGTCGGGGCTGATGATGTTTGCCAAGAGCATCGAGGCGCAGACCGCCATGCAGCACAACTGGAACAACATGGTGCTTGCGCGGACGTATGTCGCTGTCACCGAGGGTGTGATGGAGCAGGATTCGGGCTACATACGCAGTGACCTGGCTGAAACGTCGGCATACGAGGTGTACAGCTCAAAGGACGGCATGGGACGCATGGCTGCCACGCATTACCGTGTGCTGGAGCGCGGCGGAGGCTATACGCTCGTGGAGTTTTCGCTCGACACGGGGCGCAAGAACCAAATCCGCGTGCATGCCAAAGACCTGGGTCACCCGATAGTGGGCGACCGCAAGTACGGTGCCAAGCGCAGCCCGATACACCGCCTTGCCCTGCATGCCCGCACCCTGCGGTTTGCGCATCCACGCACTCGCCGTGACATGAACTTTGAATTGCCCATACCCTCACGGTTTGTCGGCCTGACCCGTCACAGTTGACGAAAAACACCGATGAACGCGGAGAATCCCCATACACGATGAGAGAGGAAGACGACATATCATATATGCCAAAGGAATGGCGGGATAGCCTGGAGGCTGCTTCAGTGCCGGCTGCCGAGGCTTCTGCCGCGCCAGTGCCTGAGGCTGCTGTAGCGGACGAAGTCGCAGAGCCGGCAGTGGCTTCTGCTGAAGTGCGGCAAAAGCCGGCAGAGGCAAGGGTGTCAAATCGTGACAAGGTGCTTGACGTTGTGTCTACGGCATTGTCTTGGATATTCGTGCCGCTGCTGACACCGGTCTATGCCATAATCCTCATCTTCTCGGTCTCGTCACTGGCGATCACCTCGCCGCTTTTGACGCGGTTTACCGTGTCGTCCATTATCTTCGGACTTAACTGCATCCTCCCCATGGTGCTGATATTTTTGCTCAAGAAGATGGGGTTGGTGAGCGACATAGCCCTCAACCGCCGGCGTGAGCGGGCGTTGCCCTACCTTGTCGTAATAATGTGCTACGTATTCAGCGGGCAGTACCTGTACTCTCACGGTGCGCCGTCTTGGGTGACGATGTTTTATGCCGGGGGCGCATTGACAGCCGTTGTCAACTTCACGGTCAATTTCCGCTGGAAAATCAGCGCACACGCAGCAGCTATGGGGGGAGTGTTCTATGTGCTTGTCCGTATTGCCAACGCCACGCCTACGGACGCGGCAGTTGCGTGCCTGATAGCATGGGCGTTGCTGACGGGGCTGCTCGGCGGGGCGCGGATATGGCTGCGCCGCCACACGCTGCTTCAGGTGCTTGCGGGATTTGCCAACGGCTATCTGTGCGTATGGCTGATGTCGCGCATACAGTATTGACATACAGATGACTACAAACCTATAAACACGATATATACCTAATGAAACCACTGGTAAGCATAATAATGGGCAGCACGTCAGACCTGCCTGTAATGGAAAAAGCATGCCAATTCTTCGACCAGACCGGCATCCCCTTTGAGGTGCTGGCATTGTCGGCGCACCGCACCCCCCATGAGGTGGAGGAGTTTGCCGAGGGCGCGAAGGCTCGCGGCATCAAGGTGATAATTGCCGGGGCAGGCATGGCGGCGCATCTGGGCGGCGTGATAGCCGCACTCACCACGCTGCCGGTCATCGGCGTGCCTATACGGTCGTCGTTTGACGGACTCGACTCGCTGCTGGCGATAGTGCAGATGCCTCCGGGCATACCTGTGGCGACAGTCGGAGTGAACGGCGCGCTCAACGCAGCTATCCTCGCTGCGGAAATCCTCGCCATCGGCAATGAGGAGATAGACCGCAAGGTGGAGGAATACAAGGCTGCGCTCAGCCAGAAGATAGTAAAGGCTAATGCCGAACTGAGCAAGCTGGAATACAAGTACAAGACCAACTGACGGATATACCCAAATCTCCGGTACTACGGCATTTCGGGCGGACACGGCACGCCGTGTCCCTGCATTGACAACACAATCCACGGCAGATGAGCAGATACAACTACACAAGGCGCATGACAACAGAGGTGCGTGTCGGCAATGTCGGTATCGGCGGCGACAACGGCATACGCCTACAGTCCATGACCAACACCTCAACCCTCGACACCGAGGGGAGCGCACGCCAGGTATGCGCCATTGCCGCTGCCGGCGGCGAGATAGTGCGGCTCACTACGCAGGGAGAGCGTGAGGCTGCCAACATGGCTGCCATACGCGACCGCGTGCGAAGCCTCGGCGTGAATGTACCGCTGGTGGCAGACGTGCATTTCAACCCGAAAGCGGCTTACCGCGCTGCGGCGTGCTGCGAGAAGGTGCGCATCAACCCGGGCAATTTTGTCGATGCCGCCCGGACGTTCCGCAAGCTGGAATATACCGACGAGGAGTATGCTGCCGAGCAGGAGCGCATACGCGCTGCGTTGCTGCCGCTGCTCGACATCTGCCGCGCCCACGGCACTGCGCTGCGACTTGGCGTGAACCACGGCTCGCTGTCAGACCGCATCATGAGCCGCTACGGCGACACAGCCCCAGGCATGACTGAGTCTGCCATGGAGTTCCTGCGTGTGTGCAGCGACGAGCATTTCGACAATGTTGTCCTGTCGATAAAGGCTTCCAACACTGTTGTGATGACAGAGACGGTGCGCCGCCTTGTTGCCACAATGGACAGCGAGGACATGCACTATCCGCTGCACCTGGGCGTAACAGAAGCAGGCGACGGCGAGGACGGCCGTGTAAAAAGTGCTGTAGGGATAGGCACACTGCTTGCCGAGGGGATAGGCGACACTATCCGCGTGTCATTGAGCGAGCCTCCCGAAAACGAGCTGCCGGTGGCGAGACATCTGCGTGACTATATATGCCGCCGTGCCGGCCATGCTCCTATAACCGAACCGGGAACGATACTCCCCGGAGCGGCTCGCAGCCACTCCGTGCCTGTAGCTGGCTTTGGGCATCTCGGCTCACCTGTCGCCGTCGGCATTGACATCAGCTGCATACCATCGGATTGGCATGAGGCTGATGCATCGAACAACACTCCCCGATACGATGACACGCACCCTGTGGTGCTGTCGTCAAGCCACGTCAACCCAGTCGGCGAAATGGCGTCATGGATAGACCGCTTTGTTGCTTCCGGCGGCAAAAACCCGGTTATATTGCGGCGCAGCTACAACAGCGGCACAACTGATGAGATGACCATAGAGGCGGCTGCCGACCTCGGCGCGTTGCTGCTGGGCGGCTACGGCTCGGGCATAGCCCTCCAGGTCGAGGGTATGCCGCAAGAGGATGTCAACCGTCTGTCGCTCGGCATACTGCAAGCCGCCCGGCTGCGTTTCAGCAAGACGGAATACATCGCCTGCCCCAGCTGCGGCCGCACCCTGTTTGACCTGCCGGAGACACTGGCGCAGGTACGCCGTGCCACAGCCCACCTCAAAGGGCTGAAAATCGGGGTAATGGGGTGCATAGTCAACGGCCCCGGGGAAATGGCAGACGCTGACTACGGATATGTAGGCGCAGGTGCAGGGCGTGTGAGCATATACCGTGGCAAGGAACTAATAGTTAAAAACATACCCGCAGCTGACGCGCTTCAGCAGCTGACAGACATAATCCGTGCTGACGGCAGATGGGTGGATCCGTAAGCCTTCGCAATAAAGCACGGACAAATACGTTAATAAACAGATAACACATACAACTCCAACGCTTTGCACAATGCAAGGCTTAGGCTGATACAGAACATGAAGAATACGAGCAAGGTACGCCTCCTGACAATAGTGGTTGCAGCAATGGTGCTGACTGCATCATGCCGCACGCAGCGTGATTTGGCATATTTTGAGGACCTTTCAACGTCAGAGGCCGGGAAGCTTCAAGCCGCACGCAGCGAGCTTACGCTACAGAAGGACGATGAAATTTCGATAACTGTGAGTTCGGAAGTGCCGGCGGCGACTGCACATTTCAACCTGACTGCCGCCGATGTAGGCAGCAGCGCTTCTGCGCCAAGCACGCAGATGACCACTACGCGCCAGCTTCAGACATACATCGTAGACGCGGCCGGCAACATCGATTTCCCGACATTCGGCAGCATCCACGTCGCCGGCATGACCACCGCGCAGCTCAAGGACTACCTGCAGGAGCGCATCAGCAAGACTGTCAAGAACCCGGTCGTGAAAGTGCGGCTTATGAATTTCCGTGTCAATGTAATCGGAGAGGTCAAGAAGCCGCAGGTGGTCACTCCGCAGAGCGAGCGGCTCACGCTGCTCGAGGCTCTCGCAGCCTGCGAGGACCTGACAGAATACGGCCGCCGCGACAACGTCATAGTGATGCGCGAGACTCCTGACGGCGAGATACTGTACGGCAAGGTGAACCTGCATGACTCCAATCTGACCTCGTCGCCATATTACTACATGCAGCAGAACGACGTGGTCTACGTGTCACCCAACAACATACGCCAGGACAACAGCAAGTACAACCAGAACAACGGCTACAAGCTAAGCGTCATCAGCACGGTCATCAGCGGCCTGTCGGTGATAGCTTCGCTGGTCATAGCCCTCACCGTAAAATAAGAACCCGTTAAAATACGCAGCAGCACAGACGAGATGTTGAAAGTTGACAGAATATGCGTATGGCTGTTCATCATCGGCTATTGCCTGCTGATATTTTCGCTTGACCTGGTCAAGTTCATTGACGAGGTCATACTCTACTCCATGCTCGGCGTGGTGCTGGCGGACTGCGTGGTCAACCGCAGCTGGCGCAGATACCGGCTGCTGTTCACCGTCGTGGGCGTGCTGGCGGCATATGCCGTCTACTCGATGACCTGCGTGCATTTCAACACCAAGGCGGCGGTCGTCGTCGGGCTTATCCTCGAGTTCAAGCCATACATAGCAGTTCTTGTTATGCTGTGCATCGCCCCGAAGCTCACAGACGGCGACAAGCGCATATTGCGGACAGTGTCGCTCATTTACGGGGCATTGGCACTCGTGTCGCTCGTGTCGCTGGAGACTATGGTGGATGCTGTCTTTTCACATCCCGCATACTATGGAGGCACATGTCTGTTAGCCTCTATGGTGTATGCATACTGCTCTATTGACGATGAGGGAAGGCTCTCAGACAAGACCTTGCTCATCATGTTCGTGATAATGGTGGCGGGCATAGCGAGTACACGCTCGAAATATTACGGCGAATTTATCATTGCGTTTGTCCTGTTCGCGTTCTACCGCCCGGGCATGCTGCGGCGCATGAGTGTCGGCACTATGGCCGGGCTGGCGGTTGTTGCTGTGATATTTGTGGCGGCAGTGTGGCGGAAATTTAGCTTCTATTTTATCACAGGAGGCTCCGGCGTGTTTGACATGAACAACATGGACTCTTTTGCACGTGCTGCGTTGTATGCCGGCATGGTCTTGATTCTCATGGATTTCCCCCTCTTCGGGTCAGGGCTGGCCTCGTTTGCCTCATTTGCCTCCGCCTCACCCTACTCGACGCTGTATGAGCGGTACGGCCTCAACCATGTGTGGGGACTGAGCGAGAGCATGCCCGATTTCATCAGCGACGCATACTACGCCTCGCTGGCGCAGTTCGGCATTGTCGGCATCATCCTGTTCGTGTGGTTCTGGGTTCATATCTACCGCTACCTGCGCGTGTTCACAAAATACGAAGACGGCCGCTACAAATACCTGTTTGCGATAGGGGCAGTCCTTATCGCAACGCTGCTCATAGAACTCACCACCGGCACAATGATATTCCAGCCGCACGGTGAATACATGATGATGGTGCTCGGGCTGGTATGCATAACCGGCAAACGCCTCGTCGCGGCCCGCAAGCGGGAGACAAGCCTCAACGCTGTGTCGAAACATATAGCACTTCCCAAAAGAATAAGATAACAACGATATATGAAAAGAGAAAGCAACGACATTGACCTGCGCCGGATATGGCGAGAGATGAAGCGCAAATGGTGGCTGTATGCCGCTTGCTTCATCGTGTTCATGACCCTCGCGGCGACATACTGCTCATTCCGTATGCCGACATACAACTCCTACGCCACGCTCCTCATCGAGGATTCGTCGCCTGAGGGCGCGGCTCTTGCTGCCGCAGCTTCCAACTCGGCACGCATGCTGTCGATGTCGTCAGCGGCGGTAGCCAACGAAATGAACCTGATTAATTCAAACGACGTGCTGTCGAGAGTGGTGCGTCAGGCCGGCCTCAACGTCACCTACGTCGGACACAACGGCCTGGGCAAGCAGCTGCTCTACCCCGCAGCCCCGATACGCGCGGGTGTGCCGCAGCAGGTGCTCGACACGATGCACAGAGGCGTTAACCTGAAAGTCCACCTGCATGACGGCGTGGCGGACATTCAAGCCGTGAAAGGCCCGAAGGGGATAATCACCGCTGCCGAGGTTGAGGGAGTCAAGCTGCCGTACACGTTCAAGACCCCGACACTCGCCGTGCGCATAGAGCCAGCAGACGGCTACAACCCTACCGCCGACGAGAACATAGATGTCATAATCAGCGGCACACAGGCCGTGGTCGAGAATATGCGCAAAGACCTGACAATCGAGGTCAACGACAAGACTTCTGACGCGATTGACCTCGAGATTACCGACCCGCTCCCCTTGCGCGGCGAGACCATACTGAACAGCATCATGGCGGAATACAACGCCAAACGCCTCAACCGCAAGCGCGAGACTGCCGCCACGGAACTCGAGTACTGCAACGACCGTCTGCAGAAGCTAATACAGCAGCTCAACGAGTCGGAAGCAAAGGTGGAGCGTTTCAAGCGAGACAACAACCTGACGGCCATGGCTCTCGACTCTGCCGGCTGGATGGCTCATGCCATTGGCTCGCGAGCACAGATGGCTCACTCGCAGAATGAACTGACCTACTACGACCAGGTGCTTTATTCACTGAACAAGGACAAGTCCGGGACAAGCTTCATACCCGTGTCGCTCGCCGGCGAGTCGCCCAATCCCCTCGCCGAGGAGTACAATAGGCTCGTGAGCGAGAAGCGCGAACTGGAGCGTTCCGCAACTGCCGAACACCCCTCCATGCAGAGCATCAACGAGCGCATAGCCAAGATGCGCGCTACCATCATCACCAACTTCTCGCAGGGCGTGGAGCGCAGCCGCCGCGACCTCGGCACCATGTACTCCCTCTCTGACGAGGCAAAGGCGAAAATCAACACCCTCCCAGGCCTTGAACGAGAGCTGTTTGACCTGATGCGCGACAAGACCATCAAAAACGAGATGTACCTGTATCTGCTGCAACGCCGCGAAGCCGCCGAACTGCGCCTTTATTCGACAGACACGACGGGGTTTGTGGTGGACGCTGCATACAGCGACATCAAACCCTCCAAGACAAAGGGGATGATTGCCCTCGTTGCGGCTTTCATGC
>ENA-OUQC01001409-OUQC01001409.1-human-gut-metagenome-genome-assembly--contig:-NODE-1409-length-12634-cov-3.530567_pt1 | contig 12634 bp, 8 predicted proteins | sample MGYA00237942_ERZ548815 | MGnify/ENA primary metagenome ERZ548815 (study PRJEB26490, sample SAMN05194722) | human gut metagenome | biome: terrestrial biome; feature: human-associated habitat; material... | reverse complement strand
TTCCCTCCGGAATCAGATTCTTATCTTTCTAAAAATTCCTGTTCCCGCAGGATCTCATCCGGCACAGCTTTCCCCGAATTCCGCTGCTTCTGAATCAGGTTATCCATACGGTGCTTCTTCTGCCCCTGCTTCACGTAATAGCGTGCGATCATCTCTTTATACATGGGATTAATTTCCAGTTTATCACGGATCTCCTTTGCAAAAGTACAGTAGGTAAACAGAATACTTCTTACTACCTTGTTCAGTCTCGGTGATCCACTGCTTTCATACAATACCCATACACAGTAATCCTTCACAAACATTTCCTTGAAGTTATTCTTCGCACGCACCAGATCGTTCTTGATCTTTTCCTTAACATCGGAGGAAAGCTCACTATTCTTCTTATAAAACTGTGCATAGTCAAAGTACTCACTGGTAAGGGAACGCTCCGAAACATCATTCCATCTGGCTCCCTGCTCTCTCTTGCACATCTCCCAGCGGAACTGTCCGGTGAGGCGCAGGATCGACATCTGCAAGTCCTCCAGATGGAACAGGGAAAGCATCATTCTTGCCGGTGTCGTTCTTCTCTTTCCTTCAATTTCCTGCCACATAATACCTCTGGTACCGATATTCGGCATCAGGATAAAGTCCGGCAGTACCTCGACATGAATATATTCCTTGGAAATTCCCTCATCCGGATTCGTATAAATCGTTTCCCTGTAATATGCACTGTAATCCACGCCCCGGATTCCATTCATAATCTGTTCCACACGGTCTGCACTTACAACTGCTGAATCCAGCGTTTTTAACAGATTATGCTCGGAAAAGATCGGACAATAGGTACTGATACGTCCGCTTGTTGTCTTATCCACCGTTGGGAATACATTTTCCAGTTCATACATGACTCTGGATTCCGGTGTCCGTAATAAAATCGCCTCTTCTTCCTTCGTAATCCTGGCAAGACGCTGCTGCTCATGCAGATAATCCGCATAATCCATGTCAAATTCATTACGGCTCGGTTCCTTCTGTCCATGGTAAATCGCCATCAGCCATTCATAATAGGAATAAACGCCACGCTTCGGATCAGTCGGAATCTGCTCTGCCATGCGGTACAAGGCAACCGCATTCTCCATTCCTGCCAGCTCCTCATCCATATAACCGAAATTAAAGAGCATCTTCACAACCTTCGGAACGGCAGTATCCTTCACGCTCTTCTGGAAAGCCTGAATATAAATCTGATTAAAGCTCTTAGTTATTCCTGCCCGCAGCATACGCGCATCGTCTTCAGTACTGTTCTTATTCACCAGATGCTTGTAGGTCTCCACACGCTTCCGGAATTCTGCTGCCAGATCCGGTTCACATTCTGCATACTGCAGAATCTGATCAAGGGAATTCTTAAGTTTTCCAACAATATCCTCATCCAGCCGGGCTGCTTCCTCTGCCTGCCGCTTCACCAGCTCTCCAATCTGCGCCATCCTGTTCTCACAGTCTGCTTTTCTTGCCGCGAAAAAATCCTTCTGCGCATAACCCTGTTTTTCAAGCTGGCTTAAGGTTCCTGTCAGCACCTTCTTTACCAGTATCACAGAAATATCCTTCAAACCATTCTTCTTTACAATTTTTTCATAAAGGGAAAGATACAGCTCCAGAAGATCCAGACCACTTTCATTCATCAGCAGCTCACAAACCTCCTGAATATGATCCTTCATTCTTCCGTACAGTCCTGCCATCTGATTCATATCATCACAGGTTTTCGACATAAATCCGACTACAAAATTCATATCTGTCTTGTTCTTATCCCACACGGAAAGCATCTGCTCCATAGTGCTGTAATATCCGGAAATCCAGTCCGGAATCTTTTCCTCCTGCGGAATATTGGAAAGCTCTTCATAACGCTCCAGTTCCCCCGGCGAAATGTGGTTGTTCTCGCAGATCCGTATATAATTCTCATAGCTGCCGGTCAGATAGTCCTGCATCATATCACTGGCCGTCTGCACTTCCTTATAATGGAGCAGAAGTTCATTGAGCTGCCGGAACAGAGACGATTGAAAATACCGCACCACCTCACCATGCTCCTTGAAAAACTTCTTCAGCTCCGACACCTTTGATGGATAATCCACAACTGCCAGATTCTCCTTCGCCACATATCGGAAATTTGCCTCCTTGTGAATCAGATCCGGGAGACCAATCACATCTCCACTATGAAGTTCATAGGAACCGCCCTCAAAACTAACCACTGCCGTTCCTCTCATAATCATCATTAATCCGTTCAGCTTCTGACCACTTTCGTATATTACCGTTCCCTTCAAAATTTCTCGCATTCCCATTATAAATCCGCCACCTCTTCTCTACCCTATAATCCTGTCCTCATCATCTGCCCAGACGAGCGCACAGCGAACTGCTCTCCTCCAGCCCTTCAGAAGCTGTCTGCGGTGTTCTTCTCCCATCTGATGGGTAAACTCCGTTGACAACTGCCAGTTTTCCTTAATTTCATCTCTATCCTTATAATAGCCGCAGGCAAGTCCTGCAAGGTATGCGGCACCAAGTGCCGTTGTTTCAATACATTCCGGCCGGTAAACTCTTGCTCCGAGAATATCTGACTGAAACTGCATCAGAAAATCATTTGCACTCGCACCACCATCCACCTTCAATCCTGCAATGGATACCTCCACATCCTCTTCCATGGCATGGAGTACATCTGCAGACTGGTATGCAATGGATTCCAGGGTTGCCCGGATAAAGTGCTCCTTCTGGCAGCCTCTGGTAATTCCGACAATCGTTCCTCTCGCATAGGGATCCCAGTAGGGCGCCCCCATACCGGCAAAGGCTGGAACCAGATAAACTCCCCCGGTATCCTCTGCTCCATTTGCATACTTCTCTGTTTCGGATGCCTTTTTAATCATCCGCATGCCATCACGCAGCCACTGGATCGCCGCCCCTGCTACGAACACGCTTCCTTCCAGTGCATATTCCACCTGATCAGAGGTACTCGCCGCGATGGTGGTGAGCAGTCCATGCTTTGAAGCAATGGCTTCCCGTCCGGTATTCATTAATAAGAAGCATCCGGTTCCATAGGTATTCTTCACCTGTCCCTTTTCAAAGCAGCACTGTCCGAAAAGTGCCGCCTGCTGATCCCCTGCAATTCCTGCAATCGGTATCTCACCCCCCAGAACAGAGCTCTCGGTATAGCCATAGATACAGCTTGACGGCTTCACCTTCGGAAGTATGCATTCCGGGATACGGAAAAGGGCAAGCAGCTCCTTATCCCAGCAAAGCTTATGAATGTCAAACAGCATCGTTCTGGATGCATTCGTATAATCTGTCACATGAACCTCACCCTTCGTGAGATTATATATCAGCCAGCTGTCCACGGTTCCAAACAGCAGTTCTCCACGTTCTGCACGCTCTCTGGCTCCGTCCACATGATCCAGGATCCATGCAATCTTCGTTGCACTGAAATATGCATCGGGGATAAGTCCTGTCTTTTCTTTAATTAAATCACTGTAACCCAGTGCCACCAGCTCATCAATCCGGTCTGCCGTTCTCCGGCACTGCCATACAATGGCATTATAAATGGGTTCGCCGCTCTTCCGGTCCCAGATAATGGTTGTTTCACGCTGATTCGTAATGCCGATTGCCGCAATGTCCTCCGGCTGCGCCATGACCTTCGCCATCGCCTCTGTCGTAACAGCAAGCTGGGAAGCCCAGATTTCTCTCGGATCATGCTCAACCCACCCCGGCTGTGGATAAATCTGTGAGAATTCCTTCTGTGCCATACTGTGAATCTTCCCATTCTTTTCAAATAGAATACACCGGGAGCTGGTCGTCCCCTGATCCAATGCCATAAGATATTTTGCCATACTGTATACCTCCTATTCCAATGCAGATGTTGCCACGATATCAATTCCGGTATCCGCAATATTGGAAATCAGGATATCCCCTACCCGTACCGGTGCTGATGCCACCGCCTTACGGAGAATCCCCATACATTCGCCAATCTTTCCCTTCGGGATTTCGCCATTTGTTTTCACGGAAACCACCTGGTTTCTTCTGCCCTCTACCCTGATTAAAGAGGTCAGTGTCCGGACAGGTGCCGTAAATTCATTCCTTGCGTAGGCCTCACCCTTCGGACAGGTATTCCCTGTAATATCAAGTGTTCCGTCATCCTTCCTCTTAACGGTAACCAGACACCCCAGCGGGCATCCGATACAGATCACCTGACTGTTTTTATCAAATCCTTCCGGAATCGTATTCTTGGATTTGGCAGGTATTTTCGGGCGGACCGCTTCTCCCCAGTCCTCTTCTCCCTGTAATATATGTTCTGCCGCATATTCTCCTGCATGAACCGCTTCCTCCGATACATGATCCACAAGATCATGCACATGAAGAACATTTCCGCAGGCAAAAACACCTTCGACCGTTGTTTCCAGCTTTGCATTAACTACAGGTCCCTGTGTCATGGAGTCCATCTGTACACCGGCCTGGATACTCAGCTCATTCTCCGGAATCAGACCACAGGAAAGCAGAAGCGTATCACATTCCACATACTGTTCGCTGCCCGGGATTGGTTTCAGATTCTCATCCACCTTCGAAATGGTGACGCCCTCGATCCGGTCTGCTCCATGAATTTCCGTCACCGTATGGCTCAACATCAGTGGAATATCGTAATCATCCAGACACTGTGCAATATTTCTACGCAGTCCTCCCGAATACGGCATAATCTCCGCAACCAGCTTTACCTTCGCGCCCTGCAGTGTCATACGCCGTGCCATAATCAGACCGATATCCCCGGATCCCAATACGACGACATTCTTGCCCGGAAGGCGCCCCTCGATATTGACATAACGCTGTGCTGTTCCGGCAGAGAATACTCCAGCCGGACGATATCCCGGAATGTTCATGGCTCCACGAGAACGTTCCCTGCAACCCATGGCAAGCACCACGGCTTTGCACTCGATCTGAAACATGCCCTGTTCCTTATTCATCGCGGTAACCACACAGTTCTTACCGCCCTGCACATCCACCACCATCGTATTGAGCAGATACTTCACACTGGAAGCCTTTACCTTTTCTACATAACGGTTCGCATATTCCGGTCCCGTGAGTTCTTCCTTAAAGGTATGAAGTCCGAAGCCATTGTGAATACACTGGTTCAGAATTCCACCAAGCTCTTTGTCTCTTTCAAGGACCAGAATGTCCTTAATCCCTTTTTCTTCTGCGGCAAGGGCTGCTGCCATGCCCGCAGGTCCACCACCAATCACAACAAGTTCTGCTTTCATCCTACAAGTCCTCCCCATCTTCTTCCGGAAGTACATAATAAGATCCTTCCTGTGCTTTCTGAATTCTGCTTTCATCTACCGACAATTCCCGTGCCAGAATCTCAACTACTCTCGGATTACAGAAACCTGACTGGCATCGTCCCATCCCTGCACGCGTTCTGCGCTTCACGCCATCGGTTGTCGTTGCCCCGAGCGGACGATGAATGGCATCCAGAATCTCACCTTCAGACACCATCTCACATCGGCAGATGATATTGGCATAGGCCGGATTCTGCTGAATCAGAGCATGCCGCTCTTCATCGGTTGCAAGTGCCATGCTCGGTATTCCCTTTCTTCCTGCAATAAAATTGTCCTTCTTCTGTAGCTTCAAAATCCCGGCCACGAGGTCTGCCACATATTCTCCCGTTGCCGGAGCACACGATAATCCCGGAGATTCCATGCCCGCCACATCAATAAATCCAGGCGCATCCGGCACTTCCCCGATCATAAAGTCGCCCTCTTTGTAATAAAATCCTTCTTTATTCTTAAGCGCCGTTCCCTTTACAAGTCTTGCACGAAGTCCTGCAAAAGAAGTAATCACCTGACGAAGCGGCACTTCCTTCACGCTTAAGGCTGCCTTTTCTTTCACAAGGTCAAGACCTGCACTTGAGGTATCCACGCCCTCTTTGTTCTCCTGATCCTCTGCAGTAGGCCCGATCAGCAGATTGCCGTGAACCGTAGGAGTTACGAGAATTCCCTTGCCCAGTGCGGTAGGAAGCTGGAAAAGCGTATGGCTCACCATGTTTCCGACACTCTTGTCACAAAGGAGATACTCTCCCTTGCGGGGTTCGATCTCAATCTTCTGATCACTTACCATATTATGAATCCGGTCTGCATAAACGCCCGCAGCATTAATCACTACCTTTGCTTCGTAATCCTTCTGTGTCCCATCGGAAGCGGTAGTGTGGATCCGGTATGCTCCACTTCCACTGTCTTCCGGTGCTGTGTCTGCATGAATCTTCTCAATTCCGGTTACTTCCGTTCCAAGATAAAATTCCACGCCGTTCACTGCTGCATTTTCTGCAAGTGCAATCGTAAGTCCGAACGGACAGACAATTCCCCCTGTAGGCACATAAAGAGCAGCCACTACCTGATCGCCGATCTCCGGCTCCAGCTTTAGCAGCTCCTCTCTTTCTACAATACGCAGATCCTCCACACCATTCTGTTCTCCGCGGTGTAAAAGCTCCTCTAATTTATCCCGATCCTTTTCATCAAAGCACAGCACCAGGGAACCGTTCTGCTCATAGGCAAAATCAAGCTCCTTCGAAAGCTGCCGGATCATCCGGCTTCCTGCCACATTCAGCTTTGCTTTTAACGTTCCGCTCTTGGCATCATATCCGGCATGTGCAATGCCGCTGTTTGCCTTCGAAGTTCCCTCACAGATATCCGTACAGCGTTCCAGCACTGCCGTCTTCAACTGATACTTCGACAATTCCCGCGCGATGGCACTTCCGTTTACCCCTGCCCCAATAATCACTACATCATACATAAGAAACCCTTCCTTCAATTTATTATCCTGATCCGTCTACTCATTATTTTCATCAGAAAGCTCAATGGTATACCGGATCTCCTGCATCCGCAGATCAAGCTCTGCACTGGTCTCTGCGCACGCACCAAGCTCCGTGGAGATCTTCTCCAAAAGCTCCGGAGAAAGCTCCTTTTTATAACGCATCTGATGCTCCAGGTTTGCCCAGAATTCCATGGCAATCGTCCGTAACTGCACCTCTACCTTCACATTCCGCTTTTCATTCTGAAGAAAGATCGGAACACTGATAATCAGATGCAGACTCCGGTAACCATTCCCTTTGGGATTCCGGATGTAATCCTTCATTTCAATCAAGGTCACATCATCCTGCCGGATCAGACAGTCTGCCAGCATATAGATATCATCGATAAAACAGCAGATGACACGTACCCCTGCAATATCAAACAGATTTCCCTCTATGGATTCCAGTGTAACCGGAAGATGCTTTCTCTTCAGCTTACCAAAGATACTTTCCGGTGCCTTCAGTCTTGATTTAATACTTTCAATCGGGTTATGGTCACTCTGCAGGGAAAGCTCCTCGTTTAAAACCTTGAACTTCGTCTCTACCTCCATAATGGCGCAGCGATACCGGCTCATCAGACCCTTGGCATCATGCAGCAGCTCCATGAAACGATCCATTTCATCCAGCTTTGGCAGCTGTTTTATTACTGCAGTATTCTCCTGTATTTCTTCGATATCGTTATTTGGGTTATTTTCTATTGCTTCCACTGTAAATTCCTCTTGTATCTGTTTATATTTCGGTATAGAATGGATAGGCTGTATTGTTAATGCGGCCAAAAAACCAAATGTCTGCTCCGCAGCCGCTTGTTTTCTTTGCATTTAATTACATCATACCACAGGTGAAGAAATGAAACAATTAGAACAAAGCTTAACAGAAGGTTCTTTAGGGAAAAAAATCTTTTTATTTAGTCTGCCATTAATGCTGAGCAACCTCTTACAGGTGCTCTTCAATATGGCAGATATTGCTGTTGTCGGTAAATTTGCCGGAAGCAATGCTCTGGGATCCGTTGGTTCCACAGCAATACTCGTAACTTTATTTACGAGTTTTCTGATTGGTGTCGGCGGCGGAATCAATGTGCTCGTTGCCCTCCACATCGGTGGAGAAGGCCACCTTGTAGCCGTCGTCAGAGGGACGGGGAGCGGCCCAGGAAGTGTCGGAGATGGGATAGTTGATGACGGAGGCACGCTCACCATAGTAGGAGTCGATGGCCACGTCACGGTAGACGGAGAGGATGGTGCCGAAGGCCTTGCGCAGATCCTTGGAAGCCTGAGAGGAGGGATCGCCGCCCACGCTCATGACGACGGCGTTCATGCCGATGTAGCCATAGCCCAGGTTGTTGACCAGGTCGGTGGTGACCTTGTCGCCAGTGAGCTCGCCGTTGCTGTTGGCGGCGACGATGGCCTCGGCAGTGTCAGAACTCATGGAGGGGTCGGTGATGTCGATGGTGCCGGTGGTGACGCCGTTGAGCTTGTCGTCATCGGAGATGCACTCCTTGAAGTTGACGTACTTGGTCTTGGGAGCGCCCTGGAAGTAGCTCTCGTTGGCCTCGAAGTACACGGTGCCGTTTTCGAACTTGACGAACTTGTAGGGGCCGGCGCCCAGAGGCTGGGTGGTCTTGGCCTCCACCATGCTCAGGTCGCCGTAGGGGTGACCGAACTGGTTGTTGTCGTAGTCATACTGAGCAGCATCGCCGTAGTAGTGCAGAGGAGCGATAGCGATGCCGCAGATGGAATAGATCGCGGGAGCCTCATAGCCCTCGGTGGTCACTTCCACCGTGTAATCGTCGACCTTCTTGACGCCGGCGATGTTCGGCACGCCTTCGCTGCCCATGGTCTCGTCCTTCGCAGCGAACTCAGCCATGAAGGCTTTCTCGGTGTCCGCAACGATGTCCGCCTTGACAGCGGATTCGCCCGCCGCGACATAAGCAGCGGCGTCGCCCTCGTACTTGGCCTTGACTTCCGCCAGGAACTCTTCCGCGGTGGGAGTGGTGCCGCCCGCGATGTCCCAGGTCTTGCCGGTGGAAGCGCCGGTCAGGGTGCCGTCCTTGTAGGAACCGAAGCCCCACAGCGCCATGGCCAGCGCGTTCTGCAGGCCGGCGTCGGCGGTAACTTCGTCAGCGGTCTTGCCGATGGTGGCTTCCGCGTTGTCGCCCGCGTAGTTGGCGGTGACGTAATCCACGATGCCCTGCGCATCCGCAGCCCAGTTCTCGTCAAGGGTCTTGAGGATCCAAGCGGTCTGGTCCGCATCCTTGCCGGCCTTCTCGCCGTCCTTCAGGACCGCGTTGAAGATCTCTTCATACTTGGCGTAGACTTCGCTGGTGGTCTGGGTCAGGTAATCCTGCAGACCAACGATCTTATAGGAGGACAGGGTGGTGGAGCCGACATAAGCCGGATCGCAGTAGACATAATAGGTGAAGATGATGTCATCCGCGGTCAGGGGCTCGCCGTCGGAGAACTTCAGGTCCTCGCGCAGCTTCATGGTGTAGGTGGTGGTGCCGTCGTCATTCTTGACAACGGAAACATCCGCCGGACCATTGTAGAAGTAATCGGTGCCGTTGTAGCTGCGGGTCTCACCCTCGATCGCGTTGTACACGATCGCGCCCTGACGGTCAGTGGTCAGGGGGCTGATGAACGTCATGGAAACGACGTCCTGATCATAGGCGGTGTCCGCATAGAAGGGGCTGAACTTCTCGGAGAAGGGGCTGTAACCCACAACCAGAGGAGTGTCGTTGCCTTCCTCAGCAGGCGCTTCGGTCGGTTCCGCAGACTCGGCAGGAGCCTCGGAGGGCGCGGCGGTCTCTTCCACAGGCGCCTTCTGGCAGGCGGACAGCATCATCACGCCCATGCACAGAACCAGCACCAGCGCAAGCACGCGCGCCAGATTACGGTTTTTCATGGTGATTCCTCCTTATCAGAATCGGTTTTATTGTAAGGCTCCATTTTTCGGAACCGTTACAAACGCTCATTGTTTTCCGCGGGCTGTTCATCGCCCCGGCGGATCTCGGTGACTTTCACCTTCCGCAGCAGCACGATTTGGCTGATCCCCGCCCCCAGCTGGAGCAGCACACCCAGCAGGAACGAAACCTCGCCTGCAATCGTTTGATGGACAATACACGCAATGATGCTGCCGATGGCAGCCATCCCTGCGCACACCGTCAATCCCCACGCACTGTGAACCATGCGCGTCCAGGCATTGTCCATGCCCTTGCGGGTGAAATCGCCCTTGTGCAGCACCCATTCGACCAGCCCCATCAGGAAATAGCCGGTGGGCAGCAGCCCGCAGACGAAGGGGAGCAGCGCATAAAAGGTCTGCGCGGTGCGCCCTTTGCTGAACCCGCCCAGCACAAAAGCTCCGGCGGCAATCAGCCCGAGCGCGGTCAGCAGGAAGATCATCTTCCGCCTTTCGCGCCCTTCCAGCTCGATATGGTACATCGAGCCGATGTAGTGATAAACCCCTTTTGCATCCGGCGCGTAGTCGGAATTATACCGGCCCCGGCCGAAATGGGTGTTTTTGACGTTTTTTTTCTGACTCATTGCAGCTTTCCGGCGTCAAAACCTTCCAGCCACTCCTTGGCCTTGGCGGCCACCTTGCGCAGCGCCTCCGGGCCGAAGGGCGTCTCCAGCCCCGCCGCATCGGTCAGCTGGCGGAAGGTGCGGGTTCCGGCGAGCTTCACCAGATCCATGTAGCGCTTCCAGGCTGCGGCGTGATCCTCCTGCGTCAGCGCCCAGAACTGCAGCGCGACCGACTGCGCCAGGCAGTAGTCGATGTAGTAGAAGGGGCTTTCGTAGATGTGGTGCTGGCGCTGCCAGCCCTTGCCGTCGCCATAGAAGGGAATGTCGTCCCGGCGCATCCAGGGCATATAGACCTTCAGCAGCTCGCGCCAAATATTGTGGCGCTGCTCCGGGGTGTATTCGGGATGCGCATACACCTCATGCTGGAAGTGATCGACCATCGTGCCGTAGGGGATGAAGGTCAGCGCGTCGGACAGGTGCTTGTAGCGGAACTTGTCCTGCTGATCGCCGAAGAAATCCCCAGCCCAGGGCCAGGCGAAGAACTCCATGGACATGGAGTGGATCTCGCAGCTCTCCAGCGACGGCCACTGGCATTCGGTGGGAACGATGTTGCGCGCCATGTATCCCGCAAAGGCGTGACCCGCCTCGTGCGTGATGACCTCGACGTCGCCCTGCGTGCCGTTGAAGTTGGAGAAGATGAAGGGCACCTTGTAATCGGGCAGGCTCGTGCAGTAGCCGCCGCCGACCTTGCCCTTCTTGGCCACCACGTCCATCAGTTCGCCGTCGAGCATCACGTCGATGAACTCGGCGGTTTCGGGCGACAGCTCGTGGTAGAACTTTCTGCCGTTTGCCAAAATGTCGTCCGTCGTGCCCACCGGGCGGGCGTTGCCGGAGCGGTAGAACAGCGCTTCATCGGCAAAGCTCAGCGGATACTGAACGCCTAAGCGCTCGGCCTGCTTTTTGCAGACCTCTTCGGCCACGGGCACGAGATTCTCCCGCACCGAGGCGCGGAAGGCTTCGACGTCCTTCTGGTCGTAGCAGTTGCGCTGCATTCTAAGATACCCGAGAGGTATATAATTGTCAAATCCCAATTTTTTCGCCATACGGGTGCGAATGGCAACGAGCTTATCATAGATCTCGTCCAGCTTTTCGCCGTTGGCGGTATACCACGCGCCCTCCGCGATCCAGGCGCTACGGCGCTGGGCGTCGTCCTTGCTCTGCTTGAAGGGCGTCATCTGCGCCAGGGTATAGGTGCTGCCCTCAAATTCGATCTGTGCCGAGGCCAGCAGGTTGGAATACTCGATGCAAAGCAGGCTTTCCTCCTGCATATCGGGCACGATTTCCGGCGAGAAACTCCTGGCCTCCAATTCGAGGTTCAGGAACATCACCTCGCCGTACTTCTTTTCGAAGTCCTTGCGGAAGGGGCTGGCCAGCAGCGCCTGCTCCCAGGCGTGGGTGCTTTCGCGCAGCATGGGGCGAGCCTTGGCCAGCTCGCGCGCCTCTTCGTCGTAAAAAGCGTCGGTGCTGTCGATATCGTGGCGGATCTGCGCAATGGTCGCCATGGTGGAGTAATGCTTTTCCTCCTCCTGCACCTTGAGGAAGGCTTCGTCCGCCTCTTCAAAGGTCTTCGCATTCCGGAAGCACTCGGTCTCCTCGGCATAGAACGCCTTGGTCTTGTCCAGATCCGGACGGGTATAGGGCATCTGAGAGAACTTGATCATGGGGTTTACGCTCCTTCCACCACCACGTTTTCGCCGGAAAAGCCTTCGGGCGAAATTGCGGCGGCCACCGTGCGCATAACACGGTATCCTTCTATCGAAACAATGATTTTTTTGCCTTCGTACTGCAGCTGCACCAGCGCACGATCCTCTTTTTTCGGATCGGCTTTGAGAGAAACGACGTCTCCGTTGGCATAGGTCAGCACAATTTCGGGATCTTCCACCGAAACAAAGCGCTCGCGCTTGGCTTCGGACGGGGTCAGCGACCGGGAGATGCGGTCGGCGTTCATGGGGGAAACCAGCGTCACGATCCCACCGCTTTCCGCGCGGAGACCGTCCTCCCGACTGGCGGCAACCAGCGCGTCCATCTCCAGACGTTTTTCGTATTGAATCTTGTCGAAGCGTCCGCTCAGCGGCACCGCCACCAGCAGGATGCCGATCAGGAACACCGCGCCCACAACGATCAATATCTTTTTCAATTCAGACATCTGCCTTTCTTACACCCGCTGCAAAAACATCAGGCATGGAAACTTAAACAGGAATGTCCGGACGAATTTGCATTT